>Ga0335069_10014787_pt1 | contig 10920 bp, 7 predicted proteins | sample Lox_Sample_11_FD_206714 | JGI IMG/M metagenome (GOLD analysis project Ga0335069, IMG submission 206714) | Soil microbial communities from Loxahatchee National Wildlife Refuge, Florida, United States - Lox_Sample_1.1 | ecosystem: Environmental > Terrestrial > Soil > Wetlands | place: USA: Florida... | reverse complement strand
GTTCACCATGCCGTTTGGCGGGGCCAATCCCCCAGCGCAAACCCTACTGGTAGAAAGCACCGATAATTCGGCGATTCGCTTCACGCCCACGGCTGCGACGGCCAACGGCGGAAACTGGCTGACCGTAAGTCCGAACAATGCCGGCTGCTGCTACACGCCGTTTGGGGTCACCGTCAGCATCAACGCCAGCACGCTGCCGGCCGGGACCTACACGGGCGAGATCACATTCGCCGAATACGCGAATCCCTCGCGCTCCATGACGGTGCCCGTAACGTTGACCGTGGTGCAGTCCGGCGCATTCTTTAATAACCTGCCGGGCGGGCTGAGCTTCTCCATGGCCAAAGGGGCGAAGGCCGTGGCCGCGCAGAGCCTGCAGATCGGCAACGGAGGTTCAGGCAAGCTAAGCTGGACGCTTACGCCGACGACGGCGGACGGCGGCGACTGGTTGCTACCATCCGCAGTGAAGGGGACCGCGCCGAAGACCCTCACCATCAAGATCGCTCCTGCTCTCTTGCCAAACAAGGGGCAGATTGCCGGCACGTACACCGGGCAATTGCTATTCGCAACCTCCTCGGGCGACACCGCAAGCGTGCCAGTAACGGTCACGGTTGGTGATGGCGTGTTCACGCAGTTGAACCCGCTGAACTTTGTGATGCCGGTGGGAGGAGCCAACCCGTTGCCACAGATTCTCACGGTGGCAAGCAACAACAGCGCGACGACGCTGCGCTTCACACCGACCGCGTCCACGGGCACCGGAGGAAGCTGGCTGACTGTCTCGCCAAGCAACCTCGGCTGCTGCTACACGCCATTCCCGGTTACCGTGACCGTCAACGGGTCAACGCTGAAAGCGGGCACATACACCGGGGAAATCATAATCAATCAATATGCCAATCCAAGCCTGGCAATGACCGTCCCGGTAACGCTGACGGTTGTATCGCCGAGCGCGGCGTTCTTTGACAATCTGCCGGGGCAGACCAGCTTCTCGCTGCTCGCCACCGGAAAGAATCCGGCCACGCAAACCCTGCAACTTGCCAACGGTGGAGGCGGTACGTTGAGTTGGAAGATCGCTTCGAACGCGGCAGACGGCGGCAAGTGGCTCAAAGTGACTCCGGCGACCGGAACCAACGATGCCAGTTACACGGTCTCGGTGACGGCCAAGAACCTGCCCGGCAAAGGCTTGCTCGCGGGCACATTCATGGGCCAGCAAGTACTCTCGACCAAGACCGGGAACGTCACCATCCCCGTCGTGGTGACGGTGGGCGACCCGGTGTTCGTGCAACTTCCTCCGGTGACGTTCAGTACGAAGGTCGGAGTCAACCCGTCGCCGCAAGTCGTAGCGATCAACAGCACGAGCACTGCGATTCGCTTCACACCCATCGCCAGTTCGGGCAAAGGAGGAAAGTGGCTGTCGGTTTCGCCGTCGAACCAGGGCTGTTGCTACACGCCGACGAACGTAACCGTGAGCGTGAATGCGAGCGGGCTGGCGGCGGGAAGTTACACCGGAGAGGTGAACGTCATCGAATACGCGAATCCGGCGAAGTCGATGACCTTGCCGGTGTTCCTGACGGTGACGCCGTAAGGATTGTCTCGTTGTGCGCCTGACGTGATGAGTGGCAAAGTGCGATTGAGGAAGCTTGCCGTAAAAGCAGGCTCCTCAATCGCAGAATTTTCTCTCTATTCGCGGTTCAACTGACTCTCCACTTCGCCCCGCAACGTAACGAATCGAATCACACCGTCGGCGTCCTCGAATACCAGCCCGGTTCCCTTCGGGTTGGCGACCGCGGCGACCAGATGGCCGTAAGCCTTCGGTATCCCGCCCTGCGTTGGCGTCTTGTCGTAGCGCGCAAGCTGTCCTTCTTTCATGCCGGTGACACTGACGAATCGTATCACTCCCTCACTATCCTCAAACACGAGTCCGGTTCCGATCTGATCTGCGATAGCGGCCACGAGCCGCCCGTACGATTTCGGGACGGTGCCCGCGGAGTGATATTCCCCATGCGCGCTCGTGCCCTGCTTTGCTCCGGCGAAGTAGCCGCCAGCGATCAGGATTGAGCACACGACAATAACCGCAAGTCTGTTTTTCACGGACATCTCATTCTCCCTCGAGCAGGTTGCTGAACGGCCACCGGGGCTAAAGCCCTAGCTTTTGCACTGGACTTACGCGGCCCTGGAGGGCCGCTCTTAAACGGCGACGCTCGCCGCCGGGTGTCACGGGTCGACGCGAATCTTGTGCATCATCCCCAGATCTTCATGCAGAAGAATGTGGCAGTGGAACAGGAATGTGCCGACGATGTTCGGGTCGCTGAAATCCATGCGCAGCTTCACGCTGTGGTACGGGCCCTTGCCCTCCCAGTAGGGAATGGCGATGGTATCAAGCAGGTCGGTGTGCGGGACGGGTTTGCCGTCGACTTCGAGCACCTTGAAATGAATCTGGTGGATGTGGAACGCGTGCGTTTCTAGCGCCCGGTTCTCGATCGTCCAATCTTCAACGGCTCCAAGATGAGTTGTGATGACCGGCTTTTCGTCGGGATCGAACACCTTCTGTTTCTGCCCATCAACGGTGATGTAGAACTGGATCGGCCCGTTTGTGCCTCCGAATTCCTCGGAGAAGTAGAGCTTTCGTTCCGTGACCGTACCCTTTGGCTGGGCCTCGGGTCGCATCACGATGGGCGTCGTATCGGCGGTCTTCTGATTCTGGGCCGCGCCCCTGCTGGAAGCGGCATCATTGTCTTCTGCATCCGACCCTTTGCCTTGGTCCGACGTGATCGATGAGAGTAGCTGCGACAAATCGGGATTCCCGGTCGGGCCGGTGTCGTAGGGCCCGGTGATGAACTCTCCATAGCTGGCATTCGCGGGCATCTCGACGATGAATTCCGCGCGGCCCGCCGGAGGAACCAGGATTGACGTCACCTCCCGCGGCCGCTTCAGCGGATAACCATCGAGCGCAATCAGTTGCAATTTCTGCACCTTGCTGTTCATGATCACCTGCAGCGGCATGAAATCCTGCAGGGTGGCATTGGCTACGCGCCAGAACTCCTTTCGTCCCGGTTTCATCTTGATGAAAGGCGACTGCCCGTGTGGAAACTTGGTGAGTTGATAATTGACGCTTAAGTCGTAGGGACCGGGAATCCACGGCACAAGATACTGCTGCCGGATCACGATCACGCGCTCCTTCAGCCCCTTCACTTCTGGCCGCACCTTGTCCATGCCTTCGACAATCAGCGCGCCTGCCGCACCTCCATTCACCTGAAATTCCGTGAACCCATGCACGTGCGGGTGATACCAATACAAACCCGGCGGATTGTCCTTTGGGATCGAAATGTTGAAGTCGAAAGGCCCAGTACCGGGTTGAATCAATGTGCTGATCACGTCGTCCTGGTGGCAAGTCGGCGGAATCGGCATGCCATGAAAGTGCACGTTCGTGGAGCTCACGGTAGCTGCCCCCCCGTCGCCGCACACCGGGCCGCCGCCCGAGTGGTTCATCTTCATCTTCGAGGCATCTTTGTTCTGGATGACATTCGCGACACTTAATTGCAGCTGATCGCCCGGCTTGACACGCAAGGTGGGCGCTTCCACCACGCCGTTCGGACTCTGGTATTGATAGCAGTAGTGAGAGAACCCCTGCTGGTCGACGGAATACCCCAGCGCCATCGAGGCCTGCAGAACCCCATTCGACGAGCGGATTGCATACGGGTCCTCCAGTTTCGTGCCCGAGACGGGACGATCCGGACACTGCGCCGACACCCGGGAGACCGACAAACCGAGAGCCAACCCGATCAGCAACCACTGCCTTACCTTGAACATGTCATCTCCCTGTAACTTATTTCCGATCAATCCCGCAAGAAGTTCTAGAATGCGCGCGGCGGGAATCTTCCAATCGAGAGCAGCCCTTGACTGTAGGGATCTTCCACCGGAGAACCCTGTGCTTCCTGCAGACGGCAGCTCTGCCCATCCACGGTCAGATTCACAGCCCCAATCCATGAGGGCCCCCCGAACTCGGCGACAAAAACTCCGCCTCCATTCCCGGTGATCTGCTGCAGCGCGGCACCCGCGAGATACGAGAAAGAGTCGACATAGCCTCTGAGTCTCGCTTTGCACCCCGGAGTGATCTGGCCCGTACTTTTGTCAAAGAATGCAGCCATCACTACGTCGCCTTGCGTGCTGACGATGTAGAGAATGGTTTCATCCGGACTCAGTAGAAGATTGCTCGAGCTGATGCCGGCATGCGTGCGAAACACCTTCGTCGCGGTCAAATGTCCCGAGGAAATGTCCGAAACTTCGACCATCGCCGCGGTTGACGTGTCGCCAAAGATGGCGAAGTGTCCGTCCTGAGTAATATCAATCCCGTTCGGATAACTCGCGCCCCCGGCAGATCCAGTTGAAGTCTGCTTATCACCGTTAGACACTGGAATGCCTGACGCAATATTGAAAGACTCAATCGTGCCGTCCGCATAGGTGTTGATCATCATCGTGCCGTGAACGGCCATCCCGTCGATGATTCCGCCGTTCAACCCTCCCACCGTAATATCACCGACAAAGGTGAGCACGCAGCCGGGTTGAATCCGGAACGTCCCGATGTTGCTCGAATCGCTGAAACTGGCATAAAGATAGCTGCCGCTGACTGCCAGCCCGATGCCATTGGACGCACCGGTGTCGGCTTCGGACCCGGCGACAAATCCACCGAACCCGCCGCTTCCCGGGACGATCCACGCCACGTCGCCCGTGAATGCTTCCGACAAAAAGATGCATTGATTCGACCCGCTATTCAGGAAGGCCAGGCGGTTCATACCGAAATATCCGCCGCTGATGCCAAGCCCTGGCGCCTGGATCTCCTCTACGAACGTGAGTTCGCCGCGCGCTCCAATAGAAAAAAAAGAGACTCCGTTGGTATACGAATCGTCGTTGGTGACGACATAATCCTGCGCTGCTGCGTTTTCATACAGGGCACCCGCAAGAGCCAGGACGCACGCCAGCCATCCCACGCGGAGCGGACAGACCAGCGCCCTTGGCGACCACCTAGCAGAAGAGATTTTCATAGGACCGACAAACCCCAAAGGAAGGAGGAAATTCTAGGCGAAGTTAAACACACGGCGAACCGAATTTCAATGCAAAACCCGGGCTCATGTGTAAATTCTTGAACTTTGGTGCAAGCGCTTGCAACCACGCTCTCGGCGCGGATTCTACGATATGTCGTAGTACGTGGAAGCATCCTGGAAAGGGCACGACAGAGCGCTTGCTGACTCACAAAGGACCACGATCGGGTCTCGATGTTAGAAGCCCACGGAATCACCCCTTCGTGTGATCTGGAGCACAATCTTTCGGGTCGTCTCGCACGTTTAATCGTGATTCCACTCATATTCTGCGATCCCTGTTTCGAAGCATGATGCCATCGCGCTGCAAGAGGCTCCGTCCGTGTAGCGCGATGAGCTGAACTTGCGCAGCGCGCCTGTCTCAGCCAATCGACAACCAGGAAAACAGGGAGTCCGCGATGACGAACTCTGCGAAGGAAAACTCTATCCAGGCTCACCTGGCAGCCGCGGGCGTGTCGCGGCGCGACTTTCTGCGTTTATGTTCGGTGATGGTTGCCACAGCCCCAGTCGGCCTGACGTTGACAAGGGCGGCCTCAGCAGCCGAAGTGGCGTCGAAGATCGGCAAGGCTCGCCGCCCGTCGGTGATTTGGCTCCATTTCCAGGATTGCACCGGCTGCACCGAGACTCTGTTGCGTACATCCGCTCCCGACGCTGCGCACCTCATCCTGGATGTCATCTCTCTGGACTACCACGAAACCCTCATGGCCGCATCCGGCGCGCAAGCCGAGGCAGCGTTGCGCCAGGCTGTCGAAGAAAATGCCGGCAAGTTCATTTTGGTAGTCGAGGGCGCGATCCCGACTCGCGATAACGGCGTGTACATGGAATTGGGCGGACGTCCGGCCGTGCAGGTGGTGAAAGAGGTCGCGGCAAAAGCGGCGGCGGTGATCGCCATCGGTTCGTGTGCATCATGGGGCGGAATTCCTTCGTCCGACCCGAATCCCACGGGAGCGGTTGGCGTCGACACGGTCATTTCCGGCAAGCCGATCGTCAATCTGCCCGGCTGCCCGCCGAATCCTTACAACTTGCTGGCGATCGTGCTCGAGTACACGATCATGAACCGGCTGCCGGAACTTGACGATCAGCGGCGCCCGATTTTTGCGTACGAACGGGTGATTCACGAGAACTGCCCGCGGCGCGCCCATTTCGACGCGGGACGCTACGCTAACGCCTTTGGCGACGAAGGTCATCGCAAAGGCTGGTGCCTATACAAGCTGGGCTGTAAGGGTCCGGTGACACACGCTTCGTGTTCGACCAAGCACTTCAATGAAATTCCCGGAGTATGGCCCATTGGCACCGGCATCCCGTGCCTGGGATGCACGGAAAAAAATGTCGTCTGGAAAATGGCGACGTTTGATACCGTGCCGATCCATCTGGCGACTCCACCCGATACCTATCCTCCGATCAACAGCGGGGCGGGCAAAATCGTGACGGGAGCGGCGGCCCTGGTCGGAGCGATTACCGGAGCCGTGGGCGGCGCGTCCTGGGTTGCGACCCAACGTTTCAAGAGCAGCGCGGAGGCCGGTGTCGAGCGCATCGCAGCCGATCGCGCCCACGCGGAAAAAACCTTCACGGGCAATGCCAAAAAAGAGGATTAACGTGGCCATCACACGGCGAGAACTGCTGACGACGATCGCCAAGACGGGCGGCACTGCTGCTGTGGCGGCGACGGTAGGAGTGCAATCTCTGCAGGCGGAGTCGATCCCCATGCCGAGCGCCGCCGTAGGGCTACTCTACGATGCGACGATTTGTATTGGCTGCAAAGCCTGCGTGGCCGCTTGCGCCGAGGCCAATGATACTCCGCCCGACACGCGCAGTGACGGTTTGCATCAATCGCCCAATGACCTGAACGAACTCACGCGAAATGTGATCAAGCTGTATAAGCCGACCGACGGCACGCCCTCCTCTTTTGTGAAGCGCCAGTGTATGCACTGCCTCGATCCTGCGTGCGCCGCGGGCTGTCCGTTCCAGGCGCTTGCCAAGGATCCCGAGTCGGGCATCGTGACGTGGACTGCGGACAAATGCATTGGATGCCGTTACTGCACGATCACCTGTCCGTATCACATCCCAAGATTCCAGTGGCAGGGTTACAACCCGCGCGTAACCAAGTGCGAACTTTGTAAGCATCGTCTGGAACGGGGCCTGAAGCCCGGCTGTACCAGCGTTTGCCCAACCGGAGCGGTGATCTTTGGCCCGCGCACTGTGCTTCTAATGGAGGCGAAGCGGCGTATTAAAGAAAACCCCGGCCGTTACGCGGAAGAGAAGGTATACGGAGAAACCGACAACGGCGGCACACAGTCGCTTTACCTGTCGCAGGTTCCTTTCGAAAAGCTGGGACTGCCCGAACTGGGGCCGGAATCCGTGCCAGCGAGAACGCTGCGCTGGCAGCGGCGCTTCTATCAGTACTTCGCGTTGCCCGCGGTTTTGTATGTCGGGCTGGTGCAGATTATCCGTAAGAGCCTGAAGGGTCACGAAGCGGAAGCGCACGAGCGCGAGATGCAGACCGGGCTGAGGGCACAACTATGAGCAGCGTAATAACGACCGGCGCAACACAATCCGAAAATCGCTGGGAACGTTCCGTGCCGGTGTACGGCTTTCCGATAGTGACCCCCTTTTTTCTTGGACTGCTCGTTCTTACCTTCGTCGCTTTGGTGCTGACGGCCTACCGTGAATTGGCGGGCCTCGGTCCCGTCAGCGGAATGAACGACGCTTTCGGCTGGGGCATCTGGAAAACGTTCAATGTCATGGTGCTGACGGCGCTGGGCTCGGGCGCATTCGCGGTGGGGATTGCGGCCTGGGTGTTCCGGCGGAAGAAACTGCACTCCCTCATGCGCATGGCCCTGCTGACAAGCTTTCTCGCGTATGCCTGTGGGTTGCTGCTATTAGGCATCGATGCCGGCCGGCCGTGGAATTTTTATTGGATCGTCTTCCCCTGGAAGTGGAACATGCACTCGCCGCTGGCCGAAGTCGCGATCTGCATGTCGATCTACGCGATGATCCCGCTGGCGATTGAAAACCTGCCTCCCGTGCTCGAGCGCTTGTGGTACTTCGATTCGCGTCTGCGGCCGGGTGTGGAGAAAATCGAGAAACGGCTGCACTCCGTTTTCCCCTGGGTGATCGCGGCCGCCTATCTGCTTCCGGGCATGCATCAATCGTCGCTCGGCGCGCTCATGCTGCTCGCCGGCGAGCGAGTTCATCCGCTATGGCAAACCCCCTTCTTGCCCGTCCTCTACCTCGGCGCGGCGACGTTCATGTCATTTGGCTGTGTGGCGGGCACGACCATGCTCTGCTGCCTCATCTGGAAACGTGGGATGGATATGGATGTGCTCGATGACGCGGCGGAAATCACGCAGTGGCTGATATTGGGCTGGGCGGGCTTGCGAATGGTCGACATTCTGTTTCGCGGAGCATTTGTTACCGCATTTTCCTTCGATCGATTTGCGCTGGTCTTTTGGATGGAAATGCTTTCCACCGTGGGCGGCGCGGTATTGCTGCGGCGGTCTATCAGCACCCACGAAACCGACAAGATGTTTCTCGGCTACGTGCTGAGTTCGCTGGGTGGAATGGCCTATCGCTTCAGCCCGACGACGCTCGCCTTCCGGCCGAACCCCGAGGCGCTGTACTTCCCGGCCACCATCGAGGTTCTGGTGTCGCTGGGATTCATTGCGATGGGGGTGGCGGGATTTCTGGTTGCGGTGAAGAGATTCGCCATTCTTCCGGCGCCGCTGTATGTGTGGCATGACATGGCCAGCTACTTCCGCTTCCGGCGGCCTTATATCCGGTGGACCGGCTATTTCAAGTATGGCCACTTTGGTGAAAACGAAACGCTGACAAACAACTCCGACTGATAGCAGGGCACTATGTCCAAAAGAATCACGATCGATCCGATTACTCGCATTGAAGGCCACCTCCGCATTGATGTTGAGGTGGATGGCTACGCCGTGAAAGACGCATGGGCTTCGTGCACCATGTGGCGCGGCATTGAGACGATCCTGCGCGGACGGGACCCGCGCGACGCCTGGATGTTCACGCAGCGCTTCTGCGGCGTGTGCACCACGGTACACGCCATGGCCAGTGTGCGCGCCGTCGAAGACGCGCTCAAACTGCCCGTACCCGCGAACGCGCAATACATTCGCAACCTCATTCTGATTGCCCACGCGCTCCATGATCACATCGTGCACTTCTACCAGTTGTCGGCGCTCGATTGGGTGGACATTCTTCAGATCCCTAAGGCCGACCCGGCAGCGGCGTCGAAACTGGCGGAGAGCCTTTCGCCCTGGACACGCAATTCGCGCAACGAACTGAAAGCCGCGCAGGACAAGGTAAACGCCGTCGCCGCCAGCGGGCAGCTGGGAATTTTCGCCAACGGCTATTGGGGGCACCCGGCCATGCGACTTTCGCCGGAGGTGAACCTGCTGGCATTCACGCACTATGTGCAGGCGCTCGAGTATCAGCGCAAAGCACTGCAGGTTGTCGGATTGTTGGGGTCGAAGACTCCGCACATCCAGAATCTCCTCGTCGGCGGCGTAGCCAACGCGATCGACCTCGACGGCCAGGGCGCCCTCGGCATGGAAAAGCTGGAAATGATCCGCACGCTGCTCGATGAAGTCTCGCAGTTCATCAACCAGGTGTACCTGGTCGATGTGTGCGCGGTGGCGGCGATGTATCCGGAGTGGTTCAAGATCGGGAGCGGCGTGACGAACTACCTCGCCGTTCCCGACCTGCCGCTCGACAGTAATGCCGGGGCATACGATCTTCCGGGCGGCGTAATCATGGGTGGCAACGTCGGCGGCGTACAGCCGTTCAAAACCGCGTCGGACGCGGCTTTCCGTGAAGCTGTCACCGAAGACGTCACTCACTCTTACTACGAAGGCGAAAAGCCTTTGCATCCGTGGAAGGGCGAAACCGATCCCCAGTTCACCGGATGGGACGGAGACAAGAAATATTCCTGGGTAAAGTCTCCGCGGTATAAAGGGCAGCCGATGCAGGTCGGCCCGCTGGCGCAGGTGCTGGTGGGGTTTGCGCAAGGCCATCCCCTGACAAAGAAGTACGCGACCGCAGCGCTCAACCAGGTGTCTGCAATTGCGCGTGTGAATGCCACGCCGGCCCTGCTGCACTCCACCCTGGGCCGCCACGCAGCCCGCGCCATCCGCGCCGCCATGTTGGCGGAGCTGGCGCAGAAACATTGGCAACTGCTGGTAGACAACATCGCCAAGGGCGACTTGACCGTGCACAATCCGCCGGTTTTTCCTTGGAGCGAGGTGCAGGGCGTCGGCACACACGAAGCGCCGCGCGGCACACTCTCACACTGGGTCGTCATCAAAGACGGGAAGATCAAGAACTACCAGGCGGTCGTGCCATCCACCTGGAACGCAAGCCCGCGGGATCACGCGGGAGTCCACGGACCCTACGAGGCGTCGCTGCTGCACACACCGCTGGCGCGCCCCGAAGAGCCGCTCGAGGTCTTGAGGACGGTGCATTCGTTCGATCCGTGCATGGCCTGTGCCTGCCACGCCTTTGATCCCTCGGGGCGGCGGATCGCGCAAGTCCAGATATTGTGAAGAAGAAAATCACGATCGGCGGTATCGGCAGCGTGCTGCTCGGCGACGACGGCGTTGGACCGTACGTCGTGGGCCTGCTCGAAGCCGGATACCAGTTCGACGACTCTGTGACGGTCGCCGACCTCGGCACGCCGGGGCTCGATCTGGTGGCGCATCTCTCCGGCATCGACGCGCTCATTCTGATTGACTCCGTCGCGAACGATGATCCTCCAGGTACCGTGACGCTCTATCGCAAGGCAGATATTTTGCGGCACGGGCCGGCTCCGGTGCGG
>Ga0335069_10014786_pt1 | contig 10920 bp, 9 predicted proteins | sample Lox_Sample_11_FD_206714 | JGI IMG/M metagenome (GOLD analysis project Ga0335069, IMG submission 206714) | Soil microbial communities from Loxahatchee National Wildlife Refuge, Florida, United States - Lox_Sample_1.1 | ecosystem: Environmental > Terrestrial > Soil > Wetlands | place: USA: Florida... | reverse complement strand
CACGAACTCTTCGGGCGGGGAAGTTCTCGCGGCGCTCGATGCGGACAGGTCAGACTCGGCACAGACATGGGTTCGGGCCGGAAGGCACGAGGCAGAAGCAGGCTACCAGGATCCGGAACTCGGCTGGGTTACCGTGCGCGCACGCGCAGCGACGAGCGGAATTCATGCTGCACTGGTGCCCGGCTCCATGGAGGCGGCACTGCCGCTCAGCGACCACCTGGCTGGTTTGAACGCCTATCTCGCGGATCATCACGCGGGCGTCCACCCCGTGAGTGTCTCTTCTCCCGAGGTAGCCCGTGATGACCTTTCGGCCGGGCAGGGAATGAATCAGGGATCGGCACAAGGGGATGGCCGCGACCAGTCCTCCGGATCGGGTGGCGCGCAGCCGGGCCCCGCTCGCAGAATTCAACAGGATGCAACATCGAACACGCAATCAATCGATGCGATTGGATCTCCGACCGACTTTGGCCGACAGAGGGGAACGATCAATCTCGTCGTTTAACGGCGGAGCAGGCAGCAGAGCCAAGCAACTGAATTGGCGTCGGAGAGACGCAGTCTCGGAGGAATCATGGAAATGGCAACACACAGAGTTTCAGGTCACCCATCCGCAGCCACGCCGGAGCAGAGTGGGTCGATCCCGCTTCGCAACGCAGCGAACAGCGGCTCTACGGGAACGGACGAGAATGCGGCATCCATCACGGCGAACGACTTTCTTACGCTGCTCGTGACGGAGATGAAGAATCAGGATCCGACAGCAGCCACGGATCCCAACGAGTACATCAACCAACTTGTTCAGGTGAACAGTCTCCAGCAATTGATCTCGATCAACCAGACGCTCCTCGCGGATTCGCAGGGCCTGTCCGCAAATCAGGCAGAGAGCAGCACTGGCGCGGCAATACACAGGATGGCTTCTTCATCGCCCGAGGCGCAGAGCGCACTGGGCAGCTACGCGATTCCACCGCCAGGTCCAGCCGCTCAGCGTGTCGCGCACGCGCTCAGCGGAGTTCGCGCCGACAACTGATCGATTCGGGTGCAACGTTTCTTCGAATTCGCACAATCGCCACAACCTATCCTCAGGAGAAGCAAATTCATGGCAAGTTTCTTCATTCCGCTCACAGGGCTCAACGCCGATTCCACCGCGCTGAACACCATTGCCAACAATCTGGCCAACATGAATACAACGGCATTCAAATCCCAGTCGGTGAACTTCTCCGACCTCTTCTACCAGCAGTTGGGCACTGCCGGTTCGGGTGACCCGATCCAGCGCGGTTCCGGGGTCAAGGTATCTTCGATCGAAACCGACTTCTCCAATGGCTCGCCCAACACTACGGGCGTCGACACCGATGTCGCACTCCAGGGGAACGGCTTTTTCGTCGTCAACAACGGGGTGACTAGCTTTCTGACGCGCGCCGGTAACTTCTCGCTCGATTCGAGCGGAAACCTCGTCACGGCGAACGGGCTGAGCGTGATGGGCTTTCCCGCAGCCGATGGCGTCGTAGACACGAATGCGCCACTCGCGCCTGTGCACATTCCCGTTGGCGAGGTCCAGCCGCCGCGCGCAACGACATCCTTCGACGTGACGGCCACGCTTGATTCTTCCGCCGCAGAGGGAAGCAGCGTCTCGGGCAAAGTGCAGGTGTACGACTCGCTGGGGAGCAGCCACTTGGCGAATATCACATGCACCAAGACGGGGACGAACACCTGGTCATACACCATTTCCATGCCCGAAACTCTGCAGGCAAACTCAAGCACCGCTGCGGGGGTGACAACAATCCTTTACAACTTCGGGTCCGGCAGTGGCGCCACTGCCACAGTCAATCCCGCGACGAACCTGACCATCACGGGGCCGAACGCGAGCAATATCTCTACAACCATCACGGCACCAGCCATCAGCGCCGGCGAACCTCTGGCACAATACGCAGCGGACCTGCAGAACGCCCTCACCGCAGCCGGCATCACGGCGACAGTTACGGCCACGGGTGGACAGCTTGGCATCTCCGGCAGCGGCATCACGTCCACGGGCGCCGTGATTCAGGATCCGGTCGCATCCGCCAACGCGACAGGTTCCCTGACCTTTGATCCGAATGGAAATCTGGTAAGCCCCTCGGCGGATATTGCGGGAATCACCTTCTCCGGTCTCGCCGACGGAGCAGCCGGCATGAGCATGACCTGGAATCTCTTTGGTGCAGGCGGTGCCCCAACGCTTTCTCAGGTTGACCAGACCTCGGCAGTAACATCGACAAACCAGGATGGGTATGCGAGCGGAAACTATCAGAGCTTCTCTATCGGCTCAGACGGTACAGTGACTGCAACCTTCAACAACGGGCAGAAACTCAATGTCGCTCAACTCGCGCTTGCAAATGTGGTGAACCTCCAGGGGCTGGAGCATTTGGGCAACGGCGACTATGCAACGACATTGGCCAGCGGCACTGCTACGATCGGAGTTTCGGGAACAGCGGGACTCGGTACTGTGCAGGGAGGGGCACTGGAAGCGTCGAATGTGAACATCTCTGAGCAGTTTGCTGCCCTGATCGTCGCACAACGTGCGTTCGAGGCAAACTCCAAGGCGGTCACAACTTTCGACACGGTTACCCAGGAAACCATCAACATGATCCACTAGCTCGGCGGACAGCACTAGGGCTTCGATGTCGAGGTCGTGGGCCGCACCTCGACGAAGAGCCCTTTGCTATGTGCAAGTGTTGCGTTCCTCTCGTCGAGAATCCACGCTTCCACCCAATGCTTGCGGCCTTCGCTCCGATCAATGCGGCCTTCCATCCGGATTGGTGCTGCGGACGGCACGGGTTTCCTGTAATCGACCTCCATGTGCCGTGTCATCGCAGTGAGACCCCGCGCGCGGACAGCCTTGCTCATCGTCTCGTCAAGGAGCGTTGCGATGATTCCTCCATGCAGGTACCCCGGGTGTCCTTCGAAGCGAGTTGGAACACGCACCGGGCACACAACCGTGCCGTCCGGTGCCTGATAAAAGCTCAGTTGCAGGCCGGCCTCGTTTGCCTCGCCGCAGCCAAAGCATCGGTTCTGGGCGGCATGCGCCAACGGTGTCAGGTCCTCGAAATGTGGTTTCATGATTGTCTGAATTCCCCTGCAAGCACTCGGGCGAATAGAGGAGCGTCCACGTTTCCCCCAGTGAGCACTATCCCGACCCGCCGCCCGTTGGCGGGTCTTTCGCGCATCGCGCCGGCCAGAGCAGCCGCTCCCGCTCCCTCTGCAACATTGTGTGTGTCCTGGTAGAGAGCGCGCATGGCCTCCGCAATCTCGTCGTCCGACACCTCGATCACACGCGACACATTCTCCCAGATTGTCTTCATCGCCGCGGGGTTGGGAGTGCGGCAGGCAAGCCCGTCCGCAATTGCCGTGCGTGAAGGAGCTTCCACAATTTCTTTCCGCCTGAAGCTCAGCGAATACGACGGTGACTCGGCGGACACGACCCCGACAATCTCCGTTTTCAATTGCAGGGCGTTGCGCGCCGCGGCCACACCGCAGATCGATGATCCAAGACCTATTGGGACGTAGATGGCATCCAACGGCGGCGAGCCTTGAAAGAACTCCAGCGCGTACGTCGCCGTTCCCATGACCAGCCGCTGGTGGAAAGAATCCACCATGGCCATGTGACGCTCCGCAGCAAGCGTGCTCGCATATTCAAGCGCCTCTTGAAAATCGTGCCCGCGCTCGACGAGTTCTACACCCTGGGCCGACATTGCGCGATTCTTCTCACTACTGTTGCCGAACGGAACCACGATCACGGCTCGCAGCCCCAGCAGTCGCGCAGCCAGTCCGACACCCTGGCCGTGATTCCCGCGGGTTGCCGCCACCACGCCCTGCAACGATGGCTGAGTCTGCCGAAGCCAGCGAAGATACACAAGAGCACCGCGCAGCTTGAACGCACCGACCGGTGTATGATTCTCGTGCTTGATCCAGACCTCGGCGCCCAACCTCTGGTTCACAAGCGGCCAGCTGTACTGCGGCGTTGCCGTCATTGACTCGTAGACAATCTGCTGTGTCTCGAGAATCTCGGCCAGAGTGGGTAACATCATATTTTCAGCATACCGAACCGATGCTGGCGACCCACCCCGGCCGTTCACTACAATGGGTTCGTTCCCGCTCCTCGTCCCTTGGAGTTCACGCTTCCCAAATCGAAAAGCAAGGAGGTTCTCGCGGACTATGATGAACAGACGATCTGCTCTCAAGCATCTTGGCGGCGCAGCAAGCGCACTTCTTCTGGCCGATTCGCTCCATGCGAACGGCATGCCCGACCTGCAAGCGGCGCCGACTACGCCGACCGGCCCATTTTTGCTCCCGCCTCTGCCGTATGCCTATGACGCGCTCGAACCGAGCATCGACGCAGAAACCATGCATCTTCACCATGACAAGCACCATCAGGCGTACGTCAACAATCTCAATGCAGCGGTTGCGGCGCATCCTGAGATTGCAGGCAAGAGCGTCAACGAACTGATCGCAAACCTGAATTCCTTACCCGATTCAGTGCGCACGGCCGTGCGCAACAACGGGGGCGGCCATCTCAATCATTCGTTCTGGTGGCCTACGCTAGGTAAGGGCGGTTCTGCGCCAACGGGCGAGCTCGCAAAGGCGATTGACGCGAAATTCGGAACGCTGGCCTCGTTTCAGGACAAATTGACCGCTTCCGCAATGAGTGTCTTCGGCTCAGGATGGGCATGGCTTGTCCAAGGTGCGGATGGCGCACTCGCCCTAGAGACCTCGCCAAACCAGGACAGTCCTGTCACGCAAGGCCACAAGCCTGTCCTCGGCGTTGACGTGTGGGAGCACGCCTACTATCTCAAGTACCAGAACCGGCGCGTCGACTATGTGAAGGCGCTCTGGCAGATCTTCAATTGGGATTACATCAGCGGGCAGTTCGCTCAGAAAGCCAAGGCGTGATTTGAGTGTACAAGACCGCCGGATTCCGGCGACGGGATGGCGGGCGCTCGCGGCGGCGGCAGTGATCTTGTTGAATGCGTGCCATTCCACTCCCGCGCTTACTGACCAGGAGGTGGCGGGGAAGCATCTCTATGACGGAAGATGCGCCCATTGCCATGAAGACAACGACCTTCAGCTAAAGAAGGTGCCTCCCGATCTGCACCGACTTTTCGGTCGGTCGACACTGCCGAGTGGAGCTCCTGCCGATGACGCTGCAGTAAAGCATGTAGTTTTGGCCGGCAAAGGAATGATGCCAGCCTTTACCGGGCGCTTCAATGATGAACAGATGGCTGCTCTCCTCGCATACCTGCACACCGGTCTGCGATAGATATTTTGGGAGCCCACCGCACCTGGCAGAACTTCACTCGTAGCGGATCGCTTTCATCGGATCAACACCCGCGGCGCGCCACGCAGGAATTGCGCAGGCCAGCGTCGCAACCAGCGAGAGCACACAGGTGGCACCGAAAAGGAGGAGGGGATCGCGCGAACTCTCCGCCGCCCAGTTGGCCATCACTTTGTTCAACGCCAGCGTAAGGGCGAGCCCCACAAAGATCCCGCCGCCAACGCTCACCACCGTTGAGCGGAAGACGATGCCAAGCACATGGCCTCGATTTGCGCCGAGCGCAATGCGAATCCCGAACTCGTTCGTCCGCTGCACCACGGTATAGGAAACAACACTGAAGAGTCCCACTGCTGCGAGTGCCAGCGCAAGAGCAGCAAACGCCCCAAACAGCCACGCTACGAGCTGACCGCGAGCATATTCCGGAGTACGCGAGATCCAGTGCTCGAGGTCTCGAACATCGCCGTTTGTCTGCTGGTCGTGATCAATTGCGTTCACCTTCGACCGAACCGCGTGAAGGAGCGTGAGTGGCGGGACTTCAGACCGTACCAGGATCTGCGTGTACATTCCCATCACCGCTGTATAGGGAATGAAGACCTCGGGTTCAATGGGCTTCGAAAGCCCATTATCGAGCTTGTCTCCAACCACGCCGATGATCAGCAGCCAGTCTGAATTGTTGAGAGAAGCGAGCAAGTAAGGGGGCTGAGGTTTCAGCTCGGGGACTCGCACGGAGTGGCCAACGGCATCGCCATTGGGAAAGTATCGCCGGACAAATGTCTGATTCACCAGCATGACCGGTGCGCCCCGATGACTTTCATCCTTGTCCCATATGCGACCTTGAACCACGGGAATCTTCAGGGCGGGGAAATACTCCGCACTGACCATATTGAAGCGAAAACTCTGCTCTTGAGCAGACGGCTTACCCAGAATCTCAAACTTGGTTGTGAAGCCGTTGTCAGGAGGCGTCGCATTGCTCGAGATCGCAGCGATTGTCACGCCAGGAACTTCAGCGACCTTGTCGTGCATCTGTTCGAAGTAGGCAGCGCGCTCGGCCCAGGTCTTGTATGTGCCATCGTGGATCGGTATACCCACCGACATGATGTTATGCGGGTCGTAGCCAAGTGGAGTGTGAACAACACGAAGGAAGCCCTCGATCGCTGCTCCTGCTCCCGCCATCATGAGCAGGGTGAGCGCAATCTGACCGGCGATGAGCGCACCGTGCATCTTGCGTCCTTTGACGTCGCTGGTCGTCTTTCGCGTGCTTGACTGCATCACTTGGCCCACTTCGGGGCGAGATAGCTGCCACGCCGGCCAGAGGCCGAAGAGAATCCCGGTTCCAACCGCGACAACGATACAGAAGACGAGAACTGGAAGATTCAGTTGAATAGCTGCTTCATGCGGGAATGAGTACTCGGGCAGGTTCGCGACAATGAATGCGATTGTCTTGTAGGCGAGTAGCAGGCCCAGTACCGCGCCTGTGAGCGAGAGCATCAAGGCCTCCGTCAGGAGCTGACGGATGACCCGGATTCGCGTCGCGCCAATAGCTGAGCGCACGGCAAATTCATGCTGGCGCGCCGTCGCGCGGGCGAGCAGCAGAATTGAAACGTTCCCGCAGCCAATGAGAAGCAACAACGCGACAGCGCCGAAAAGAAGGTAGAGTGTCCCGCCGAGTTGTTTTACGAAGTCCTCATTCAAGCCCACCACATGCAATTTCAGATGATCGGGAGGGAAGTGCCTCGGCGTTTCCCGGGCAAACTGCTCGATGAGGGGTTGAAGCGCAGCATCAGCCTGGGCGTGACTCACGCCGGGCTTGAGCCGCACTCCAGCGTAGAAGCTCTTCACCTGGTCCCCAGTTACCTTGAGCGGGAGATAGACGTCGCCGTCTCCCCAGGTAAACCTCGGAGCTGTGACCCCTACGATCGTGTAGTTCTTGCGGAGAAGCTGAATCGTCTTGCCCAGCACCGACGGATCGCTGTTGAAATGGCGCCTCCAGAACTTGTTCCCAAGCACGACGACTGGCTGAGGATCCTGGCCATCGACCGCATCGCTGGGCTGAAGCCCGCGACCGAGTTCAGCCGGAACACCAAGGAAATCGAATCCATTCGAGCTCAGATAGACGCCCTGCACGTCTTCGGGAAGATCAGAACCCGTCACCGTGAGGCTCCAGTCATCTTCGAGAAAGGTGTCTTCCACCACCGGCGATTTGCGCAGCACCTGCCATTGAGAGCCGGTAACGCCGAAGCCGCGCAGATCGCCCGTGGGCGTAGTCAGCCGCATGTGAATCATGCGGTCCGGAGCCCGATACGGGTACGGGTCCATCAGGATGGCGAAGACCACGCTGAAGACGGCCGTCGTGGCCCCGATACCAAGGGCCAGAGACAAAACGGCGGTGAGAGTGAACCCCGGCATCTTGATTAATTGCCGGATGCCGTATCGAACATCCTGAAGCACGGTTCCCATCGTTGAGCAACCTCCGGGGTGAAGTCGTCAGGTGGCTGTCGAGAACAAATGCGTATCTGAAGTGACGAAATCGAATGGCTTAGTTCATGCGTGGCAAGCGGCGCACGGCGCGCACCCGAACCGCGTGCGAATTCAGGCGAAGGAATGCCAACGACGAGAGGACCCAAACGGCCTGGAGAAGCAGCCAGAGATTTGAAGCCTGAAATTGCATGTCGCCCATCCTCCGGAAACTCGGTTCGGTCTTAGGCCAGCACGTCGGCTTCCATGTGCGCTTGTACGCAAGTTGTTGATTCAATGTTGCAGTTGGCAGACACAAACCCCGGAAAATGTCCGATTCCGTCTCGTGCGTGTCCGCAATCGGACGTATTTCATCGCATTGGAAGAAGCTGGGCTGCGTTTTTGATGGGAGGTTCGAGAGGCGCGAAATGCTCTATACTCGGATTGCTATGGCACCTGAAAAAACCTTCTACCTTGAGACATTCGGGTGCCAGATGAATGCTCATGACTCCGAAAAAGTCATTGGCACTCTGCAACATGAGGGCTACCGGCAGGTTGATTCCGAAGAAGAGGCCGGCCTGATCCTTTACAACACCTGCTCCATCCGCGACAAGGCCGAGCAGAAGGTGTTTCATCGCCTCAACGACTACAAGCGGTTGCACAAGGCAGGCAAGCGCTTTGCCGTCCTCGGATGCGTGGCCCAGCAGGAAGGCGAAAAGATCTTCGAACGTGCGCCGTTCGTGTCCCTCGTTTCCGGTTCAGCTTCCTATCGCAAGCTGCCCGAAATGCTCGAACGGCTCGAGTCTGGTGAACATCGCATCACGGGCCTGGATGACCGCCAGACCGACGAGACTTTCGAAACCGAGTTCACGTCGCGCCAGAACCCCTATCGGGGCTACATCACGATCATCGAGGGCTGCGACAAGTTCTGTGCCTATTGCGTCGTCCCATACACCCGGGGCAAGGAGAGGAGCCGAAGCTCCTCATCCGTGCTTGCCGAGGCCCAACGCATAGCCAACCAGGGGTACTCAGAGATTCAACTGCTTGGCCAGAATGTAAACAGCTACCGCGATCCGGAAGGGAAGCGGAGCTTCGCTGAGTTGCTTGCGGCCGTGGGCGAGGTTCCCGGCATCCGGCGCGTGCGGTTTACAACAAGCCATCCGCGCGACTTCACGCGCGACATTGTCGAGGCCATTGACGCGGTTCCGACCCTCTGCGATCATGTGCATCTCCCGGTGCAATCAGGCTCTTCGCGCGTCCTGAAACTCATGGCCCGGGAATATTCGGCCGACTGGTATCTCGAGCGCATCAGCTGGATCAAGGGCGCAAAGCGGACCATTTCGCTCTCGACCGATATCATTGTGGGTTTCCCGGGCGAGACAGCCGGCGACTTTATCGAAACCATGAATCTGTTGCAGAATGTCCAGTACGATTGCGTCTTTGGGTTCAAGTATTCGGCGCGTCCCAACACGCCCGCGCTGACCATGATCGACACGGTTTCTGAGGCAGAGAAGTCGCAGCGGCTCCAGGTCCTGCTTGACCGGCAACGCGAGATTCAGAGATCCAACTATGCAAGGCATCTGGGAGAGACGATGGAAGTGATGGTCGAAGGCACCAATCCAGCGCGCGGCCAGGTGGCCGGCCGCAGCTCGCAGAACAAGCCCGTGAACTTCACAACCGCTTCGCCCATTGCACCCGCGCCCGGAACGTATATAAACGTAAGAATCACTGGCACACATCCAAACAGCCTGGTGGGTGAAGCCGTCTAACTTGCCAGGTAGACGAGGGAAGCCATGGATATCGAAGTCCGAATTCGCGGTCTCATGATGGATCCCGCCACCAACATGCCCATCGTTGTCCTCAAGGATGTTGGCTCCGATACTGTGATGCCCATCTGGGTGGGCATTTTCGAGGCGAATGCCATTGCTATCGAGATCGAGAAAGTGGCCGCCCCACGGCCCATGACGCACGATCTTACGCGCAATCTGATGCGCCACATGAATTCCCAGCTGGAACGCGTTGTGATTACAGAGCTTAGAGATGATACATTCTTCGCCGTGCTGTGGGTGCGACATGATGGGGAACTGATGACAGTTGATGCCCGTCCTTCCGATGCAATCGCCCTCGCGCTACGCTCCGATTGCCCGATTTACGTCTCAGAGCAGGTACTCGAGACGGCCAAACTCAATATGTCAGGTCCACCCGAGGGCCCCACCGCGGACGAATTGCGAGGTTGGCTCGAGGGCCTCAATGACGAAGACCTCGGCCGCTACAAGATGTGAGGGAAGTGACCTTCAGCCTTATCACACAACTCATGATTAGCGTTTGAGATAAGGCGCTTTCTGCATTTGGTAGTTGCAGTATACAGAATATCTGTTATCGGACGTGTCACATCTGGCTGGACCCTGGTCTTTGTTTCTGTCCAAGTCGAGCCTCCTCCTCCCAGCGACTGTCATTTCTGCCAGTTACTCGCAATCAAGATGCTTTGCTAGCGTACGGACGGTGCGCAACGGCTTTTGCCAGCCGATCGCCGGAAGTCCCCGAGAGGCTCTGCGAGCTTCAAACCTGTTGGGGTCGTGTGTCTATTCCTGTTCCCTCTGGTTCCACGAAAGAACTCTCCCAACCCACGAGGTAATTGCAATGAAAAATGCGTCACGATTCGTCCTCTCGATATTTGCGGTCCTGATCCTGGCCTGCGCGGCCGCTTCCGGACAGGACGTAAAGTCCAACTACATGCCCGGAACGGATTTCTCCAAATATCACACCTACATGTGGATCAACATTGAGAAAGGTGCACACCCTAACCAGATTGTTGACGCCCAAATTAAGCAGGCTGTCGACCAGCAACTGTCGGCCAAGGGCATGACCAAGACCGATAACGAGAAGGCTGATCTCTACGTCGGCTACCAGATTGCCGTGGACCAGGAGAAGCAATGGAACGCCTACGGCATGGGCGGCGGCGTTCGCTGGGGTGGGATGGGCAGTGCAACGAGCTCTACCATCAATGTCGGAACCCTGGTCCTCGACATGTATGACCCGGCGACCAAGCAGCTTGTCTGGACCGGAAATGCGACCAAGACCATAGATCCCAGCAGCAGCCAGGAGAAGAATCAGAAGAACCTGGATAAGACCATGGAGAAGTTGCTGAAGAACTATCCGCCAAAGAAGTA
>Ga0335069_10014785_pt1 | contig 10920 bp, 8 predicted proteins | sample Lox_Sample_11_FD_206714 | JGI IMG/M metagenome (GOLD analysis project Ga0335069, IMG submission 206714) | Soil microbial communities from Loxahatchee National Wildlife Refuge, Florida, United States - Lox_Sample_1.1 | ecosystem: Environmental > Terrestrial > Soil > Wetlands | place: USA: Florida... | reverse complement strand
CTCGCCGACTCGGTCACCGTCTGGCCCGATCTGTTCACCATCGCGCGGGACGGCGCCGTACCCACCGCGACCCGGAAGTCCGCCGTGTTCTGGATCGGCCAGGCGGCGGGGGACGCGGCGACCAGGGGCCTCGATTCGCTGGCCGAAGGAAGCGACGTGGACCGGGACGTCCGCGAGTCGGCCGTGTTCGCGCTCTCGCAGCAGCGGAACGACGTGGGCGTGCCCGCGCTGATCACGATCGCGAAGACCAACCGGGATCCGGAGATTCGGAAGAAAGCGATCTTCTGGCTCGGCCAGTCGGACGACCCGCGCGCGCTCGCGTTGTTCGAAGAGCTGCTGACCAAGTAGACACCGTTCGTCCCGCGAAACGCGCGGCTCGACCCCGCGCGTCGCGCCGCTCACCGATTCCTGACGGCGAGCCGCCGCGAGCCTGCAACTCGACGGGGCGGGTGTACGTCCAAGTGGCGTATGCTCGCCCTTCTTCTCGCCCTCCAGGGCGCCGCGTCCGTCCCGCACCCGCCCGCCGACACCGCGGGCCTCCGGCACTCCAACGGCCTCATTCCCCCGATGGCGATGGCGGTGCGCGTGACCGCGCCGCCCGCGATGGACGGCCGCCTCGACGACCCCGCGTGGGCCTCCGCGACGCCGATCACGGACTTCCGGCAGACCGACCCGCACGAAGGCCAGCCCTCGTCCGAGCGGACCGAAGTCCGCGTGCTCTACACCGACGACGCGCTCTACGTGGGAGTCCGGGCCTGGGATGATTCGGCGACGAAGATCGCGCACCACCTGGGACGGCGGGACACGTTCACGCAGAGCGACGACTTCCGGGTCCTGATCGACAGCTATCACGACCACCGCACCGCGTTCCGCTTCGACATCACGCCGGACGGCGTGAAGGGCGACATCCAGTTCGGCGACGACGGCAACTTCACCGATCAGTCGTGGGACCCGGTCTGGCAGGCCGTGACGTCGATCGACTCGCTGGGTTGGACCGCGGAAGAGCGGATTCCCTTTTCGCAGCTCCGGTTTTCCCGCGCCCCCGATCAAGTCTGGGGTATCCGGTTCGTCCGCACCATTCTCCGGAAGAACGAATTCGATCTCTGGCCGTTCGTGGGGAAAACGGAGAACGGGTTCGTCTCCCGCTTCGCCCACCTGGGCGGGCTTCACAACATCCCGGCGCCGCGGCGCCTCGAGCTGGTGCCCTATACGTCGGGCTCCGGCACCTTCCAGCCCGCCGGTCCGATCGGGAATCCGTTCCAGAAGACGAGCGCGTACTCGGGCAACGGCGGCCTCGACCTGAAGTACGGGCTCAACTCGTACGTCACGCTCGACGCCACGATCAATCCGGACTTCGGTCAGGTCGAGCTCGACCCCGCGTTCGTGAACCTCACGGCGTTCGAGGTGTTCCTGCCCGAGCACCGGCCCTTCTTCGTGGAAGGCGACGACATCTTCAACTTCGGCGGCGGGTCGGGCGGACTCGCGGGGTTCGGCAGCACGCCTCAGTTCTTCTATTCGCGGCGGATCGGTCACCCGCCCGACGGCTCGGTGTATTCGCCGGGCCAGTACGTCGACTACCCGGCCAACACGTCGATCCTGGGCGCGGCCAAGGTCACCGGGAAGACGCCCGGGGGCTGGTCGGTGGGACTCCTCGACGCCGTCACGTCGCGGGAGCAGGCCTCGGTGCTCGACACCACCAGCGCCGTCACGTCCCACGACGTCGTCGAGCCCGCCACCAACTACCTGGTGGGGCGGGCCCGGCGGACCGTCAACGCCGGCGGCTCGAGCTACGGCGCGATCTTTTCGGCCGTGAACCGCGACATCACCGTCCCCGCGCTGAACGGCCTCACCTCGGGCGCGTACACCTTCGGCGTCGACACCAAGCAGCTCTGGAGCCACAACACCTACGCCCTCGCGGCCGACGCGGGCGGCTCGTATCTCGCCGGCGACACCGCCGCCATCCAGTCGGTGCAGACCTCCTCGGCGCGCTACTACCAGCGCCCCGACGCGCACGGCTTCCACTACGACCCCGCTCGGACGTCTCTGACGGGCTTCAACGGGGATGTGTACCTCGACAAGCTCGCGGGCACCTGGCTCTGGGGCACCGCGTTCTCCACGTCGTCACCGGGCTTCGAGGTGAACGATCTGGGATTCCAGCAGCGCGTGGACCGGATCTCCGCCTACGCCTACATCGGGCGGCACACGACCACCCCGGGGAAGATCTTCCGGGAAACCTGGCAGGTCCTCACCGTGGGACCCTCCTGGAACTACGACGGCGACCCGATCCAGAAGGCCGTGAACGGCGCGGTCTTCGGCAACTTCTCCAATTTCTGGTTCTTCCAGCTGATCGGGTCCTACAGCGCTCAGGTGGTGGACGACCGGCTCACCCGCGGCGGGCCGCTCGCGCTGGCCCCCGCCGGCTGGTCGGTGAACGCCCTGGTCCAGACCGACCAGCGGAAGGCCTTCACGGGCATGTGGATGGCATCGTACACCCAGGACCGCGCGGGCGGGTGGCAGCTCACCGGCACGCCGCAGGTCAGCTGGCGGCCCTCCAGCGCCCTGTCGTTCTCGGTCACGCCGAACTTCGCGGTGGGCCCAACCGCGGCGCAGTACGTCCAGAGCGTGCCGGATTCCCTCGCCCAGACCACGTTCGGCGCTCGGTACGTCTTCGCGCAGCTCTTCCAGCACGAGTTCGACGTGACCCTGCGGATGACCGCCACCGTGTCTCCCACCCTGTCGCTCGAGGTCTTCGCCCAGCCTTTCACGTTCACGGGCGCCTACGGCGGCTTCAAGGAGCTGGCCTACCCCCGCACATTTTCCTTCAGCCGCTACGGCACGGCGGGAACCGGAATCGCGTACGACTCGACGGCGGGCTCCTACACCGTGCACCCCGACGCCGCCCAGCCCGGCGATTCGTTCGGCATCGCCAACCCCGACTTCCGGACCCGCTCGGTCCGCGTCAACGCGGTGCTGCGCTGGGAGTATCGCCCGGGCTCCACGCTCTACGTGGTCTGGACCCAGAGCCGGAGCGGGACCTTCGCCGATCCGACCTTCGACATCACCCGGGACTTCGACCACCAGCTCTTCCGAGATCCTCCCACCAACGTGCTGCTGGTCAAGCTCAATTATTGGCTGAGCCTGTAAGACCAACGCGGAAGGCGGAGCTCGGAACGCGGAGCCGGCGAGGGTAAGTCGCTTCCGCGTTCCACTTTCCGCGTTCCGCGTTTCTTATATTCTCTCCATGCACGTCCGTCGCGCCGTCCGCGTCACCGTTGCCGTCGTCACCCTCGTGGTCCTCGCCTGGGCCGTCATCGTCGGCGACGTGGTCGCCACGGCCCGGCATGAAGGCGCCGCTCCCGCCGATGCCATCGCCGTCCTCGGCGCCGCGCAGTACAACGGGCGGCCGTCGCCGGTGTTCCGCGCCCGGCTCGACAAGGCCGCCGCGCTCTATCACGCGGGCACCGCGCCCGTGGTGCTGGTCACCGGCGGCATCGGCAACCGGGACACGGTGAGCGAGGCGGAAGTGGGCCGCCGGTATCTCACCCAGCACGGACTTCCGGCCACCGCGGTGACGGCCCTGCCCCCCGCCGCGACCACCGTCGCTTCGATCACCCAGCTCGGCGCCTGGTTCCGGGACCGCCCCGGCAAGCGCGTCGTGCTGGTGAGCGACGGGTTTCACCTGCTCCGGCTCCGCATCCTCGCGGGGCGGCAGGGTCTCGTGCCCTTCACGTCCCCCGCGCGCGACTCCCCCATCAGCGCGAACCCCCGGACCAACGCGGCCTATCTCGCCGCGGAAGGCTTGAAGGTCCCGGTGGCCTGGCTCTTCTACCGCTAGACGAGGTCCGTATGCAGGTCGCCACCCGGCGCGTACACACCGGTAGAGTCATCGATCTGGACGTGGACACGGTCCGCTACCCGGACGGCTCCACCGGCGAGCTGGAAATGATCCGGCACCCCGGTGCCGCCGCGGTGGTCCCCGTCCTGTCGGACCCGGCGGGCCCCGATCCCACCATTCTCCTGATCCGGCAGTACCGGTACGCGACGGGCGGGATGCTGTGGGAGATTCCGGCGGGACGCCTGGCGGAAGGAGAGGCGCCCCCGGACTGCGCCCGCCGGGAGCTCCTGGAGGAGACCGGAATGCACGCGGCCCGGATCGAGCCTCTCACGGCCATCTGGACCACGCCGGGCTTCACGGACGAGCGGATTCACCTGTTCTGGGCGACCGGCCTGACTCCCGGGACGGCGGCCCGGGAACCCGACGAGTTCATCGAGCTGGCCCCGCGGCCTCTGTCGCAAGTGCTGGCGGGCATTCGAGATGGAGAGATCTGCGACGCCAAGACGGTGGCGGCCATCTTACTCGTGGCGGGCTTCACGTTCGGGCTGTAGTCTTGGCTGTCCCCGGGGGAGGACGTGCGGCTGAAACCCTGTTGTAACGTCTTCCTTATTCAAAGGTTAATGGAATAACACGGGCGGTACACTTCGTGCTTCAAGCTTGAAAGGAGGAGTCAGGCCTAGCGGTTCCTACTTTTCCGTCTGAAACCTGGGAGTCAAAGATGCGGGCAATTCTCAAGCGGAAAACGACACCGGTCACGACCGACCGCGCGCTCGAGCGTGAGAAGCTTCACGATCTCGACGACGGCCAGGTCGTGTCCCGTCACCTCGCCGGTGACCCGCAGGCGTTCGGCACGCTGGTCGACCGGTACCAGGTCCGGCTCCTGAATTTCGTCAACCGGACGATCGGGGACCGGGAGCGCGCCGAGGACCTGGTGCAGGAAGTGTTCATCCGGGTGTTCCGGCACATCCATCGCTTCGACCAGACGAAGAAGTTTTCGACCTGGATCTACACCATCGCGTCCAACCTGGCGAAGAACGAGCTGCGCAACCGCAGCCGCAATCCGCTGGTGCTGTTCCAGACCATCAAGAAGAACTGGGACGCCGATCACCGGCCGTTGCAGTTCGAAGATACGACCGCGCGTCCCGACGATCTGTACCGGAAGCGGTATCTGAAGGACGCGGTGGACTCGTGCGTGAAGGAGCTGCCCGAGCATCACCGGGCGGTGTTCGTGCTGCGGGAGCTGGAAGGGCGGAGCTATCAGGAGATCGCGGAGATCACGGGGTGCAACCTCGGCACGGTGAAGAGCCGGCTCAACCGGGCCCGCAACACCTTCGCGCACCTGATCGGCCCGCAGCTCGATTGAGCGCGGCGCCGGGGAACCCCCGTCCGGCGCCGGAGGTATAGAGTGGCGTCGATGGAATGCGCTGAGTTTCTCGATCGCTATACGGACTACCGCGACGGCGTGGTGACCGCCCCGCGCGACCGGCGGCGCTTCGAGCGGCACCTCGCGACCTGCGAGACCTGCCGCTCGTACGACACCGCCGTGCGCCGCGGGGTGCTCGCCCTTCAGGGAGCCGGGACGGTGACCCCGTCGGAGCAGTTCCGCACCCGCCTGGACGCTCGCCTCCGGAGGGAGGCGCTGACCCTCGCGGGGCCTCTCGTTTCCCCCCGGGTCGGGGCCGCGGCCGGCCTCCTCGTCGCCGTGGCCATCACGCTGCTCGCGCTCCAGGCCGCCCGGCGCCCCGCGCCGCTCGAGGCGCACGCGCTGCCGCCCGTGCCCTTCCCCAAGCCGGTCGCCCAGGCCGGTGCTCCCTTCGTCACGTTCCAGGATCCCCGCGCCCTCACCGCGGCCGGCAATCCCATTCCGTACGGCTCGGCGCTGATCGAGCCGGTCGGCACCCACCACTAGACTTTCATCCGTCCCACGCGGGCGGTAACTTCCGCCCGATGGCGACGTTGAGCTTCAACGCGCTCCTCGGCGGCGGAAAGTCGGGGACGCCCGATCTGGTCTACTATCTCCACGGCGAGGAAGAGATCCTGAAGGAGGAGGCGGTGCGCGTGCTGCTGGACCGCGCCGTCGCTCCCGCCCTCAGGGACTTCAACGTCGACGTGCGCTCCGCGCCCGACCTCGATCCGGCCGAGCTCCGCGCCCTGGTGGACACCCCGCCGATGATGGCCGAGCGCCGGGTGGTGGTCCTCCGCGGGATCGAGGGCCTCCGCGCCAAGTCCCGCGCCAAGGAGGAGCTGGTCTCCTATCTCGCCCGGCCCAACCCGACCACCACCTTGATTCTCATCCAGGCCGGGGACGAGGCGCCCGACGCCGCCCTCGCGGCGCGCGCCACCACCGTCGCCGTCGACCGCCTGCCCCCCGAACGGGTGCGCCGGTGGATCGCCCACCGGGCCGACCGCATGGGGCTGAAGATCGCGGCCGCCGCGGCGGAGCTCCTGGGCCAGGCCACGCAGCACGACCTCGCGGCGATCGCGCAGGAGCTGGACAAGCTGGCGGCATTGGCCGGGGCGCGTGAAGTCACCGTCGCGGACGTGACCGGCGCGGTCGGGGTCCGCCACGGCGAAACCCTGGACGATCTCGTGTCCGCGGCGCTCGAGCGCCGCGTCGCCGATGCCGCCCGCCTCCTCGCGCCGGTGCTGGCCCAGTCGGGCATGAGCGGCGTCCGGATCGCCAGCGCGCTGGGCACGGGCCTCGTCGGTTTGGCCTGCGCGCGGGCCGAGCTCGAGCGGGGCACCGCGCCGGGCCGGCTCGAGCACGCCATCCTCCAGCAGCTCATCGCATCCCGTCCCGCCGGCCTGGGGGGCGGGTACAAAGACATCGCGGCCCGCTGGGCGAGGTGGGTGAAGGTCTGGTCGGCCGCCGAGCTGTCCCGCGCCATCCGGACCGCCCTCGCGGCGGACCGGGCCCTCAAGGGCACCACGGTGTCCGACGAGCAGGGGATCGTGCTCGACCTGATCCTCGGACTGGCGCGCCAAGCCCAGGAGGCAGCGTGAAGGCCGGACGCACGGGTCTATTCATCATTCTTCTCGCTTCGATACTGGGCGTCTCGGCGCCTGGGCGACTAGGCGCCCAGTCGGATCCCCGCCTCAAGGCCGCGGTCGACCTCGCGCAGTCGGGCCAGGTGGATTCCGCGCGCGCCGTGGTCCGGCGCCTCTTGACCACGCTGTCGCCGCGGGACTCGGCGTACCCGGAGGCGCTGTACACGCAGGGGATGCTCGCCGCCGACGCGCCGACCGTCACCGCCAACCTGCAGCGGGTGGTGGTCGAGTACGGCTGGTCCCCGTGGGCCGCCAACGCGCTGATGCGCCTCGCTCAGCTCGCCTACACACAGGGAGATCCGGCATCCGCCGTGCAGTCGGTGCAGCGCCTGCGGCGCGACTACCCGGATTCGCCGGTGAAGGCGCGCGCGGACTTCTGGGGCGCCAAAGCCGATTTCGATCTGCGCAACGAGACGGAGGGGTGCGCCCTGATTCAGGAGGCGCTGGCCGGCGCGGGCGACGACGTGGAGTTCAAGAACCAGGTGTCGTTCTACGCGGCCCGCTGCACCGCCGCGCCGACGGCCGCGACCGCGAGCCCGCCGACCGCCGCCGCCCCGGCGACCGCGACCGCCACGCCGCCCAATCCCGCCACCGCGGCGCCCGCGTCACCGCCGCCCGACACCCTCCACCCGGCGCCGGTGAAGACGACCTACGCCGTGCAGGTGCTCGCGGTGAAGAGCGCGGCCGACGTCGACGCGCTCCTCACCCGCCTCAAGGTGATGGGCTACGAAGGGCGCGCGGTGCGCGATTCGTCGGGGCTCATCAAGGTGCGCGTGGGCCACTACGCCACCCGCCCCGAGGCGATCCGCGCGCAGACCCAGCTCAAGGCCCGCCTGGGTGGCCAGCCCTTCGTAGTGAGCGAGCCGTGAGCTCCCGGGTGGCGTCCGGCGGCGGCGACCGACTCACCGCCGACACGCCGCTCATGCAGCAGTACCGCGAGATCAAGGCGCGGCACCCGGACACCATCCTCTTCTTCCGGATGGGCGACTTCTACGAGATGTTCGAGGACGACGCCAAGCTCGGCGCGCGGGTTCTGGGACTGACCCTGACCTCGCGGAACAACGGCGGCGCGTCCGAGGTCCCCCTCGCCGGTGTCCCCGTCAAAGCCGCCGCCGAATACCTCCGCCGTCTGGTGTCCGCCGGACACCGCGTCGCGGTGTGCGAGCAGGTGGAAGACCCGAAGCTCGCCAAGGGGCTGGTCCGCCGCGAAGTGATCGAGACCATCACCCCCGGCTCGGTCCTGGCCGAAGACTGGATCGCCACCGGACGGAACAACTTCCTCGCCGCCCTTCTGCCCGCGGACGACACCGTCGGCCTCGCGGCCCTCGACCTCACCACCGGCGAGTTCGTCTGGGAGACCCTGCCCGGATCCGAGCTGGCGCCGGGCCTGGCCCGATACGAGCCGTCCGAGGTGGTGGTGCCCGCGGGGACGCGGGCGCCCGCCGACGTCGCGAGCCGGACCGAGCGGGAAGCCTGGGAGTTCGACCCCGATCTGGCGCGCGAGGAGCTGCAGCGCGCGTTCGGCCTCGCGTCCCTGGACGGGCTGGGCGTCGAAGCCGGCGACCGCGCCGCCCTGGGAGCGGCCGGAGCCCTGCTCCGCTACGCCAAGGAGCTCAAGCCGGGCGGCCTTCCCCATCTGGCCCGACCGCGCCTGGTCCGCCGGGGCCAGGCGGTGCCGCTCGACGAGATGACCCGCCGCAACCTCGAGCTGGTGGAGCCGCTGCGCGCCGGCGCGACGGGCACCACGCTCCTCGAGGTGCTGGACCGCACCCTGACCCCCATGGGGGCCCGCCTGCTCCGGCGGTGGCTCCTCGCGCCGCTCGCCGCCCCGGACGCCATCAACCGGCGCCTCGACGCCGTCGGAGTGCTCGTGGGCGATCCGCGGGGACGGGACCGGTTGCGGGAGGCGTTGGACGGCGTGCGCGACCTGGAGCGGCTCGCCGGCCGCGCCGCCGTGGGCCGCGCCACCCCCCGGGAGCTCGGGGCGCTCCGCGACTCCATTCGGCGGCTCCCCGACGTCCGGGCCGCGCTCGACGGCCTCGAAGCCCGCGACCGCGCCCGCCTGCTGGAAGAGATCGCCGAGGCCTTCGATCTCCTGACCGACCTGGGAGACGAGCTCGCGCGGGCCCTGGTCGACCGGCCGCCGGCCCAGCTCGCCGACGGCGACTCGTTCCGCGCCGGGTTCGACGCCGAGCTGGACACGCTCAAGGACGCGCGCGATGGCGGCAAGACCTACATCGCGGGCCTCCAGGCGCGCGAGCGCGAGCGGACCGGCATCGGGTCGCTCAAGGTCGGATTCAACAAGGTCTTCGGGTACTACCTCGAAATCACGCACGCCCACAAGGACCGCATCCCCGCCGACTACGAGCGGCGCCAGACCCTCACGGGCGCGGAGCGCTACGTCACTCCGGAGCTCAAGGAGCGTGAAGCCCAGGTCCTCGGCGCCGAGGAGCGGATCGCGGCCCGCGAGGGAGTGCTGATCGACGCGCTGCGCCGCCGCGTGGCGGACGCCATCGCCCGGGTACAGGCCACTTCGGGGCATCTCGCCCTCCTGGACGTCTGGGGCGCTCTCGCCGACGCGGCCCAGCGGGAGCGGTACGCGCGCCCGGTGGTGACGGGGGACTACGTCCTGCGGCTCGAGGCGAGCCGCCATCCCGTGGTGGAGCGGATGATGCCCCGGGAGGCGTTCATCCCTAACGACGTCACGCTGGACGACGCCGGGCGCGTCATTCTCCTCACCGGCCCCAACATGGCCGGCAAATCCACGCTCCTCCGGCAGGTGGGCCTGGCGGTGCTGATGGCGCAGGTGGGGTCGTTCGTCCCCGCGAAGAGCGCCGAAATCGGCGTGGTGGACCGCATCTTCACCCGCGTGGGGGCCTCGGACAACCTGGCGCGCGGGCAGTCCACGTTCATGGTGGAAATGAGCGAGACCAGCGCCATCCTCCACGGCGCCACGGCCCGGAGCCTGGTCCTGCTCGACGAGATCGGCCGCGGGACGTCGACCTACGACGGCGTGGCCATCGCCTGGGCCGTGACCGAATGCCTCCACAATCGGATCGGCTGCAAGACCATCTTCGCGACGCACTACCACGAGCTGACCCAGCTCACCGAGGAGCTGGCGCACGCGCGCAACTTCAACGTCGCGGTGAAGGAGTCGGGGGACGACGTCGTGTTCCTGCATCGGCTGGAGCCGGGCGGCGCCGACCGGTCCTACGGGATCCACGTCGGGCGGCTGGCGGGCCTCCCAGCGGCGGTGGTCGCCCGGGCCTGGGAGGTCCTGAAGCTCCTCGAGGCGGGCCACCACGTGGCGCACCTGCCGGCGCCCCCGGCGCCCGACGCCGAGCAGCTCGGACTCTTCGGCGCCCACCGGCCCGACCCGCTCCTGGCGGAGCTGGACCGCCTGGACGTCGATTCCCTCTCCCCTCTCGAAGCCCTGAACCGGCTGGCGGAGTGGCAGCGCCGGCGGAAGGAGCGCACATGACCCGACGCGTGGGAGCCCCGGTGCTGGCCCTCCTGGCGGCGGCCGCCTGCGGACGGGGCGGCAGCGCCGGGGATGCCCCGGCCGCGCCGCCCCCGGCCGAGGAAGCGCCGGTCGCGACCAACCCGCAGGTCCCGATCGCCTATCCTCCCGCGCTCTTCGACCGTGGCGTCGACGGCGAGGTGAGGCTCCGGCTGTACGCGGACTCGACCGGGAAGCTCGTGCCCGAGTCCACCAAGATCCTCGAGTCCTCGGGCTATCCAGCGATGGACTCGGCGGCGCTGGCGGGGGCTCCCCGCCTCAAGTTCGCGCCCGCGCGCCGGCACGGACTGCCCGTGGCGACGGCGTTCCAGCAGGCCGTCGAGTTCCGCCATCCGTCGAGCGCGCCCATCGCGCCGGCGGCGGACGAGGGAGAGGGGAAGCCGCTCCCGCCCCCGGTCACGGCATCCAGCGCCACTCCGGCGCCGGCCCGGCCGAAACCCAAGCCCGCGACCCCCAGGCGGTTCCGGCCTCGGCCCGCTCCGGCCACGGACACCACGGCGGCTCCGGTGACGCCGGC
>Ga0335069_10014783_pt1 | contig 10921 bp, 9 predicted proteins | sample Lox_Sample_11_FD_206714 | JGI IMG/M metagenome (GOLD analysis project Ga0335069, IMG submission 206714) | Soil microbial communities from Loxahatchee National Wildlife Refuge, Florida, United States - Lox_Sample_1.1 | ecosystem: Environmental > Terrestrial > Soil > Wetlands | place: USA: Florida... | reverse complement strand
TCCAGGGACATCGTCTTGTAGAACGCGCTGTAGTCAAGGTCGTGAGTCCAGGCGGCGGCCAGGAAGGACAGGGCGCCGTTATTGGCGATCTCGTTGAGCGTCCGGTCGTCACTGACGTGCGCTCCTTTGAGGTTGAAGGTAGGTGCGAGCACGGCCGCCAGGCCTGCCGCCGCCGCCAGGTGGGCCAGGCGCGCTCTGAACGTGAACGGCCTCTCCCACATCTGCGGGAACAGGCGGCTCGCCAGGTACAGCCACCCCAGGCTCAGCGCCGAGCAGGCGCCGATGACGATGCCCACGTGGTAAGACTCCCAGATGTTGACAAATACCTCGTAAGGATAGAGCAGGTAGTCCACCGCGACCGTGTTGAAGCGGGACCTGAACTCTTCGAAGAAGAAGAACTCCACGCATAGCAGGAAGAACTGGGCAAACCAGAAAACGAAACAGCCGGCGAGTAGGAGAATGCGGTGCCAGGTGGCCCCGAACGCCCGGTCGCGCAAGAGGACCATCCAGAGCAACAGCGGGATGAGTTCCACCAGAGCGATAAACACGTCCCGCTGGAAGCCCGTCAGGACCGCCAGCAGGATGTCGACAGCCGGCAGGCCCGGCGGGCGGAACCCGACGAAGAGCGCTACGCGCAGCACGAACCAGCACGCCACGAGCGACAGGAAGCAGAACGCCACGAACCCATACCGGGACTGTCGCCAACGCCACTTCACCCCGTCTGAATCACTGATCATGGGGTAGTTATATCGCAAACCGGCGCCTGGCTTGGAAGACATTCCGGGCGCCGGAACAGTTTTGGGAGGGCAACACTCGACGGGCCGGACCCCTCAGGCGCCGGCGTCCTTGCCTCCCGCTTTGATTCGGTGCATCGAGCGGAGAATGCTCAGGCCGAATCGCTCGTCGGGAGTGAGCACGCGGCCATGGGCCTTCAATTCGCGGAGGGCCGCCAGCGTCATGCAGAAGTCCACTGCTGAAAGGGGCCGCCCCCGCATCACCCGTGACTGCCAGCGCCGGGGATCAGTGATCTCTTCGATCCCCTCCTCCCCTCCTGGATAAAAGGACACGAGCCAGTCGTCGCGCCGCACATAGCCCTCCGCTTCGCCTTTGGGCTCGAACCACGCGTCACAGAGCTCGAGGCAAATCGAGCGCCCCCGGTTGCTGCCCAGGCGATAGAACACCACCCGCTCGTCTGTCTCGGCAAAGTGATGGTAGATGTCCTTCGCCGCGCCCGCGGGCTGCTGGGTGAACTGGGTTTGAAACCCCAGCCGGAATCCCCCGGGGACCTTGCGGTCGCGCTCGAAGCACAGGTTCTCCTCCAGTATCCAGACCAGTTCGGTGGCCAGTCCCCGCCCCGCCAACAACGTCTTCCAGGCCGCCAGGCAATCCTCAAACACCGGGCGCGCGTAGCTTCGAGTCGTTTCCATAGCGCTGTCTATGCCATCTTGTGATTGTTCGCCCGCCGCCGGTCGCCATCCGGTATGCTCGGCTCACCGCACGAACTCAACCTTTGCACCAACCGCTAGACAGTCAAATGGGTTCCCCTGAACCAGTCAATGAAAAGCGGTATCCCTTGCTCGATCTTGACGCGCGGCTCATAGCCCAGCCTGGCGCGCGCCTTGCCCACATCGGCGTAGGTAACCGGCACATCGCCCGGCTGGGGCGGTTGCCGGTCAATCACGGCCTTCCTGCCCAGCGCCGTTTCCAGCAACTCGATGAGCCGGCTGAGGCTCACGGTGGCGGACTCGCCCAGGTTGAAGATTTCATACCCAAACTCCTGCCTCGTGCAGGCCATGATCCCGTCCAGCGTGTCCGTGACGTAGGTGTAGTCCCGGGCCGCCGAGCCGTCGCCAAAGACCGGCAGGGGCCGGCCGGCGGTAATAAGCCGCGCAAACTTGTGGATCGCGAGGTCTGGCCGCTGCCGCGGCCCATAGACCGTGAAGAATCGCAGCATCACCACGTCCAGCCCATACACGTGATGATAGACGTGCCCCAGCGCTTCGCACGCCAGCTTGCTCGCCGCATACGGCGAAATGGCCCGGAAAATCGGGTCGCTCTCGGCGAAGGGCACCTTGGAATTGACTCCATACACGGACGAGGACGACGCCAAAATGAGCTTCTTCACCCCGTTGAGCCGCGCCGCTTCCAGCACGTTCACCGTGCCCTCCACGTTGACCCGCTGGTAAAGCGCGGGGTCCTTGAGGCTGGGCCGCACGCCCGCCCGGGCGGCGAGGTGAATGACCTGGTCGAACCGCACCCCGGCGAACAGCTCGTCCACCGCCGCGCGGTCCGTCAGGTCGCCGTGGACGAACTCGAACGGCCTGGCCAGGGCCTGGATGTGCCGCAGGTTGGCCTGCTTGAGCTGTGGGTCGTAGAAGTCGTTGAGGTCATCGAAGGCCCATACGGCGTGGCCGGACTGCAGCAGCCGCTCGCAGACGTGCGAACCGATGAAGCCGGCGCCGCCGGTGACCAGGAAATTCACGCCGCGACGCTAGCAGGGCGGTTTGGCGCTGTCGAGCGCAGGGGGGCGGGGCGTGGAAGCGTTAAAGCGTTGGAGCGTTAGAGCGTTGAAGCGAGGGAGTTTGCCCTCGTTCAGGCCGCCTGGGTCTCGGTAGCGGCAGTGGGCAACGGCGGCGCGCCAAAGCGCCATTCGGTTTTATAGGCCCGGGGAGGCGGCGTGAGCCGCAGCCAGGCGCCGAGAAAGCGCGCCACCTGCCGGAGATCACCACCGTTGGGCTTCGAGAGGTAGAGGTTGGCGCCGAGCCGGTAAGCTGCCGCCACGTCGGCCTCGAGGTCGGAGACGCTGAACATGATCACCGGCAGGGTGGTTAGCGCGGGCTGGTCGCGGATCCACGCCAGCACCTCATGGCCGGTGGCCTTGGGCAGGTGAACGTCCAGCAGGACCAGGTCGGGCAGGGGGTATTTGGCGCGATCCTCGTACTGGCCGGCGCCGACGAGCCAGGAAATGGCTTCCAAGCCGTCGCGCACGACGTGGAGCGACTCGGTCATGCCCTCGGCGGCGAAAGCCCGCTGCATCAGCCAGACGTCGGCTTCCTCGTCCTCGACGTAGAGGATTCGTTTGCTGGCTACTGGAATTGCATCCATGCGCTAACAGTCTCGCAGGGCTTGGGGAAAGTCAAACGGGCCGGCGAAGGATAGGGCACTTGCTGGTGCGGCTGACCACAAGCCAACACAAGGAAGCCCGAAATCCGAAGCCCGAAGGCCGAACGGAGGCCGAAATCCGAAGGCCGAAAGCCCCGCGCTGGCTCCTTCAGATGCCGCATCGGACCTAGGCATTTGATCCAAGTTGGTCGGGACGCCTCGCCGAGGCGCCCGGGCTGCGGCGTCAACACGGGCGGACGCCTCGGCGCGGCGTTCCTGCCAACCTACGTCACCTGCATAGCCCCATCTCGGATTTCGGCCTTCTTTCGGCCTTCGGGCTTCGGCCTTCGGATTTTCAGGCCCGCCCCCTACTCCGCCCGGGCGTTTTGCGGCGGGGCTTGGAGGTCCACCCAGAAGCGGCTGCCGTGGCCGGGTTCGGATTCCACGCTGACCCTCCCGCCCATGCGCTCGGCGGAGCGGCGGACGATGGCCAGCCCGAGGCCGGTGCCGGGGTACTTGTGCCTGCCGTGGACGCGATGGAACGCCTGGAAGATGTGTTCGGTGTCCTTGGCGGCAATGCCGATGCCGCTGTCCTCGATACAGAAACGCACGCGGTCCGGGCCGGAGCCGTCTTCGGCCCAAATGCGCACACGGGGGCGGGCGCCGGGCGGGGTGAACTTAAGGGCGTTGGAGAGGAGATTCGTCATGAGGAGGACGAGGCTGGCCCAATGGCCGAGAACCTGGGGTAAGGGCTCCTGGATGGTCACCTCGGCTTGGTGGGTGCGGATTTCGGACTCCAGGAACCCGAGGGCCTCGCGCAACGTGTCGTTCAGGCTGATGGGCCGGAGCCGGACGTCCTTGCCGCCGAGCGTGCTGTACTCCAGGAGGTCATCCAGGAGCTTGTGCATGTGGGTGGCGCTCTCGGAGACCCGGCGCAGGAAGACCTGGGCGTCCGGACTGAGCTGGGCAGCGTTATCTTCGAGGACGGCCTCAGAAAGGTTTTTGATGGAGCGCAGGGGAGCGCGAAGGTCGTGGGCGGCCGTGTGAGCGAAGTGCTGGAGGTTGGCATTGACCTCGCGCAGTTGGGCGGTGCGCTGGGCGACGCTGTCTTCGAGTTGCTGGTTCAGGTGCCGCAGCTCGGACGTGCGCTGGTCCACGCGTTGCTGCAGTTCGAGGGTGAGGGCCACCAGCCCGCGATTGGTCTCGGCCAGCTCCTGCTGGAGGGCGCGGACGGTGGCCTCGGTGGTGACCAGCCTGGCTTTGCTGAGCTCGAGGGCGGCATTGGCGGCGCTGAGCTGGGCCGCGCGTTCGTCCAACCGTTGCTGCATGTCCGCAGTGAGCGCCAGCAGGCCGCGGTCCGTTTGCGCCAGCTCTTGCTGGAGTGAGTGGACGGTGGCTTCGGTGCGGGCCAGTTGCTCCTGCAGCTCCTCGATGGTCATGGCCGATCCTGCGTCACTCCGGGAGATTCCTCACTGCCTGGCCTTTCCCACGACCAAGACCGTGGCATCGTCCTGGTGGCGAGCGAGGTCTCGCAGCAGGCGCTGGGCGACCACGTGCGCCGGGTGTTCGGGCAAGCCGGGGAAATCCTCCCAGGACCACTGCGAGCGCAGGCCATCGGACTGGAGCACCAGGAGGCTGTCAGGCTTCCAGGGATGCTCGGTGACGGCGGTTTTGGGGGCGTTGAGGCCGACGATGCCGCGCTGGACGGGAAAGGCGAACCGCTCGGCGCGCGGGAAGACGCGGACCTCGATGTTGCCGACCGAGGCGAAGGTCAGCCTGTCGCGTCCCCAGTCAAAGAGCGCGAGGGCCATGACCACGCCGCGGGTGGCATAGCAGGCGCGGGCGACGCCGGTGAAGATTTGGCTGAGCGGCTGAGTATAATGGTTCTCTATGTAGCGCCGGGCCGCCTGGGCCGCGCGATGGGCGAATTGGCCGTGCCCGAGCCCGTCGATAATGCCTGCTAGGGCGCTCTCGCCCCAGCGGCGGACGATGAAGGCGTCGCCATTGAGCGCAAAACCGGGATGGGGCCGCGTGGCGACGCCGAACTCCAGCGGGCAAGGGCGGAAGCCGCCCGGGTGAACGCGAAGCCATTTGCGGCAGAGCACGTGTGTGCCGGCGCCCGCCCGGGACGTGATTTCGAACTCGTCCATCAGGCGGTTGACGGCGCCCAGGCCTGTCCCCAGGCTGCCGGCGGTGGAGTACCCGTCGGTCATGGCCTGCTGGAGGTCGGCGATGCCGGGACCCTGGTCCTGGGATTCGATCTGCAGCCCGGGTCCCTCCTCGGCCCGCAGGGGGGTGAGCAGGAGCCTGCCGGCGCGAGCGTGTTTCAGGAGGTTGGTCGCCAGTTCCGTCACGGCCAGCGCGATCTCCTCCGAGGCGGTCGGATCCAGCCCGAGGCCCTCGGCAGCCGCCTTGGCGGCATGGCGCGCCGCCCCGACGTCGCTGGGGTATCTGACCTCGATTGTCTGGGAGCCCGACGGCTGCACATTGCTACTTCACCCATTTTCTGATCTGCACAATGGTGCCTTTACCCGCCGTGGATTGGACCGTCATCTCATCCATGAGGCGCTTGGCGCCGGGCAAGCCCAGGCCCATGCCGCGGCTCGTGCTGAAGCCCCGTTCCAGGGCCTGCTCGACGTCGGGGATGCCCGGGCCGTTATCTTCGAAGGTAACCTCGAGGCCGGTCTTCGCGCCCTCGACCAGCGCGCGCCAGCGCATCACGCCGCAGCCGGCGTACTGGTAGATGTTGCGAGTGAGCTCGGACGCCGCCGTGACAATGCGCGTCACGTCCGTCAAACCGAAGTTCAGGGTCGCGCAGACCTGCCGAATGGCCTGGCGGGCGACGACGATGTCGCTCTCGGACGTAATCTGTAGTTCCCCCCGGGTGGGCTGGTGGTCATAGCCGCGCCACGCCTTCGAGTCCGCAATCGGGGGGATTTGCTTGGTCATGCTGCGCCGGGGCGGAGGGTCACGATTCCAGCCGTTTGGCCGGCAACGGCGCCGGTGCAGGCATGCGAAGAAGGTCGAAGGCCCGGTCCACATCCAAAGCCGTCTCGGCCTGGCCGAGGGTCAGGCCCAGTTGGGTGGCAATGACGGCCACGTTGGGTTTCATGCCGGCAACGACGGTGCGCCCGCCCATCAGGGCGGCCATCTGCACCGTCTCGCTCACAATGCGGGCGAAGAACGAGTCCAGGGTCTGCACGGTGGAGATGTCCAGCACGAGCGCGCGGGCGTCGTGACGCATCATGGCCTGGAGGATTTTTTCCTGCAGTGCCGTGACGGTGGGGTCATCGGGGTCGGGCGGCACGGTGACGAGGAGGACGTCGTGCAGCTTGAGAACGGAGATGTTGTCGGCAGCCATGGTTATTGCCCATCCTTCGGCACGACGCGCAGGCTGAGAATTTCGAGAGCGACCTGCAGCCCCGCGGAGAGCGAGGAGCGGGTGATAATGTCGGACAGATCAATGCCCAGGTGCACCAGGGTCTGAGCGATGGCGGGCCGCACGCCGGTGAGCACCACCTGGGCCCCGAGCAGGCGCACGGCGCTGACCGTGTCAATCAGGTGTTGGGCGGTCTGGCTGTCCACTGTCGGTACGCCCATAATGTCCACCAGCGCCACGGGCGAGTTGGTCTCGACGATGCGGCTGAGCAGCCGCTCCATGAATTGCTGCGTGCGCTGGCTGTCCAGCGAACCGATCAGCGGCGCGGCGACCACCCCCTGCCAGACCTGCATGACGGGCGTGGACAGCTCCAGTATCTCGCGCGACTGCTGCTGGATGCGTTCCTCCGCCTGCTTGCGCTCGGTCAGGTCGCGCGTGACTTTGCCGAATCCGCGCAGCGTGCCGTCCTTGTCGCGCAGGGCGGTGACGACCACGTTGGCCCAAAAGCGGGTGCCGTTCTTGCGCACGCGCCAGTTCTCGTCCTCGAATCGGCCTTCCCGGGCGGCAGTCGTTAGCTCGAGCTCGGGGAAACCGCGCTGCAACGCCTCGGGCGGGTAGAAGATGGAGAAGTGCTTGCCTAGGATTTCCTCGTCGCGCCAGCCTTTGATGCGCCGGGCGCCCTCGTTCCAGCTCACCACATGCCCGCTCGGGTCCAACATGATGATCGAGTAGTCCTTTACGCTCTCCACCAGCAGCCGGTAGCTGTCTTCGCCCAGCCCCGAAGCAGGGGTCTGGATACTCTCAGTTTCTGTGGCCATACTTGTTTTGTGTTTGCCCGGGATTCCCCGGCGGAAACAGCTTCGGCACCCGGACGCAACGCTGCCCCGTTGCTTGCTGGGTGTGACCGCGATTCGGCATCCTCACCATTGAATACCGTACGCACCGCTTTCGCGTCGGCGCAAGCCGTGCGATGTGCATTGGGAAGGTTGGCTGTCCTATGCAACGCGTCCGCCGCTGTAGTTTCTTCTATGGCACTGCCGGCAGGCCGGAGCAATGGGGTGGGTACCCTATACGCGGCGCGGCTTAGGCAAAGGGGCTGGCCTTTGTCTCACGCTCGCTTTCAGCGGAATCCGGCAGCCAAATCCGAAGGCCGAAATCCGAAGGCCGAAAGAAGCCCGAAGGACCAAGGCCGAGCGTCCCCAGCCAATGGGGATTGCGAGCTGAACCTTTGCCCTCTGCGCTCTTTGTGTTCTTCGCGGTCACTTCTGCAAAGGCGTTTCGGGCTTCGGATTTCGGCCTTCTTTCGGCCTTCGGCCTTCGGGCCTCGGATTTCCGCCGCCGCCGCCCTTGCCCTCTGAAACCGTCGCGGAAGCCGACTTTCCTGGTAGGCTTTGCACCGGCGGGCGGTTACAGTGTGCCGGACAAAGACTATGAGCCATCACACCATTCTGTGGATTTATATCGTCCTGCTGTTGGTCGGGGGATTGATTGGGTTTCTGAAGGCCGGCAGCAAGGTATCGCTGATCACCTCGGCGGTGGCCGCCGCGGCGTTGGTGCTGACAGCGATACCGGGGCTGTTTGGGGCGGCCATAGCGAGCGGGCTGGCGGACGGCGTCATGGCGGCGCTGCTGGTGGTGTTCGCCATTCGATTGGCGAAGACAAAGAAGTTCATGCCCAGCGGGTTGATGTTGGCGATCACGATCCTGGCGCTGGCCCTGCGGCACTTGGCGTGAGCGCGGGCGCGCTTCCCATCTGGGACATTCATTCGCAGATCGTTGGGACGCTGCGGGCGGGGAACCGGCTCGTGCTCGTGGCGCCGACGGGCTCGGGCAAGACGACGCAGGTGCCGCAAATGTTGCTGGATGCGGGCCTGGCGGGAGAACGGAAGATCGTGGTGTTGCAGCCGCGGCGGGTCGCGGCGCGAACCGTGGCCGCGCGCGTGGCCTGGGAACGCCACGTGCCGCTGGGGGCGGAGGTCGGCTACCAGATCCGGTTTGACGACCAGACCAGCCTGGGCACGCGCATCAGCTACGTCACCGAAGGCATCCTCCTGCGCTGGCTGCAGGACGACCGCACCCTCTCCAACGTGGGCGTGGTGCTCTTCGACGAGTTCCACGAGCGCAACCTGCTGAGCGACGTCTCCCTGGCGCTGGCCAAGCAGTTGCAACTCACGACGCGACCCGACCTCAAGCTGGCCGTCATGTCGGCCACGCTGGAGGCTGAACCTGTGGCCGACTATCTCGGGGCGGCGACGCCGATCCTGCGCTCGGAAGGGCAGGCGTTTCCGGTCGAGGTGACATACCTGGGGCACCCGGACGAACGGCCCGTAACGGACCAAGCGGCCGATGAAGTGGAAGGCATCGTCAACGCGGGCGAGCCGGGGGACATCCTGGTGTTCATGCCCGGCATGGGGGAGATCAACGCGACGATCGGCGCGCTGCGGGCCTGCCGCGTGAAGGAGCGGCTGGCGCTGATCCCCCTGCACGGCGATTTACCCGCCGAGCAACAGGACATGGCCTTCGCACCCAACCCGCTGCGCAAGGTGGTGGTGTCCACGAACGTCGCCGAGACTTCCGTGACCATTGACGGCATCCGGCACGTGGTGGACAGCGGCCTGGCGCGAGTCGCGCGCTACGATGCCGAGCGGGGCATCGGGACGCTGTTCCTCGAGCCCATCAGCCGCGCCTCGGCCGATCAGCGCAAGGGCCGCGCCGGCCGCACCGCGCCCGGTACCTGCCGGCGGTTGTGGACCGAAAGCGGCCAGTTGAACCGCCCGGAGCGCAATCCGCCGGAGATTCAGCGCAGCGATTTGGCCGAAGTCGTGCTGCTGCTGCACTCGCTGGGGATCAAGCGCGCGGCGGAGTTCGACTGGCTGGACAAGCCGGATGCGCAGGCGGTCGAAAGGGCAGAGCAGTTGCTGGTGACCTTGGGCGCGCTCAGGGATTTACGAATTTCGAATTACGAGTCGGGCTTATCCCCTTCAGGCGATGTGGCAGGGACGCCTCGCCGAGGCGTCCAGGTTGCGGCAGGGTCGGAGGCGGACGCCTCGGCGAGGCGTCCCTACCAGCTTGGCCGGGGAGAAAGGGAGGCGCCAGCCGGCAGCAGCACGCCCCCAATGGAGGCGGATTTGACGCCGATTGGGCGGCAGATGCTGCGGCTGCCGATGCACCCGAGGTATTCGCGGATGCTGGTCGAGGCCAGCAAGTTCGGGTGCGTGCCAGCGGCGGCGTTGTGCGCGGCGCTGGTCAGCGGGCGGGACTTGCTGATGCGCCTGGGGCGCGATGACAAGCACATCCAGCAAGCGCGCGAGTTGTTCGAGGCCAGCCAGGAATCCGACTTCTACACCCTCATGCGGGCCTACCAGTTCGCCCGGAAGAACAACTTCGGCGTGGAGACGTGCCGCCGCTACGGCATCCACGCCCAGACGGCGCGGCAGGTAGAGCAGACTTTCGAGCAGATTATGCAGATTGCACGGCAGCAGGGGCTGCTGCGCAGCGAGGATGGAGGATCGAGGATGGAGGATGGCGGAGGTAGGGACGCCTCGCCGAGGCGTCCGCTTGCGCCCCTCGAAGGACGCCTCGGCGAGGCGTCCCTACCTGGCCCATCTTCTATCCTCCATACTCCATCCTCCTCTGCCACCCCGAAGGGGGCGCCGGCGGACCCGCTTCCGCGCTGCATCATGACGGGCTTCATTGACCAGCTCTGCCGACGGCGCGACCAGGGCACCCTCGAATGCGACTTGACCGAAGGACGCCAGGGCACCCTCATGCGCGAAAGCGTGGTGCAGAACGCGCCGCTGTTCGTGGCCGCGAGCATCCGCGAAGTGACCGGCCGCGGCTCCGGCAACCTCACCTTGCTGGGGCTGGCCAGCGCCGTGCAGCGCGAGTGGGTGGAGGAAACCTTTCCCGAGCAGGTGACGGCCAGCATCGAACACCTCTACGACCGCACGCACAAGCGAGTTGCCGCCGTGAAGCTGGTGCGCTTCCGCGACCTCGTCATTCATCACGAGCACCAGCGGGACGTGGAGCCGAAGGCGTCGGGCCGTTGCCTGGCGGAGGCTTACGGTAAGGGCTATTTCGAGCTGCCGCTGTTCAACCACGAGTTGAAGCAATTGGTTGCCCGCGCCAACCTCGTGGTGGCCGTGATGCCGGAGCTGGAGTTCCCGGGCTATGACGAGCCGGCAATCACCGCCTGCCTGGCGCGGGCTTTCGAGGGACTGACGCTCGCCAAGGAGGCGCAGGCCACGCCGTTGCGCGACGCGTTCCTTCAGCGGCTCGCGCCCGAGCAGCGCGGTTGGTTGGACGAGCTGGCGCCGCTGAGCATCGCCTGGCCCGATGGCCGCAAGCTCAAGCTGCTCTACCCGGCGGAAGCGCGGGACGAGGACGCCCAGGCCAATGCCCCCGAGCTGCAAGTGAAGCTGCACGAGTGTTTCGCCCTCCG
>Ga0335069_10014781_pt1 | contig 10922 bp, 17 predicted proteins | sample Lox_Sample_11_FD_206714 | JGI IMG/M metagenome (GOLD analysis project Ga0335069, IMG submission 206714) | Soil microbial communities from Loxahatchee National Wildlife Refuge, Florida, United States - Lox_Sample_1.1 | ecosystem: Environmental > Terrestrial > Soil > Wetlands | place: USA... | reverse complement strand
AAGATGTTAATAAAATGATAAAAGAATTACCTATCAATCAAATGATATCAAATGCAGTTAATCAATGTATTAATCATGTATTAGCTGAAAAATTAAAATATCCTATAACTAAAAAAGTAAACTCTCAAGTTAATGACCATATACGCAATATGGTTAAAACAGTGACGGCAGAAATCGTGAAAGAAGAATTTGGTAAGATAATAGCGCAACATGCTCGCAAAGCAATTTCAGATCATTTAAATGTAATTATCAACATAGAGGAAAAAAAACATGGCTAATCTACCAAAGGGCTATCCGCTCGTACCTTTTAATTCAAACTCACCCAAAAACAAAAAGCATCCTGTAGACCATATGGCTCGTCCAGGTCAAGGTTGTCCTATGGGTTCTAGTAAAAAGTGCTAAATAATTTTATGGAAGACATGGACGTTTTCCGCCTTAATTTTTATGATTAATAAAAACTTAACTTCTAAACAATTATTAGATTCAATGAAACATCTGAAAAAGTTTGGAGTTAATTTAACAGATGATCAGCGTAATAAACTTATTGTTAAAAATTTAGCGCAGAATTTAATTGCTCAGGATTTTAAATTAGGAAAATATAAATCGTGACTTGTGAAAAACATAGCAATTTTAAAAAACATAGAATGTATTTTGGAAGCGCTCCATGCAGAATAATTACGTGTGGAATATGTAATGAAAAATTATTAGAGACGCAATTTTCATACTATAATATTCACGGTAAAAGATCTAAAATTCATTGGCGTATTCCTAAAAAACAAAATGAACAAGAGAAAAAGTATTATACCTATTATAATTAAATATACTAATCGGTATGATAAAAATATAATTAATAACAGGAAAATATAGATAGTGAAATGCCCAGATATAATGCGAAATGGACTGCGCGAGAGCGTTTGTTTTGTAAAAGATATTTAGCAAATGATTACAATGCTTCTGAAGCTGCAAGGTTTGCTGGATACAAAGAAAGTGCTTCTTCTAACATCGGTTCTCGTATGCTCGGAAAAGTACACATACAAGAATATATCGAAAAATCAGTAAGAAAAATAGAGAAAAAATTGGAAATTACAATAGAAAAAAAAATAGAAGCTTTGTGGTTAATTGCACAAGGCGGAATTCCTAAAAATGGTGAACAAGTTTCAGCATCTACTGCTGTTTCTGCTATTGCTGAATTAAATAAATTGCAAGGACATTATCCGAAAGAAACAAAAGCAGATGATAAAGAAACAGAGAAACGGATCGAAACAGCAGTGAATGAAGTTAAGGAATACTAATGTATTACTATTTTAAATTGGAACAAGCAGAAAACAAGGTAATAAGTTTCACACAACTTAATATTAATGACGAAGATATCGAAAAATATTATCGATCTGGTCAACAATTACAATTGCAAAATGTCGTAAGAATGGATGAACCAGGTAATTTTTCTCCAGTTTACGATTTAGCAGATTTTTTATGCGATAATATGAAATTGTTGAGGGAAAAAGATGCTGCTAATTACATGAACACGATAGAAAATTTAAGAGTTAAAAGTTAAGAGGCTGTTAGTGATGGGAAGGAATATTGATGTATTTTGTATGTTTTTATGAAAATATTCCTCCGTTAACATTTGTAAAAGCAACTTTGCTCGGAGATTATCTTAATACGGCAGATTATAGTTTAATTAAAGAAATTATAGAAACTCCCCATTATGATTTACATTTTTTAGAGAAAGGCAAAAATATTGAAGACAAATATAAACAAGAACATGCTGAATTTTGTAAAGCAATTAAAGGTTATTTAAAATTCAAGGAAGGGGGTGAGAGATGAATAAAGAACAGTTTGTTGCTTTACTATTTTGTTTTTTATCGATAGATATAGTTTTGATATTTTTGTTATATATGGTTTGTTTTAAATAATTTAATTGTGGGAGGTAATAGTTGGCTGATTTTATTGTAAAAGACATTATGAGAGTCAATCATGAATGCAGCAAATTGAGTCTAGACTTCTGTTTTGAAAGTGATCACCCTAAAGAATTAAAAGAAATTTATAATTTCATTTTTATCAAGATTGGAGATATTTTATTAGGGGATTATGATGGCGAAATGCCGCCAAAAGTTAAATATCAAAATAAAGATTGGGTAATGAAAGATTATTATAAAAGGATAGAAAAGATAAACTACATATTAAATAATATTCTTAACATTAATCCTATTGTTTCTCAGATAATCAGTATTATTTTTAATATAAACCAAGGAGCTAAGGAAATGAAAAAGAAATCAATGAAAATGTCTAAAATGAAAATTAATAAAAAACATCCTGATGAAAAACAGGATATGAAAATGATGAAGAGAGTTATTAAGAAATCTGCTTTGAAGAAGCCTAAGAAAATGAAAGAAAGAAGTATGAGTTACTAAATGAAAAATAGAGATATAAAATTAGAATATCCTGATGTTACTGAAGGATTAGAAGATCCTGCTAATTATGACAAACCTGTAGTGTATCAAACACCATTTGCTGTTCCATCGGTTTCTCTTTGGGATGAGGTATTAGGCACCGTTGAAAAATACAATACATCAAAGATTAAATAAAGTTAGACATATAAAATAGTGTTAAAATTTTGAATGAATATCGAGAAAAACTTCTTCAATCTTTCCTTTTCTTCACGCAAGTCTTTTATAAATTACGTACAGGGAGAGAATTTCAGTTATCTACTCCTATAGGCCGAGAATCTCACTATATCACTATTGCCAGATCCTTAACTGATGTATTCAAAGGGAAGATTAAGCGTCTAATAATCAATGTCCCTCCGCGCTACGGAAAGACTGAATTAGTTATTCATTGGATTGCATGGGTAATGGCTCACTATCCCGATAGCAACTTCATTTATACTTCTTATTCTCACACATTGGCTAAAAAACAAACACAAACGGTGCGGCAAATAATTACAATGCCCGAATACCGTAAATTGTTCTGCGTGGAACTTTCTTCAGATACCAGCGCTAAAGATAACTTTGAGACTACCAGAGGAGGGTCGGTTTATGGTGTCGGTGCCGGAGGCACGATAACAGGTCGCGGTGCCGGTATACAGGGAGTAAACAATATTGGAGGCGCTATTGTTATTGATGATATCCATAAGCCTTCAGAAGTGACTAGTGACACTATACGGGCATCTGATAATGAGTGGTATCTAAATACGTTGCAAAGTCGTGTAAATAGCCCCTTGACGCCAATTATAGGGATTGGTCAGTGTTTACATGAGGACGATCTATGGGCAAATCTTAAGAAAGGATTTGATGGTCACGAATGGACAGTTGTTAGTTTACCGGCGCTAGATCCGGCTAAGAATGCATTGCTTCCCTCAATGCATGATGTTGCTGCCCTAATTAAAATGCAGGAAACAATGCCCTATGAGTTTGCATCTCAATATCAACAAGATCCGCAACCGGCGGGTGGTGGTATATATAAACCAGAATGGTTAGTTCAATTAGATGAATATCCAGAGATGTTAGCTACTTTCATTACTGTAGATGCTGCTGAAAGTATTCAACAATATGCAGATTACACGGTATTTACATTTCTGGGTCTGCATAAATTAGTACACAAAAATATAGATATAGGATTGTATGGATTGCATATTATTGACTGTTTACAAGAAAGAATAGAGCCAAAAGATATAGAGGCTGAATTCATGGCATTTTGGATGAAATGCATGACTTTTCCTGGCAAAAAACCTCATATAGCAGCTATAGAAAAGAAATCTACTGGTTCTACGTTGTGTTCTATTATGAAAAATGTACAAGGTTTGCGCATAATAGAAATAGAAAGAAATGATAGACAAGTAGGAATAAAAGGAAAGACTTATCGATTTTTGCATGCACAACCAATAATAGCAAACAAGCAAATTTCGCTTCCATTTGAAGCAAAACACACTAAAATGGTCATTGAACACATGCGCAAAATAACAGCAAATGAAACCCATGCTCACGATGATATCTGCGATACGATAGCAGACGGTATTAAATTAGCATTGATAGACAGGGTAATTTATAGAGAGGAAGAAGATAAGATAGCATCACAGGCTGTGATGAAAAATATAATTTCTCATCATAATAAGTTACAAAATGCGAGGACAAAAGCATGGTACAAGTAGTTGATGGGATAGATCAAGATAATCTTCCAGGTTTAAAAAAAGATGTAGAGCGCGCATATGAATATTGGAAACCTAATTATGACCGTTATCATAAATTTAGAAAGTTCGTTTTTGATACTTCTTTAACTTCTGACGACATTGAAGTTCTAAAAATGCTTCAAAAGCCTCAGATTGAATGTAATATTCAAGAAGCTTATATATCTAGATTAAGAGGAGAATTTTCCAAACAAGAGCCTTCTATTGAGGTTTCAGCAGCTCCAGGAAAGCCTATTGATCTGCGTTTGATAAAGACAGTAGAAGACTATACGCGAGCTTTGCTTTTTGAAGCCAATAATAATTCTTTTGAATATGACGTATATACCGATCTATTATCAGGCGGTTTCAGCGTAATGAAGGATTGGACAGAATATGAACATCAGGAAAGTTTCAATCAAATCATCAAGATAGGTCGTCCTTATGATGTCACCATGTGTGGTTTTGATCCTTTGTCCCAACTGCATGATAAAAGTGATGGCAGATATTGTTTTGAATTATTTCCTAAGAGTAAAGATGAGTTCAAAGATGAATTTCCAGAGATAGATATTAATAGAATATCTTTCATCAGAAATGTAGAAGGGTTCAATTGGGCATATCAAAATAATAACGAAGATATTCTTTTGATGTGTCAGTTTTATATGAAAAAGAAAAAGCGACAGAAGCTTCTGCTATTACCTCATGGAAAAAGCATGTTGGCCAGTGACTACAATAAAGATCTAAAAATATGGGAGGCTGCTATGCAGAAAGGTTTGGTAGTTACCCCTCCTCCTCAGCCCATTGACAGCAGAATGACAGAAACTTATAAAATCTGGAGATATACTTTTATTCCTACTCAGATAATAGAAGTAGTAGAAACAGATTATGCTTATTTTCCTCTAATATTTGTTGATGGTAATTCTATTACTATAAAAGACAATAGCAAAGGATCCTCTCAATTGATGACCAGACCTTATATTTATCACGCTCAAGGAATTCAAAAGCTCAAAAATTATGCAATGCAAAATTTAGGTAATGAACTGGAGAACATGGTTCAACATAAATGGAAGGTTGCTAAAGAATCTATTCCGCAAGAATATTCAGGTGCTTATACTAATAATCAGATTCCTAACATTATTATTTACAATGCTTACGAAAATATGGATGTTAATAAGCCTTTACCGCCCCCAGAAGAAGTAGTGAGACCTCCGATTCCTCAGGAAATTACCAATACATTTATGATTGCAGACCAATCCATGCAAGCTATATTGGGCAGTTATGATGCTCAATTAGGTATTCAGCAAACGCAATTAAGTGGAGTTGCCATACAGGAAGGTGCTACTCAATCAAATGCGACTGCGATGCCATATATCGTTGGATTTCTAAGAGGGCTAAATAGTTTACTACGCAATGCAGTGGATCTCTATCCAAAATATATGAAAGGAGAACAGTCTATAACTTTGAGAGATAGTCAGGGAAATACTCGTACCCAAGAAATCAATACTCCCAATGGTATTAAGTTTGATTATAAAGCGTCCGATTTGAATATTAGAGTTAGTGCTGGAGTTAATTTTGCTATTCAAAAAACAAAAGCTATGCAGCAAATTACTACTTTGATGCAGGCTTCTCCGCTATTTGCTCAATTTATGAACGAAGATGGATTGGAAATATTGATTAACAATTTAGAATGTAAAGATTCTGATGAGCTAAAAGTTAAGGCTAAGGTATTTATGCAGAAGATGGCACAGCAAAAACAACAGGCTGCTAATATGCCTCCTCCGCAGATTATGGAACTACAGCTTAAGCAACAAGCAATGCAATTACAGGCACAGCAGCAGGCGCAAGAAAGCCAATTGAAAGCGCAAGAATTAGCCATCAAGCAGCAAGATGCTAATACAGATCGTTTAGATGTTATGGGTAAACTTCACAATGCCAATAAGGAAATGGCAGTACAAGTTAAGAAAGCAGATGCAGAAGAGTTTTCTAAAGCTGCTGAATTACATTTACAACACAATGATATGTTGCATGATCATACAATGAGAGAACTGGAAATGAGACAAAATATTACTAATTCTAGACAGAATAAGGAGAAAGAGTGAGTATACAGGTATGGCCATTAACTATTATAAATGACAAATGGGACGGAAAATATTCTAATGCTAAATACCTAGCAATAGAGTCATATCATGACGATTTACATAGGTTTATTATTGGAACTGAACCAGAAAATTACACATTTTGGACAACTTATTTGTGTGAAGAATATCCTATAGGTAAAGGAAGTACTCCGATATTGGCTTATAAAAGTCTATTAAGGCAATTGAAAGAAAGAGAAAAAGCAAATATAAAAAAATATGGGAAAGAAAGCGGCAGACGATATACATAATTTTAAAGCAAAAATAATTAAATTTCCTACGGAACAAGAAAAAATGATAAAAAATGACGATGAAATAATGCCTTTAATTATAATCAGAGATAGATATGGCGGCGCATATTCTGGGGCAAAATATACTGCGTGGAATGTATTTTTTAATGAATTTCCTTCCGAACCTATAGGAGAAGATCCGGAATGTATGCATTTCTGGAAAAATGGAGGATATAAAGCTTATCCAGTGGGTAGAGGAAATACCATTGAAGAAGCTTACGAAGATTTGAAAAAAGTTATTAAACTAATAGAGGATAAAATAAATGGCTAAAAAATTCATTCAGAAAGCAATCAAAAAACCAGGACAATTGCATAGAGACCTGGGAGTTCCACAAGGTAAAAAAATACCAGAATCTAAAATACGGGCCGCTGCAAAAAAAGGTGGAAAGATAGGACAGCGCGCGCGTTTTGCTGAAACTTTAAAGAAAATGCGTAAAAAGAAAAAATAACCTGCAAAAACCTGCATAAATTTTAATAGCATTGATTTTGCATGTCTGATAAATATGTAAGCGTATCTTGTCTTATACTCCCTTTCTGATTATCTCACCAGTAGAAATACTGGTGAGATTTTAAGGAAATATATTTCAATTTACCGTGGCGATCACGTTTAATCGGTTTTTGCTGTGCTATCAGGTCCAAAATAGCCGCTGCTTCGCGTCAGAAGGTTGCCGCCGTGACGGGGTTAATAGTCAAATCAAGGGGTTTAAATGACCGACAATGTATTAGCGAATAATACTGTTTCTCAAAATCAAAATATTACGCAAAACGAATCATCTGTAACTGCTGCTCCCGCGCCAAAAGTCCCAAGAACTTATTCAGAAGAAGAAGTTAATGGAATTGTTGGAGATAAGAAACAAAAGGCTTATCAAAAAGGATACGAAACAGCGCTTGCAGAACTGGAAAAAAAGAAAGAATCTCAGAATGATGCTGCGCAGCAAAATCAAAATGCTAGTTCATCGTTAGGAGGAATTTCTCAGTTAACGCCAGATAAAATTAACGAGTTGATTGATAAACGTGTTCAGGAAAGCATTCAACAAAAAGAGAATGAAAGATCTGGTCAGCAGTTTTATAACCAGTTTGTTTCTAAAATGGCTAAAGGTAAAGCGGATTATTCGGATTTTGAAGAAAAAGTAGCTCCGCTTCGATTGGACAATAATCCTGATATAGCGCAGCTTGCAAATTCTTTTGAAAATACCTCTGATATTATGTATCACTTTGGTAATAATCCTGCAGTCATGACCACTATAGCGGTAATGGCAAGGACAGTGAGCCCACAAGTGGCTTATGCCGAAATGCAAAAGATTTCTAATGCTCTTAAATCAAATCAGGAAGCTTTAAAGAATAAGCCAGTCGTTAATAATCCATTAAGTCAGATAAAGCCCTCAACCGTTGGCGCTGACAATGGCAAAAAAACGATTTCTGATTTGAGAAAACAATCTTATCTAAAAGCGTAATTCTAAAGCCATTAAGCGCCTCTAACAAACAGTTAAAGAGGCTAAAATGGCATTACCGAATAATACGTTACAACAGGTACAAACATACCAAGAATCCGACCTTGCCTTCCTGCAAAACTTATGCTGCGGAATAGCAACGGCAAATACAAAATTTAAAAACTTTAATGATTTAGAAGCAAACTTAGGTTCTAGCGTGACATTTGATCGTCCACCGCGCTATACGACCGCCGCTTCTTTAATTGCAACTTTCCAACCTTCTACTCAGTTAGTCCAAACCCTTACTGCCAGCCAGTCTGCCAATACTTCATACGCATTCAGCGCTGAACAATTTATATTCAATGTTGAAGAATATATGGAGAAATTTGGTAAGGCTGCTATGCAAGAATTAGCGACCCAAGTAGAAATAGACATTCTTCGCAATGCTAATAGCAGTGTGATGAATCAATTAACCGGTCAATTGGTAACTGATTCTGGTCCATATCGTTTTTATGGTGATGGTGTAACAGCTATCAATAGTTACCAACAATTGGCTCAAATGATTGCCAATTTTAAGAACTTTGGTTCTGTTAATACAGGTATTAAAGTTTATCTGCCCGATATTGCAATACCGGCTATCGTAGGTACAGGATTAAATCAATTTGCTCAAGATCGAAACAATGAAATTGCTATGTCTTGGGAAGTTGGGAGATTTGGTACTCCTCCTGTTGAATATTATCAGTCTAACTTGCTTCCAGTTCAAATGGCTGGAAACGTTGGAAATAATGGCACCGTTCTAACCTTGGTAAGCGTTAATGATCCTACTGGAGCCAATGTTACTTCTCTGACATTCAGCGGTGCTACTGCCAATGATACTAATGCTATTGCTGCTGGTGACTTACTACAATTCCAGGATGGTGTTAGTGGTCAAAATAATCTCAGATTCCTGACTTACATCGGTCATACTCCATCTGCACAGCCTGTGCAATTCCGTAGTATCAGCCAAGTAACTGCAACAAGTGGTGGTAATGTTACTATTAATCTCAATCCAGCTAATGCTTTAGTATGGGCACCTACCGCTAATCAAAATCTTAATTATCCCTTAGTGGCTGGTATGCAAGTTAAAGCCTTACCTAATCATAGATGCGGATTCATTGTAAGTGGTAATGCTCTTTATGTAGCAATGCCAAGATTACCTGATCAACCTCCATTCCCTACTTCGTCAACTTCTGATCCAGATACAGGCGTTTCTTTACGTATGTATTATGGTTCTTTATTTGGACAAAACCAACAAGGCTTTGTTAATGACGTGATTTGGGGATCGACTTTGGTTCCAGATTACTCAATGCGTATTGCATTCCCACTTTAATCTAAGAGGTAAAACACTATGTCTAGCAATGAACAATTAACACCTCCAGTCCAGTTATATGGACTACCGATCGCATGGGGTAGTAATACTACTTTGACCGTAGGTACAGGTAATACTTTGGACGCTCTCCAAAATAACAATATGACTGTGAGTTCGACAATTACTATTAACTCAGCAGTTAATGGTGCCAATGGACTTGATACAGGCACTATTGCAGCAAGCACTTTTTATGCTGTTTATCTCATTGGAAGTTCTTTATTAAATCCAAGAGCACCTACAGCTGCTTTGTTGTCTACTAATTACACAACTCCTACAATGCCACAATACTACGATATTTATATTCGTATTGGATTTTGGGTGACTGATAGCATGAGTCATTTTGTGTTGATGACTCAATTTGGTACAGGGCGTCAGCGTACCTATATTTATGATACGTTGCCGCAAGCTCTTAATGCTGGAACTCAGACTTCTACTTTTGCTGCTATTGATTTTACTGGATTCTTGCCTATTGCAGCAATTCAAACTACTTTGAACTATTTCTTTACAGCAAATAGTGCGGGCGATGCAGCATTGTTCAGGCCAACAGGATCGACTTCTAGTGTAGGAACTACTATTTCATCTCCAGCGGCTTCTCATGCTCTTGATGGACAAGTGATTTTGTTCACTGGCGTAGCTTCTGGAAAGCCAGAAATTGATTATAAATTGAGTTCTGGATCAGATAGTTTAAGTCTTTATGTTTATTCATTCTTAGATAATATTTAAGAGAATTATGAATGGCATATCCAGCAACGCTATTAATAACCAAAGCCTGGTATCTTTCAGGAATTGTTAGCCGCGAACTCGAACAAGTAAGCGGAGACCAAATTACTGAGGGCTTGGATTTATTAAACGCGTTGCTGGCTATCAAAACAGCTAATAATCGGTTGATTCCTTATTATCAACTCTATACTTTAAACGCTATAGTAGGACAAGAAAGTTATTTCATACCTAATTTGATTAGCATTGAATCTATAACTTTCAATATACAAACAGTTCGCTATTCTATGTTGCAACAAAATAGAAAAATCTATTTTGGCGCACCCCGTATAGACAATATTGATGCATTGCCTTTTAACTGGCATTTAGAAAGAACACTTGGAGGTTCTACCTTTTATCTTTATTTCTTTCCTGCTGATACTTATCCCATAAAGATATTTGGAAAATTTTCTTTATCTTCTGTAACGCTTACTACAGACCTTTCTACAATGTTAGACGCATTTTATATTGAATATTTGCGTTATGCTTTAGCAGAATATATGTGTGCTGATTACACCATTAGCATGCCTCCGCAAGCACAAAAGAAATTAGATGAATATGAAGATGAAATTGTTGATATAAGCCCTATTGATTTATCTACGACAAAGATTTCAACTTTACAAAAAGCAACTGGATTAAATTGGGGAGATGTGAATATAGGTAGAGGATGGCGTCCATGATGAATCCTCAATTATCTATAGTAAAAGAAATGCCATTACCCATAGTAGGAGCTAATACATT
>Ga0335069_10014779_pt1 | contig 10923 bp, 8 predicted proteins | sample Lox_Sample_11_FD_206714 | JGI IMG/M metagenome (GOLD analysis project Ga0335069, IMG submission 206714) | Soil microbial communities from Loxahatchee National Wildlife Refuge, Florida, United States - Lox_Sample_1.1 | ecosystem: Environmental > Terrestrial > Soil > Wetlands | place: USA: Florida... | reverse complement strand
CGGATGCCGACGATGGCTCAGGCGAGCATCTATTCGGCGGTCAAGCACTACATTGCCGCAATCGCGGCCGCCGGCACGGACGAGGCCAAGGCCGTGATGGCGAAGATGCGCGAGCTGCCCGTAAATGACTTCTATGTCAGGAACGGCCGCGTGCGCGAGGACGGCAGGCTCATCCATGACATGCTGTTCGCGCAGGTCAAGACACCCGCGGAGTCGAGCAAGCCGTGGGATTACTACAAGATCCTGGGCGCGATCCCGGGCGATCAGGCGTTTCGGCAGCTCGCCGAAAGCGGCTGTCCACTGGTTGCGCACTGATCTTGGCTTGGCCTTCGTTGTGGCTCATCCCGGCCGCATTTCAGCCTATAGTGAGAAGATCAAGCCGCTCCATGTCGCGGCGATGGAATATTTGCGTGCGCGTGCGGTTCGAGATGCCGGGGGGCACCAGTGGTGGGGACAGCTCTATGAACAACACGGCCGCGTTGCTTTCGCTTGCGACCTCGGTCCCGCCCCACCAGTTCGATCAGAAGCAGGTTTTGTCGGCCGCGCTCGGCGTGATGTCGGGCCGGTATACCGAGTTCGAAGCGGTCGAGAGCCTGTTTGCGAATACCGGTATTCGCCATCGCTACGCCGTCAAGCCGATGGAATGGTATCTCGAGCCGAGGGGTTGGCCGGAGCGCACGAGCGCCTTTCTGGAAGGCGCGGAAGCCCTGTTCCTTGATGTCGCGCGCAGGGCCATCGCACGCGCCGACCTTGCCGCGAGCGATATCGATAGCGTCGTCACGGTCTGTTCGACGGGCATTGCGACGCCGACGCTGGAAGCGCGCGTTGCCGGACAAATCGGCTTTCGCAGCGACATCGCCCGCGTGCCGGTGTTCGGGCTTGGCTGCGCCGGTGGCGTGTCGGGCCTGGCGATTGCCGCGCGGCTGGCACAGGCCCGGCCCGGCACCAATGTGCTTTTGGTCGCGCTCGAGCTCTGCACGCTTGCCGTCCGCCACGACACGCTAACCAAGGCCAATATCGTCGCGGCGAGCCTGTTCGGCGATGGCGCGGCTGCCGTCGTCCTGCGCGCCGGCGACGGCGGCGCCACCCGGATCGAGGCGGCCGGCGAAAAGCTCTGGCCCGACACGCTCGGCATCATGGGCTGGACCGTCGATCCGGAAGGCTTTGGCGCGGTCTTCCAGCGTACGATTCCCGATTTCGTCAGCGAGAACATGCGGCCGGCAGTCGCCGAGATCGTCGCCGGCATGGAACTGTCGATCGAGGACATCGATCGCTTCATCTGCCACCCCGGAGGCGCTAAGGTGATCTCCGCGCTGGAGCGCGCGCTGTCGCTCGACCAGGGTACCCTCGACCACGAGCGCGACGTCATCGCCGACTATGGCAACATGTCGGCCCCGACCGTGCTGTTCGTGCTGGAGCGGGCCCGCGCGCAAGGCTTGCCGCCGCGCTCGCTTTTGACCGCGCTTGGACCCGGTTTTACCGCGAGCTGCGTGGCGTTGCGGCACGCCGCGTGACGCTGTCCGCCATCATCCTCGCGCTGGTCACGCTGCAGCGGCTGGGCGAGCTTTTACTTGCACGGCGCAACACCACGGCCCTGTTGGCGCGCGGCGCCTATGAGGTCGGTGCTGCCCACTATCCGCTCATCGTCGCAGTCCATGCGGCCTGGCTCGTCGCGCTCTGGGTCTTTGGCCGGAATCAACCGGTCAATCTTCTGGCGTTGGCGGCCTTTGTGGCGCTGCAGGCGGGTCGTGTCTGGGTCCTGGCAACGCTCGGCGCGCGCTGGACCACGCGCATCATGATCCTGCCTGGCGAGGCGAGGATCGTGCATGGGCCTTATCGATTCCTTTCCCACCCCAATTATGTCATCGTGATTGGGGAAATCGCCCTGCTTCCGCTTGCGCTGAATCTGCCCATGCTTGCCCTGATCTTCACTGTTCTCAACGCAGCAGCGCTCGTCGTCCGCATTCGCGCCGAGGCGCGCGCGCTTTCGGCCGCGGACGCGCGGCGTCAACACGCCGTGTCATGAGAGCGCCGCAGGAACCGCTCGATACCTCGTACGCCGTACCGGATGTCGGGCCTGGTATTGCGTCCGATATCGCGCCCGGCATCGCGCCCGACTTCGCGCCTGACCTGGCGACTTGGGCCGCGTTCCTGCTGATGTGTCTCGGCATGTTCATGGCGATCCTCGACATCCAGGTCGTGGCGACGTCGCTGCCGACAATCCAGCAGGCGCTCGGCATTTCCCAGGATGCGATGAGCTGGATCCAGACCGCCTACCTGATCGCGGAGGTGATCGCTATTCCCCTGACGGGACTCTTGACGCGCGCCCTGACCTTGCGATGGCTGTTTGCCGGCGGCGTGGGGGTCTTCACGGCGGCCTCGATCGGCTGCGCCTTCAGCCAAGACTTCGCGACGTTGCTTGTGTTCCGCGTGATCCAGGGCTTCTCCGGCGGCGTACTGATCCCCGCGGTGTTTTCGGCAGCCTTCCTGTTGTTTCCGGCGCGGCTTTATACGGCCGCCAAAGCGATCGGCGGCGTGGTCGCTGTGTTCGCACCGACGATCGGCCCCGTCGTCGGCGGATACATCACGGAGACCTGGTCCTGGCCGTGGCTGTTCCTGATCAATGTCATCCCGGGGCTGATCGCGGCAACGGCGACGCCATTTCTGCTGCCGCGCCACGCGGCGAAACTCGGTGAGCTCAGGCAGCTCGATCTTGGCACGCTTGTCGTGATGGCCTTGGCTCTGGCGAGCCTCGAGATCGGCCTGAAGCAGGCGCCGCAGCGCGGCTGGCTCTCGCTTTCCTGCGCCGGCCTGCTACTTGCCAGCGTCGCTGGCCTTGCCGTTTTCATCTGGCGCACCGCGCGCGCGGAGCATCCGGTGTTGCGGCTTGAAGCGTTGAAGCGGCGCTCGTTTGCGGTTACCTGCGCCTTGAGCTTTTGCCTCGGCGTCGGCCTGTTCGGTTCGGTCTATTTGATGCCGGTGTTCCTCGGATTCGTTCGTCGTCATGACGCCTTCGAGATCGGAACCATCATGCTGGTGACAGGGGTCGCTCAACTCGCAGCCGCGCCGGTTGCCGCGATCCTGGAAAAGCAGATCGGGCCGCTTCGCCTTACCGCGGTCGGCTTTGCGCTGTTCGCACTCGGGCTCGGGCTCAGTTATTTCGAGCCGCGCACCGCCGATTTCGACGAGATGTTCTGGCCGCAAATCGTGCGGGGCGTCGCGATCATGTTCTGCCTGCTGCCGCCGATGCACATTGCGCTCGGCGATTTGCCGGAGAGCGAGGTCGCAGACGCGAGCGCGCTGTTCAACCTGATGCGCAATCTCGGCGGCGCCATCGGCATCGCCCTGATCGACACCGTCCTCTATGGCCGCAGCGTCGTCTATGGCGAGGCGTTTCGCATCCGCCTGCTCGCCGGCGACCTCTCGGCCGCGACCGCGATCGGGATCGATCCGACGCTTCTGCTGGACCGCGCGTCTGGCCCGCCGACCGAGGCGGAGATCGCCTATGCACGTCCATTCGTCGAACGGGCATCGCTGGCGCTTAGCGTCAACGAGGCCTGGATGCTGCTTGCCTGCATCGCGATTGTGGCCGCGCTGCTGGTACCGCTCGCGCGGGATCAATCCTAAATCGTCGGTAGGCCGGTCCGGCGTGTCGATTCGATCAACTCGGGCCGCGACCCGGACAAGAGCTTGTGCATGTGGACCATGAAGGCCATACCGAACAACGGCGTCGCAAGATTGACGATCGGGATCGACACAAAGGCCGCGATGAAGAGACCTGCGGTGAAGATGGTCATGGCATTGTCCTTGCGCATCAACCGCGCTTCAGCCGGCGGGCGGAAGCGCATGGCCGCCAGCTCGAAATATTGCTTGCCCAAAAGCCACGCCGTCGCGATGAAGAAGATGATGAAGCCTGCGCCGGCCGCGATCACGAAAGGCAGTGCGATCAGGTAGACGAGCATCGTCAGGAGCGCGGTCCTGACGCCCTCGCCGATCGCAAGCCCGATCGGCAGCGCCGCGCCGGGTCGTTCTGCGGGATAGTGCTCGCGCTCGACGAGGTCGGCGACATCATCGACGAAGAAGCTCGCGACGAACGAGGTGATCGCCGGCATCAGGAAAATGGCTCCGAGGACGACGCCGAGGCCCGCGGCGATCGAGACGACCCAGGAAAGCACATTGAGAGGCGTGTGCGAGCCCGGCCCGAGCATCGCCTCGGCCCAGCCTTCGCCATAGGTGGCAAACCAGCTCAGCAAGCGCTGGAGCCCGATCGCGAGGACCGCGATCAGCACCAGCGCAAGGATGATCGATCGCCACAGGATGGAACGCATCGGCGGCGACAGGATTTGCGATAGCGCCTTGACGGCGGCGTCGATCATGGTGGCTTGCCTCTCCGGAGCAGGTCAGGGAGAGGTAGCCACGCACATCGCATTCGGCAAGGGTTACCGAAAGTTCACGCCTCGAGCGGCTTGCCGCGCACATTGGGGCCAAATGCCGCAAGCGTGACGATGACGATCAGCATCGCCGCCGTGATCAGGGCGAATACGCCGTTGACACCACTTTGCTTCAGCATGAAGGCGACGATGAAACCGGAAAAGGTCGCGCTGATCCGGCTCATCGAATAGACGAGTCCCGCGGCGCGGGCGCGAACGGCGGTTGGAAACACTTCGGTCTGGTAGGCGTGGTAAGCGTAGGACATCGTCACGTTCGCCGCCGTCAGCAGCACGCCGCAAATAATCACCAGCGCAGGCTCCGTCAGCCGCGCGAACGCGGCGCCAAACAGAATGATTGCCGCCGAAGCGCCGCAGATGATCCATTTGCGCTCGAGGCGGTCGGCGAAACTGGCCGCAAGAAATGGTGCGATTGGATAGGCAAAAGCGACGATGAAAGCATATTGCAAGCTTCGGGTGACGGTGATGCCTTTCTCGACCAGCAGCGTCGGCACCCAATTGGCAAAGCCGTAGAAGCCGAACGCCTGGCAGAAGTTGAACACCATGAACAGGATGACGAGTGAAAGATAGGGTGGCTTCAGGAGCTCGGCGAATCCGATCGCCTTGATGGCAACGGACGGGCGTGACTCGGCGAGCGGCCTTGCGCCCGGATTGCCGCCGGTTGCCGCCTCAAGCTTGCGCACAATGTCGATGGCTTCGCCGTGGCGGCCGTGACGCGCGAGCCAGAGCGGACTTTCCGGCACAAAGAGCCGCAGGATCCAGGTCACCATGCTGGCGGCGGCGCCGATCAACACCACCCAGCGCCAGCCGTCGATGCCGAAGGGCGACAGCGGCACCAGCAGCCAGGCGAGGAAGGCGACGATCGGCACGGCAACGAACATGACAGCCTGGTTCACGGCAAACGCGCGGCCGCGCATCCGGCTCGGCACGAGTTCGGTGATGTAGGCATCGATGGTGATGATCTCCACGCCGATGCCGATGCCGGCGAGGAACCGCCACAGCAGCAGTCCGCCCGAGGTGGTTTGGCAGGCCATGACGACGGACGCGGCGGAATAGCCGAGCAGCGCGAATGTGAAGATCGACCGCCGGCCGAAGCGATCGGCGAGGAAGCCGAGGAAGAATGTACCCGCGAACAGGCCAGCAAAGGTTGCCGCGACGAAGGCGCCGATCCCCGAGAAGCCGAAGAACGACTCCGTCGTCGCGGTCAAGAGGCCGCTGCGGCTGAGTCCCGGCGCGATATAGCCGGTCAGAAACAGATCGTAGATTTCAAAGCAGCCGCCGAGCGACAAGAGGATCACCAGCCGCCAGAGATAGGCGGATGCCGGCAAGCTCTCGAGCCGTTGCGAGATGTCGGTCGGTCCGCCGGTTGCGGCTGCGACATCGGTGCCGGCATCCAAAGGGACTGAACTCATGCCGCCCTCCCGTCGCTACGCCCGGCCTGCTTGACGAGGCCTTCTTCCACGGCGCCGCTTTCTCGCATTTGCGCTATGCAAACGCCATCTGCAACGCGGCGAAGATTGCATTTTCCAGAACGCGGGTGAAGGCCTAGTCTGTGGACGTGGCTGTGCGCCGAAACGTGCGACAGGAGATCATGATGGCCGGAACTGGGTTGCCGCTTGAGGGCGTGCGGGTTGTCGAGATGACCCACATGGTGATGGGCCCGACCTGCGGCATGATCCTTGCGCAGCTCGGGGCCGAAGTGATCAAGGTCGAGCCGCCCGCAGGCGACAAGACGCGCTCTCTCGGTGGCATGGGCACCTCGTTCTTCCCGCTGTTCAACCGCGGCAAGCGCAGCGTCGTGCTCGATTTTGCCAAGGCCGAGGACTGCGAGACCATGCACCGTCTACTCGAGACGGCCGACGTATTCCTGGAAAATTTTCGCGATGGCCAGCTCGAAAAGCAGGGCCTCGGCGCCGACGAATTGCGCAAGCGCCATCCGCAGCTGATCGTGGTGGGCCACAAGGGCTTCCTGTCCGGCCCCTATGAGCACCGGCCCGCGCTCGACGAGGTCGTGCAGATGATGTCGGGCCTTGCCGCGATGACCGGCACCAGGGACAAGCCGCAGCGCGTGGGCTCTTCCGCCAACGACATTATGGGCGGCATGTTTGGTGTGATCTCGATCCTAGCCGCGCTCTATCAGAAGCGTTGCGGCGCGGCAGGCGGCGTCAACGTCCGCATCGGGCTGTTCGAGAACTGCCTGTTCCTGGTCGCCCAGCACATGGTCGAATACGAAATGACCGGCAATCGCCCGCGCTCGATGCCGGAACGCGAGCATGCCTGGCCGATCTATGACATCTTCGAAACCGCAGGCGGCGGTCGGATCTTCATCGGCGTCGTTACCGAGGGTCACTGGCAGAGCTTTTGCAAGGAGTTCGGGCTCGAGGGGCTTCTGGACGATCCGAGCCTGTGCACGACGACCGATCGCATCCTGGCGCGCGACAGAATCATTCCGCGCGTCGCGGAGGTCATCAAGCGCTGGGATGTGACAAAGCTGTCCGAGAGGCTCGATCGCCTCAACATCTGCTTCTCGCCGATCAACCGTCCCGAGGATTTGTTCAGCGACCCGCATGTGCTGCGGCAGGGCGGACTGGTCAACAATATCAATGCCGATGGCAGCCCGTTCCGCGTTCCGGCGTTGCCGATCGAATGGAATGGCGGCAATATTGGCGAAGGCCTCAAAGTGCCGCCGCTCGGCGCCGACACCGCCGCGATCCGTGCCGAGCTTGTGGTCGACAAGAAGTCGAACGAGGAGAGGAAGCGCGCATGACCAATGTTCAAGGCATTTATCCAGATGGGCGCATCACCTTGCGCGAGGTTGGCCTGCGCGACGGCCTGCAGCTGGTGAAGACATTCCCGTCGACCGCTGCGAAACAGCGCTGGATCCGCGAGGAATATGCCGCGGGCGTGCGCCATTTCGAGGTCGGATCGTTCCTGCCTGCAAAAAGCTTTCCGCAGTTTGCCGACGTGCGCGAGATCGTGGCCACGGTGGCCGCGCTGCCCGGCGCGCACGGCGCCGCACTGGCGCTCAACGAGCGTGGAGTCAACGAAGCCCTGGCGTCGGGCGTCGGCGAGATCGCCACAGTCGTATCGGCGACCGAGGAGCACAGTCAGGCCAATGCCAATCGTTCGCGCGAGTCGGCCCTGGCGAACGTCAGGCGGCTTTGCGGGCTGCGCGATGCCAGCACGCACCAGCCGGTCGTGCATGTGGGGATTTCGATGGCCCTCGGTTGCTCGATCACAGGTCCGGTCGATCCCCCGGAGGTGCTGCGCATTGTGGACAAATGCTTCGAGGCCGGCGTTGACGTCGTCGCGATTGCCGACACCGTCGGCTATGCCGGGCCGAAGCAGGTGGCTGAGCTCACGCGTGCCGCAGTCAGGCTTGCGGGCGCCAAGCCGATCTGCGTGCACTTGCACGATACCCGCGGCATGGGCATCGCGAATGCGTCGGCTGCGCTGGACGAAGGCGCGCGCATCCTAGACGGCTCGCTCGGCGGACTTGGCGGCTGCCCGTTCGCGCCGGGCGCAACCGGCAATGTCGTGTTCGAGGATCTGGTGTTTCTCTGCGAAAGCAAGGGATTTGCGACCGGCATCGACATCGACAGGTTGATCACGGTGCGCGCCGTTTTGAAAGAAGCGATGCCGAACGAGCCGCTCTATGGCGGGCTCGCGCGCGCAGGCCGTCCCCGCGCGACGGCGGCGAAGGCTGCGTGATCAGCGCATGATCCCGGAAAAGTGGCCACCGGTTTACCGAAAAGATCATGCGTAAATAGTCAAAGCTTTGCGACGCGCAGCCTCAGCGCGTTGCCGACCACGCTGACCGACGACAATGCCATCGCGGCCGCCGCGATGATGGGCGACAGCAGGATTCCGAAGGCGGGATAGAGCACGCCCGCCGCGACCGGGATGCCGGCAGCGTTGTAGACGAAGGCAAAGAACAGATTCTGGCGAATATTTTGCATCGTCGCCTGCGACAATCGTCGCGCCCGCACGATGCCGCCGAGATCGCCCTTGAGCAGCGTGACGCCCGCGCTTTCCATCGCGACATCGGTGCCGGTTCCCATGGCGATGCCGACATCGGCCGCGGCCAGTGCCGGCGCGTCGTTGACCCCATCGCCGGCCATCGCGACGACCCTGCCCGCCTCGCGCAATCGCTTGACGACCGCGCTCTTCTGATCCGGAAGCACCTCGGCTTCCACCTCGGCGATGCCGAGATGCCGCGCGACGGCTTCGGCGGTGGTGCGGTTATCGCCGGTCAGCATGATGACCTTCACGCCCTCGGCGGCAAGTGCCTTCAATGCATCCGGCGTCGAAGTCTTGACGGGATCCGCGATCGCAAATAGGCCTGCGAGCCTGCGGTCGACGGCGATATGGATGACGGTCGCGCCGCCCGCGCGCAGGCGCTCGGCGTCCGTGTCGAGCGAGGCGGCCTCGATTCCGATCGATGCGAAGTACCTCGCGTTGCCGAGCACGACTCTCCTTCCGTCGACCTTTCCAGTCGCGCCCTTGCCCGTCGGCGAATCGAATTCCTCGACCTGGGTCAGGTCGAGCCCTCGTTCCCTCGCGGCACGCACGATCGCATCCGCCAGCGGGTGCTCGCTCGCGCGCTCGACGCTGCCCGCAAACCGCAGCAGCGCCGTTTCCTCGAAACCGGCGGCCGGGACAATCGCGATCACCTTTGGCTTGCCTTCAGTCAGCGTGCCCGTCTTGTCGACCACCAGCGTATCGACCTTCTCCATGCGCTCCAGTGCCTCGGCATTCTTGACGAGGACGCCGGCCTGCGCGCCGCGGCCGACGCCTACCATGATCGACATCGGCGTTGCGAGCCCCAGCGCACAGGGGCAGGCGATGATGAGAACACTCACGGCCGCGACCAGGCCGAACGCCATGCGGGGTTCCGGCCCAAACGCGGCCCAGACAGCGAATGCGGCAACGGCCGCTACCATCACCGTCGGCACGAACCAGCTCGCGACCTGGTCGGCAAGCCTCTGGATCGGCGCGCGCGAGCGCTGCGCGTCCGCAACCATCTGCACGATCTGGGAAAGCAGCGTGTCGCGCCCGACCTTTTCGGCGCGCATCACAAAACTGCCAGACTGATTGAGCGTGCCGGCAATCACCTTGGCATCCACCTCTTTGGTCACCGGCATGGATTCGCCTGTCACCAGCGACTCATCAAGCGCCGATCGGCCTTCGAGAATGACACCGTCGACCGGAATCTTTTCGCCCGGGCGCACGCGAAGCCGATCGCCGACCTCAAGCTCGCTGATCTCGACCTCATGGTCGGTGCCGTCGTCGCCGACGCGGCGCGCGGTCTTGGGGGCGAGCTGAAGCAGCGCCTTGATCGCGCCCGAGGTCGCCTCGCGCGCGCGCAGCTCCAGCACCTGACCCAGCAGCACAAGCACCGTGATGACGGCGGCGGCTTCGAAATAAACGGCGACAGCGCCTTCATGTCCGCGGAACGTGGCGGGGAAGGCTTGCGGCAGGATCGTGCCGACGAGACTGTAGAGATAGGCGACGCCGGTGCCCATCGCGATCAGCGTGAACATGTTGAGATTGCGCGTGACAAGCGATTGCCAGCCGCGGACAAAGAACGGCCAGCCTGCCCACAGCACGACCGGTGTCGCGAAGATGAGCTGAATCCAGTTCGACAGCGTGGGGTCGATCCAGCTGTGCGGCCCGACGAGATGGCCGCCCATTTCCAGCCCCACCGGAGGGACCGAGAGCAGGGCGCCAATCCAGAAGCGCCGGGTCATGTCGGCAAGCTCGGGATTGGGCGCGGCATCGAGGCTTGCCACCTCAGGCTCCAGCGCCATGCCGCAGATCGGGCAGGTGCCGGGCCCGACCTGGCGGATTTGCGGGTGCATCGGACAGGTGTAGATCGTGCCTGCGGGCGGATCGGCAGCCTTTGCTTCAGCCTTTGCCTTGTCGAGATACTTTGCCGGTTCGGCTGCGAATTTGGAGCGGCAGCCGGCCGAGCAGAAATGAAAGGTCTGGCCCCGGTGCTCGAAGCGATGCTTCGACGTCGCGGGGTCGACGCTCATGCCACAGACGGGATCGCGCACGGTCTCGCCACGATGTTGATGCCCGCAACCGCCGTGACCGTGATGTCCTCCGCAGCAGGGTGGCTGTTCACCCGCTTGCGCGCGTGCGGCTGTTTCCATCGACGTGACCCTTGAAACCAATACCCTGTAGGGGTATATAGGTTGCATGCGCAAGGACATCAAGGCATCCGTTCAAAAACGTCTCGGCCGGATCGAGGGCCAGGTCCGCGGTCTCTCCAGGATGGTCGATGAGGACCGCTATTGCATCGATATCGTCACGCAGATTTCTGCGGTGCGCGCGGCGCTCAGGCGCGTCGAGGAGGAGGTGCTGCGCGATCATGTGGCGCATTGCGTGGAGCACGCGATATCCTCTGGCAACAAGACAGATCAGCGGGAAAAGATCGCGGAATTGATGGATGTCATCGGCCGCTCGGACC
>Ga0335069_10014778_pt1 | contig 10923 bp, 10 predicted proteins | sample Lox_Sample_11_FD_206714 | JGI IMG/M metagenome (GOLD analysis project Ga0335069, IMG submission 206714) | Soil microbial communities from Loxahatchee National Wildlife Refuge, Florida, United States - Lox_Sample_1.1 | ecosystem: Environmental > Terrestrial > Soil > Wetlands | place: USA... | reverse complement strand
CGCAAAGTCGCGCAGCTTGCCCACGTTCGAGGTGGCAATCAGGATCCGCTCCATGGCTTGGCAGCCATGCTAACAACCCGCAGCCCCGTCGGTCACGCAGCTTTTGACGGGACTCCCCTGCCCTCTGCCGTGCCCTATCCGTTCGCGGACGCCTGCTGCACACCGAGCAACTCTGCAATCTGTTCCGATGTCGCTGCCGGAGTTGCTCCCTTCTGTGACGCCACCCAAGATGCCATCCGGTTCGCCGCCTCATTAATAATGTCGAGCGACTGGCCCGCGTGGTAGAAGTGGGCAAACGTCGCCGTAAACGCGTCGCCGGCGCCTACTGTATCGGCAACGTGAACCCGGAATCCCGGATGCTCCGACCGCTTCTCTTTCCCCAGCAGCAGACTTCCCTTCTGGCCCCGCGTCACGCAGACCAACTCCATCCCAAAGTGTTCCAGCAGCAACTCGGCGTCCGATGTTTCATCGTTGCTGGTCGGCAGCCCGCAAGTCGCGAGCAACACCGGCAGCTCTTCGTCGTTCACCTTCACGACTGTGGCCAACGCCAACCCGGTTTTCAGGATGATTGCATCGTAATACGACTGTCGCAGGTTCACATCGAAGATGCGCAGGCACCTCTCGCGCGTCGCCCGCACAAACTGGTGGATGGTCGACCGCGACGGCTCCTGCCGCTGTGCCAGCGAGCCGAAGCAGACAATATCGGCCTCCGTCGCGAGATTTCGCAGGCCGTCGTTCCACTCCAGAAAATCCCAGGCGACATTCGCCGCTACGCGAAAATCCGGATGCCCACTGTCATCAATGGTGACATCAACCGTCCCTGTCCGATGTGCCTTATCAATCTGTACCGACCCGGTCTCCAGACCCAGCGACTCCAGCCGCTTCACCGCTTCCACTCCGAGCGGATCATCGCCCACGCGGCTCGCCACCAGCGCGCGATTCCCCAGCACCGAACTGATATACGCGAAGTTCGACGGCGCACCGCCAAGCTGTTTGCCGCCCGGCAGCAGGTCCCATAACAGTTCCCCGATTCCCACCACTACCGCCATCGTTATCCCCTACACGCAGCGCACTACCATGCACGTGATGTCGTCGTGCTGCGGAGCCGTCCCCACAAACTGCTCGATCTGCGCCATCAACACTTGCACCAGTTCCTGCGCCGTTCCGTTCGGCAGCGCGCGCAAAGCGGCGATCATGCTTTGATCGCCGAATTCCGCCCCGCCGACATTCTCCGCTTCGACCACGCCGTCGGTATAGATCGCCAGCACGTCGCCCGGATCGAGGGTGATCGTGCCAGATTCATAGTTCGCGTCTTTCAAAATCCCCAGCGGAACGCCACCAATCGTCAGCGGTTCCACGCCAATCCCTCGCAGTCGCAGCGGTGGATTATGTCCCGCATTCACGTACGTCAGCTCGCGCGTCGCCGGATCGAACTCCGCCAGGAACGCCGTGGTGAACCTGCTGCCGCGAATGCTGTGATCGCAGGCATATCGATTCACTCCGCACACCAGCTCGCGCAAATCCGGCGTCATCCCCGACAGCGTCTTCAGGCTGGCCTGGAACGTCGCCATCAGCAGCGCCGCGGGCATGCTCTTCCCGGCCACATCGGCGATCACCAGCAACTGCTTGCCGTCGGTTCCGCGCGGGATCACGTCGTAATAATCGCCCGCCACGGTGTTCGCCGGACGTGTAACGAAAGCTATATCGAGCCCCCCAACCTTCGGGGCCTCGCTTGGCACCAGCCAATGCTGGATCTCCCGCGCAATCTCCAGATCGCGCTTCATCGTGACGCGATCCGCGGTCTCCAGTATCAGGATCAACAAAATCAGCAGCCCGCCCAGAAGGCGCGTATCGATCGTCACCCGGCCGTCGCCAGTCCCGAACGTCATCGTGTCGATCATCATCAGCACCAGCCCAATCAGCAATACGACGCGCTTGGCGGGCGACAGCTTCATCACGATCGCCCAGAAAAACTCGCCAATGGTGTGCACCCACTGATGCTTCACCGGAGGCGCATCCTGGCTGCGCGCCTGCACCTCTTTCGAGTAGAGGCGGTATCCGGTGCGGGCCTCCGTGACGAACTGCGACCAGAGCTGTTGCAGCTCCAACCCGTCGGTCACGCGATGCCAGAACGCTTCCACTTTTTCAAACGGACGGCGCGGCGGAGGCGGTGGAACCGGCGGCGGCGGTGGAGGGTAACTGGGCGGCACGTATCCGGGCTGAGCCGACATGAGGTGATTATAGTTTCCCAACCACAAGTTTTCAGTTCTCAGTTGTCGTGCTCGGTTTTCAGTTATCGGTTCTCAGTGTAGGAACGGGAGCCCTCGCCCGTTCGACCGATGCGAAGCATCGGAAGCCTTTGTCATCACGATGCGCGCCTAGCCTTTGTCATCACGAGCCGCGAAGCGGCGAGGGATCTGCTTTTCTTGTGTACCGCGGACACTCCTGTCCGCGGCCGTTGCTTTTAACTTTGATTTTGATTTTGATTTTGATTCTGGTTTTGACTTTGTTTTTCGGTGGAGCAGCGCTTCAGCGCAGAAACCCTACCCAACCCCTAGCCCCTCGTGAACCGATCCTGCCCAGCGAGCTACCCGACCGCGGTCTTACTATCCCCTAACCCCTATCCGCTATCCCCTTCCTCTCGCTTTCCCGTTTTGGGAAACTTTTGTCAAGCATGTAAATCTTACAATTTCTCCCTAACCCACTCGTTACAAAGGAAATAGAGTTGCGTCCCATTTGGCACTGACACCACCCCTAATTTGGTATTCTGGACCTACAAGCTGGAAAAAACGGGCACACGCCCCTTTTTCCAGCTTTTTCTTTTTTCAGCGAAAGGACGCACCTATGAACATGGCAACCGCGGCTCGGCCCATCGGGGTTTGGGCTGCTGCAACAACTTTGTTTTCAATTACGACCCGTAACTCGCTTGTTTGCTTCGGATTGCCGGACCAGAAAAAACTTGGTTTCGATATGCCTAAATCGTTTGCTTTCAATTACGAGCTCTAGGATATGCACTTTTCAATCACTTGCGAACCCAAGAAATCGCCGGTTTTCGCCCCGGCTAACTCGTTTGTTTCGAATTACAGCCTGTAACGGGCGCGTTTTCAGAATGATGCGACTTGAGGGGGCCTTCGCCGAGAGGGCCTAACCCCTTTGTTTGCAATTACAGCTTTTAAACAATTTTTCTCTCAACAACTTAGGAAGGAACAGGACTCTATGACGGAATCTCTTCTCAAACTCTGCGCCCACCGCGCCCTCGACGGAACCAAGTGCCACGGCCCAGCGCTCCGCCAGTCCGACTACTGCCGCCACCACGCCCGCTTCCATCGCCCGCCCGTCATCTTTCCCGCCTACATCTATGAAGCCAATACCATCCCCGACCTCATCCAGGCCATCCGCCGCACCGTCGACGACGCCCAAGCCGGACGCATCAAGTTCCGCCTCGCCGGCCAAATCTTCGACGAAATCAACAAGCGCATGCGCGCGGTCGATCCTTCGCGCCACTCTCCAGTGTTGACCCAATCATTGCCGAAAGCGCCTCCGCACGAATATCAAGAGGAAAATCCGCGAGAATCCGTTCCATCCGCGTGATCCGCCTGGGACCGATTCCATACAACGCCGAGCGCAACGCTGTCGTTACGAAAAGTTTCGCCCTCGGGTGAAAATTAATTCACGCTCCACAGCCGCGACTCGCGCGAACGACGTGTGTTTCCTACAGCAGCCAGAACAAAGGCTTATGTAGGAGGTCAACAATGAACGGAACAGCGAAAAAGATTTTCATGGCAACGCTGTTGATGGGATGCATGGGACTGGGCACGTCAGCAATGGCGCAGAACTGGAGAGACATCCATAACGACCGCCGCGACGTGCGCTATGACTATCGCGATGCGGCTCGCGATCGCGCGGATATTCGTCGCGATCAGCACGCCCTGTGGCGTGACGAGCAGACGGGACGGTGGCGCGCGGCAAACTATGAGCGCCGGGACATCGCGGCCGACCAGCGCGATCTGCGGCACGACTATCGCGACATCCATAACGACCGTCGGGACCTGTACTGGGATCGGCGCTAAGAAGTTTCACAGAGAGGAGAACTCTCGGGGTGGACACGGTGCGCGGCCGGTCCACCTTTTTTTCAGGACTTGGCCACGGATTCACACGGATCAACACGGCTTTTAGGCCGGGGAAAAACCTAAGAAAGGAGGAGATCTCCGGTCAAAGATGTTACTCCAGCAAGAAGAGAGATGACAAAAAATGGCAGTCACCACCGGTGGCGGCGAACCGGCAAACGCGAGTGGCTCAGGGTTCATCAAACGGCAGTGACATAGGGGAAAACCGGTGGGACGTGTCCTCGGTTACACCTTTGGTTACCGTACACGAAAGTGTGTGACGTTTGGGTGGGTACAAATCCGGGAACTATGCTTTACACTACACGGGCTAGTATCAACAAAAGTAGAGGTTTAGCAGTGAGTCGTAGTTTCAAGGCCACCGGGATCGTCTGTCTCTTTCTGCTCGCGGCGACGGCGCAGAGTTTTGCCGTGCGCCACGTCCACCATCGGTATACCCGCTATCACCGGACCACGCGCCGCGCGCACCTGCGCCGGGTGGTGTGGCACCCGATGTTCCCCGGGTCGCACGACATGCTGGTGACGGAGAACGTGAAACTCGACGCGCTGGAACTGCCGCGCATCGAGGACGAAGAGCAGCTCGAGTTGCTGGAAGACAGCGGCGACCTGGTTTCGATTGACGAGACGCGTTCTCTGAAGGTGGCGGCGAACCTGAACGCGAATCGGCGCTATTGCCGTCCGTGGACGCGTGACTTTGCCGAAGATTTTGCCGATGCGTTTTACGCTCAGTTTCACAAGCCGATCCAGATCAACTCGGCGGTGCGCACCGAAGACCAGCAGAAGAAGCTGCGGCGCGTGAACGGCAACGCCGCCCCGGAAGTCGGCGATACGGCTTCTACGCACCTGACCGGCGTTACGCTCGACTTCTCCAAGCGCGGCTTGACGCGCAAGGAACATGACTGGATCAACCAGTACTTCCTGCCGATCCGGGATGCGGGGATGATCGATCCCATTGAAGAGCGGCGCCAACCGGTGTTCCACGTGGTTGTGTTCGAAGGCTATACTGACTGGAAAGACTCCCAGCAGGACGGTTCGGACACAAACCCGGATGCCGATTAAATCGCTGCTTCTACTACTTCCTTTCTTTGCGTGCGCGTTGGTAGCGGCGCAAACCGTATCGACCAAAGTGAAAGCCGAAGCGCGCGCGATACACAACTCCGCCATCATTATTGACACGCACGCCGACACGCCCGGGCGGTTCGTGGACGAGAACTTCGACCTCGCCTCGGACGCAGGACGTGGTCACTTCGATTTCGGCAAGGCGCAGCAGGCGAATCTCGGCGCCGAGTTCTTCTCGATCTGGGTGGATCCGCGCATCAAGACTGGATACACGAAACGCGCGTTGGACATGATTGACTCGGTGCATGAGCAGGCGAAGAAGCATCCGGACAAGATGGTGATGGCGTACTCGGCGGAGGACATCGTCAAGGCGCGCACCGGCAAAAACAAGCGGCTGGCGGCGCTGATGGGTGTCGAAGGCGGACACGCGATCGAGAACGACATGAGCGTGCTGCGCGACTTCTATCGGCTCGGTGTGCGGTATATGACGCTGACTTGGTCGAACACGAATGAGTGGGCGGATTCTTCGGGTGACATCACCGATACCAAAGTGCAGCACCACAATGGGCTGACCGACTTCGGCAAACAGTTGGTGTTGGAGATGAACCAGTTGGGCATGATGGTGGACGTCTCGCACGTGGCGGACAAGACCTTCGAGGATGTGATTGCGACGACAAAGGCTCCGGTGATTGCGTCGCACTCGTCGGCGCGGGCGCTGACGGATGTCCCGCGGAACATGACGGACGACATGCTGCGTGAAGTGGCGAAGAACGGCGGCGTCGTGCAGGTGAACTTCTTCTGCGCCTTCATCGCGCGCGATCCGGATTACAACAAAAAAGTGAAGGTGTTCAACGACGCGCATGCGGACCTGGTGAAGCAGCAGGAGGCGTTGCAGGATCAACTGGAAGAGAATCATTCGCCGGAAACGAATGCGAAGCTTGACGCTATAAACGATCAGATGAAGGCCGCTTATCCGCGCCCGCCGCTAAGCGACCTGATCGACCACATCGACCACGTAGCGAAGATCGCGGAGATAGATCACGTGGGGATCGGGTCGGACTTCGATGGAATTCCGTGCACGCCGCAAGGAATCGACTCGGTCGCCGATCTGCCGAAGATCACCGAGGCGCTGGTCGAGCGCGGCTACAACCGAGAGCAGATTCACAAGATCCTGGGCGGGAATTTGCTGAGGGTGTTTCGCCAAGTCGAAGCTGTCAGCAAACAGCTAAATTCGCCGTTGGTTGTTGGTCCTTAGTCGTTCGCAGTGCACAGCGGCTTCGACCAACGACTCGGGACTAACAACTCACGACTGTCTTGTTATACTTCCCCGTTCCGATTCACGGTACAGGAGCCATCATGCAAAAAGTCATGCTTGCACTTTTGGTTGTGGCGTTGGCGGCGACGGCGTTCGCCCAGGCGCCGGCTGCTTCTCAAAATCCTACGGCGGTCATCAAGACCACAGCGGGTAATTTCACCTGCGAACTTTTCAAAGACAAAGTTCCCGCGGCGGTGGACAACTTCATCGGGCTCGCGACGGGCACCAAGCAGTGGCGCGATCCGCACAGCCATGCCCCGGAGAAGGGCAAGCCTCTGTATGACGGGACTATCTTCCATCGCGTGATTCCGGAGTTCATGATCCAGGGCGGCGATCCGCTGGGCAATGGGCAGGGCGATCCGGGATATTCGTTCAAGGACGAGTATGCTCCCGGCTTGAACTTCGATCAGCCGGGCATGCTGGCGTATGCGAATTCAGGGCCGAACACGAATGGCTCGCAGTTCTTCATCACTGAAGTTGCAGTGCCGTCGTTGAACCCGTGCCTCACGCCGGGTGGATGCAATGTGAGCGGACACCACTTCCCCAAGGGCTACGGATACACGATATTCGGCCAGTGCACGCCGGTCTCGCTGGTGTCCCAGATTGCACGCGCGCCGCGCGATGCGAACGACAAGCCATATCATCCGGTGAAGATTATCCATATTCAGATCCTGAAGCCGGGACAGACAGCCGAGGCAGCAGCGAAGCCTGCCGGCAGCGCCACGCACAAAGCAGCAACACCACCCAAGCAATAGCGGCGATTTTGATTTAACTTATTAGGAACGATTCCACGGCCCGAGATGATCGGGCCGCTGTTTTTCATCCCAGCATTGAAAGGAAGCTTATGGCACGCACTCCCGGAACGTACGCGATATTCGATACCAGCGAAGGACAGATCGTAGTACGACTCTTTGAGAAAGAAGCGCCCAAGACGGTACAGAACTTCATCGACCTCGCCGAGGGCAAGCGCGAGTGGACGCATCCCGGCACGCGGCAGAAATCGAGCAATCCGCTCTACAACGGCAGCATCTTCCATCGCGTGATTCCGCAATTTATGATCCAGGGCGGCGACCCGATGGGCACCGGATTCGGCGGCCCGGGCTACCAGTTCGAGGATGAAACGAAGGGCTCGCCGCACAAGTTCGACAAGCCGGGAAAACTGGCGATGGCGAACAGCGGTCCGAATACCAATGGCTCGCAGTTCTTCATCACAACCGCCGCGACGCCGTGGCTGACGGGCAATCACACCATCTTCGGCGAAGTGATCGAAGGTCAGGACATCGCGGACAAGATTTCAAATGTCCCGCGCAGTCGCCAGGACAAGCCGAATAAGGATGTGGTTGTAAATGCGGTAAAGATCGAGAGGGCTTAGATAAAGTACGAAGGACGAAGTTAGAAGTACGAAGTAAGAGCCTTCGATTGGTTTTCACTTCGTACTTCGTCCATCGTACTTCTTACTTTATGATGCTGGTTCCCGTAGGACAGACGAACGGTCATGATTCTCCGCATATTCAGAGCGCGTGTTCAGCCGGGCAAGCAAGCCGAGTTCGAGGTGAAGGTTGGTCAGCACTCGATTCCGCTGGCGCGCAAACAGCGCGGACTGGTTCACCTGTATGCGGGGCGCCCGGTGGCGACGTCGCCGGACGAATTCGCCATCATCACGATCTGGCGCAGTCTCAACGACCTCAAGGCATTTGCGGGCGAGAACTGGAACCAGTCGATCATTCCCGATGCCGAGCGGCCGCTGCTCGACATGACATCGGTGCATCACTACGAGATCTTTGGCGAAGACGACTGAGCCGCGGCAGGAGCTGGCTCCGCTTTCGCGTTCCGACGCCATGCCGCCAGCCAGCCTGGTTCTCGTAGACCTTCTTCTTCCAGACGCCGGGCACGAGCAGAGAGAATCGCGGCGCGGCCGAGATAACCGATCACGTGCTTGGGATCGGCGCGTTTCACGACGGGAAGTCGGCTAACGCCGGCATGAAGAATTTTCTGCACAGCCTCGTAAACGGACTCGTCGGCGAAGGAGACGATGCAATTGCGACTCCCCGCTTGTAGAACGCTGAGATCGCCCTGGTTGTTCTCTTCGAGCGCTCGCAGAAGGTCGCCGCGTGTGACGACAGCGGCGAGTTCGCCTTTCTCGTCGAGCACGAAGAATCCCTGGTGTCGAACGTAATCGGGTTCTCGCCGGGCGATGCGATCCGCCAGTTCCTTCACAGTCATGGTTGCGGGGACGATCGGGACGGTCGTGTCCATCACATCGGCGACGCTGGTGGACTGGAGGACGTCGGCCTCGTAGTCCTGATGAATGTGCAGGCCGCGCCGCGCCAGTTTCTCAGTCATGATGGACGTCTTCATGAAGGCGATGGCGATGCCGTCGGCGATGACACACACCAGCATGAGAGGCAGCACGGCGTTGTAGTCACGGGTGATTTCGAAGGCGAAGATGATGAACGCGAACGCCGCACGGGATGCCGCGCCAAACACCGCGCCCATCGCGACCAATGCAAAGGCTCCGGGAGCGAGACCAGCGCCGGGAATGAGTTTATCGACGATCATGGCGAAAGCCGAGCCCATGGCAGCACTGGACATAAACATCGGCGCCAGCAATCCACCAGAGGTGCCCGAGCCGAGGCTCACGACCAGGGCAATGGACTTGAAGACCATCACCACGAGCAAGGCTTCGAGCGCTAACTTCGTGGTTAAGATATCGGAGATGGTGTCGTACCCTACCCCGAGAACGCGCGGCACGAAGTAGCCGATGATTCCGAGTGCCAGGGCGCCGATCGCGGGATACCAGAGCCGGTCGACGGGGATGAGGTTGAAGCAGTCTTCCACCCAGTACAACAGGCGAGTGAAGCCCACGGCAGCGAATCCGCAGATCACGCCCAGGATGATGTACCACGGGAGCGCGCGAGGAATGCCGAAATCCAGGGTGCCGACAACAAACATCGGGCCGCGCCCCATGAGGAGAAAGTGCATGCTCGTGGCAAGGGTGCTGGCAATTACCAGCGGAATGAACGATCGGGCTTTGAATTCGAAGAGGAGAAGTTCGATGGCGATGATCACGCCGGCGATTGGCGTGCTGAAGGTAGCTGCCATGCCCGCGCCAGCGCCGCAGGCGAGCAAGACTTTGCGTTCGGTAGCCGTGGTATGGAAAATCTGTCCGACGAGCGAGCCAACGGCTCCGCCGGTTTGAATAATGGGACCTTCGGCGCCAAACGGTCCGCCGGTACCAATCGCGATGGCGGCCGAGAGGGGCTTCAGGATGGCCACTTTGGGCTCGATACGGCTACGGCTAACGACTACGGCTTCGATAGCTTCGGGGATGCCGTGTCCTCGGATGCGGGGCGAGCCGTACTTGGCCATGAACCCGACGACAATACCGCCGAGTACAGGAACGATGATCACCCAGACGCCGAGCGTGTTTGACAGCGGGCTGCGAAAGTGGAAAGAAACCTCGTGGTAGAAGGCGAGATTGGTGAAGAAGCCGATCAGATTGTAGAGGAGATAGGCGATGACCCCGGCAGCGATGCCGATCAGAGCCGAGAGGAAAGAGATCCAGAAGAGCCGATATTCGACGGGCGCACTGATGGCGGAGGGATTTTGTATCCCCAGGCGGCTGGATAATCCGCGCTCACTCACGCAGTTCTCCTTCCCGCCGGGACCGGACGCTGGACCCGGTGCGCACTGGACGGATTCCTGTACTAGAAGACCCCGCCCCACGCTTTCGCCTATTTTATCGCTCTACGATCCTTTTGGCTCCCCATTTTTCTGGCCGGAGAACCGCAGTAACGAGAGTCCGGAGAGCATGCTGGGCTCGGGGTTTTCCTGCATCAGCTCCCAGTTCTTGGCTTTGAGGACGTCGAACGCAGTAAGCATTCCGGCGAGTTCGCTGGTCTTGCGATCGATGACGGGACAGGCAGCGTAGTCTCCGTCGAGAAAGCGTACCGCGACGTCGTGAACCACCTCGTCGGTGAAGGCGAAGGGATAATCGCTGTGCGCGAGCGAGAGAGCTGTGGCTGAGCGATCGGCTTTCAGGAGATCGCGGCGGCGCAGAGTCCCGACGACGTGGTCGTGCTTGTCAACCACCGGCACGATTTCGTGCTTTACCACTCCCGAAAGGAAATCGGAAACCTTGCTGGTGTCGCGGACGGTATCGACCTCGGGGTTCATGATGTCACGGACGCGGAGCAGTTTCATGGGATCGACTTCGTAGGCCTCGGGAACGAGCGTGCCGCGGCGGACGAGGCGTTCGGTGTTAATGCTGGTCTTCATGAAGTAGTTCACGGCGAGATCGGCGATCACGGCCACAAGGAAGACCGGCAGAATGGCGTTCCACGCGCCGGTGACTTCGAGCATGAAGAGAATTGCGCTGGGTGTGGCGCGGTACAGGCTGCCGAAAAGCGCGGCAGTGGCGACCAT
>Ga0335069_10014777_pt1 | contig 10923 bp, 10 predicted proteins | sample Lox_Sample_11_FD_206714 | JGI IMG/M metagenome (GOLD analysis project Ga0335069, IMG submission 206714) | Soil microbial communities from Loxahatchee National Wildlife Refuge, Florida, United States - Lox_Sample_1.1 | ecosystem: Environmental > Terrestrial > Soil > Wetlands | place: USA... | reverse complement strand
CGGATCGTGCAGCCCCGGCGTATCGATGAAAACAATCTGCCCTTCCGGCTGCGTCACGATCCCCTGAATCCGGTTCCGCGTCGTTTGCGGCTTCGACGTGACAATCGCCACTTTCTGCCCCACGTACCGGTTCACCAGCGTGGACTTCCCCGCATTCGGCCGCCCGATGATCGCCACGAATCCCGCCCGCCGTGGCCCGCCTTTCTTCTCGACAATTCTTGAGGGCGCCCCATCCTTTGCGGGTTCAGCCAAAAACGGGCTTTTCCCTTCTTGCGTCACTTTTCCTTTTGTCTTCACGCTTCCCTCAATTCACCTTCAGTGCGTCGCCCCGGGATGAGCCACCGCTAGGCGTCGCGCACGCAATCGCAGCACTTTTCGCTGATTCGCTTCCAGCACCTCGAACCGGTACCCTTCCAGGTCGATCTTGTCCATCGGGCTCGGTACTTTCCCCAGCGCGTGGCTCAACAATCCCGCAATCGTGGTCACCGTTTCATCCGCCCCGTCGCCAAACTGCACATCCAGCAATCGCTCCACGTCGGAAATCGACATGCTCCCGCGCAGCACCAGGCTGCCATCCGGCTCTCGCACCGCGTCGGGACTCGGCTGTCCGTCGCTTGCGCCGCTCTCTCCCACAATCTCTTCCAACAAATCTTCCACCGTCGCAATTCCCGCCACCGATCCGTGCTCGTCGATGACCACAACCATCGACTGGCCTTTCTGCCGCATCTCTCGCAGCAACTCCGATCCCACCTTCGTCTCCGGCACGAACAGGATCGGCTTCAGAATTTCTCGCACCTTGCGGTTCGGCAGGTCCGTGTCCGCAATCTTCAGCAGGTCCTGCGCCTCCACCATGCCGATGATGTCGTCCAGCGTCTTCTCGTACACCACCATCCGCGCAAACTGCGTCTCCACATACTTTGCGTGCATCTCCTCCAGTGTCGCGTCGGCCTGCAACGCCACCACCTCCGGCCTCGGCGTCATTACTTCTCGCACCCGCTTGTCGCTGAACTCCACCACCTGCTCGATCAAGTCCGCTTGCTCCGGCTCGATGATTCCCTCTTCTTCCGCCACTTCCACCAGGGCTCCAATTCCTTCTTCTGTTCGCTGCTCCTGCGTCTGCTCCACTTCCTTCTCGGAAATGCGCGCCAGCGATTCCGTCCCTTCCAGGAAGACTCGTACCGGCCACACCAGCAGCATGGCCACACGAATGACAGGTATCAGCGGCACCAGCCATCGGCCCGTCGTTCGATACAGCAGCATGTCCGGCAGGAAGTGCATCAGGATCACCACTTCCAGCGACAGGAAAACGAGAAACTGCAGCGCCGATTCCCACCGCCCAGGCACCAGATACACCACGCCCCGCGTCGTCTCCAGCACCACAAATGCTAGCCAGAAGTGTCCGAGGATCCGGAACGTCCTCCCTCCGCTCCTTCGGTTGATCTTCAGTTTTGGTTCGATTTCTGCTTCGAAGATGTCCAGATGCTCATGCACGCGACCGGTCGTCATGCGTCCCAGTTCGCGGTAGATCAGTGTGAGGTAGGAAAAAATCGGCAGGCCGAGCGCCAATACCACCACGCTAGCGACGTACACCCACATGGCATAGCCAAACGAGTTCATCAGGCCAGCCTCAGTCGCTGCCGCAGCTCCGCTTCTACGCGTTCCATCTCGCCGCGATCGCTCTCGTGATCATATCCCATTAAATGCAAAATCCCATGCAGCAGCAGGATGCGAATTTCTTCTGCCAGGCTCCGGTGAAACTGCTTCGCATTCCGCCGCGCCACTGTCGCCGAGATCGCGATGTCCCCCAGAAACTCGCCTCGTAGCGAGGCCGCCGCGCCCTTCAGGCTTCTCGGCTTTCTCCGCTCTTCCGATGGAAACGACAGCACGTCCGTCGTCTTTCTTTTCCTCCGGTACTTCGCGTTCAGCCGCTTCATCTCTCGGTCCGTAAGGAAGCACACTACTGCCGGCGGGTACTTCAACCCCATCTCGCGGCATGCCTTCCGGAAAAACCTCTCCAGTGGTTCGACCTCCAGATCCACGGCCCTCTGGCGATTCTCGATCGCCAATGGCCCTCGTCTGGCCCGGGTCGCCCGGCCGCTGCTTCGTCTCTTCGACATGCTTGGCTAACTACGCGAGGGCTCCGCGCTGGGTGGCTCGCTTCCCTGTTCTTTCGGCGCGCTTTTTCCGTTGCCGCCCCGTGCCGGCTGCGTCGCGTCGTGCTCTTCATACGCTCGAATGATCTGCTGCACCAGGTTGTGCCGCACCACATCCTTTTCGCCGAACTGGATCACGCTGATCCCCGGAATCCGCCCGCAAATCTCCATCGCCTCCACCAGTCCGCTCTTCTTCCCGGCCGGCAGGTCCACCTGCGTCACGTCTCCCGTGATTACCGCTTTTGAATTGAAGCCCAGCCGCGTCAGAAACATCTTCATCTGTTCGCTCGTCGTGTTCTGCGCCTCATCCAGAATCACAAACGAATCGTTCAGCGTTCGCCCGCGCATGAACGCCAGCGGCGCCACCTCTATGATTCCCTTCTCCAGGAACCGTTCCAGCTTGTCCGCGTCAAGCATGTCGTAAAGCGCGTCGTACAGCGGCCTCATGTACGGGTCGATCTTCTGTTGCAGCGTGCCCGGCAGAAAACCCAGCCGCTCGCCCGCTTCGACCGCCGGCCGCGCCAGGATGATGCGGTTCACCTGCTTCGTCAGCAGCGCGCTCACCGCCATCGCCACCGCGATATACGTTTTCCCCGTCCCGCCCGGCCCGATCCCAAACGTCATGTCGTGCGTTTCAATCTCTTCCATGTACCGCCGCTGGCTCGCGTTCTTCGGCGTCACGGACTTCTTCCCGAACGAGCGCGCCCTCCCGTGCTCGAACATCCCCCGCGGAGATTCCTGCGGCTCCTCGGTCGCCACCCGCAGCAACGCCTTCACTTCCACGCTCGACAGCATCCGCCCCTGCCGCGTCAGGTGGTTGTACTCTTCCACGATCCGCACGGCCTGATCGACGGACTCCTGCTCTCCCTCAATGGTCAAACGCGTGTCATTCAAGTGCGTCCGAACATGCAACGCATCTTCCAGCAATCGTATGTTTTCGTCCAGGGTTCCGAAGAAGGGTTCCAATTTCCCGGTGATGTGTACGCTTCGTTTCATCCAGTTGGCAGGTTCTGATGGTGCCCGGTGTGGGTGGCCGATAGATTCCTCCTGCACATCCTCGCGTATCAATCGGGAGAAACTACTTTCAACCTAGCGCACCACTCGCCACCGGTCAAGTTACACCCCTGTGAATTCAGCCCTGACGAACGTACCGTTCTTTAGTTGGGGCGATCAACCGCCACTCAAACTCAATTCGTACACCTGTACTTCCACCCCCGTTTTTCGCGCGTAGGCCAGTATCGCTCGAATTACCTGTCCTTTAGTACGCGCGAGCTATAGACGCCGGTACCCGCTTCCGCAAAAATCGCGTTCGTTAGCAAGCTGTAATCTCTTCGACCGGGCCCCTGAGGGAGGTACTCATCATGTTCGCGTCTTTTCGACCGCTGCTCGCTGCTTCCGCTCTCTTGCTCGCAACCTTGCCGGCTGTCGCGGCCGAGGAAAACAATCCCGGCAGCATCGCCCCTTCCGCCGTCAACAAAGCCACAGTGAAATGCCCCGGCATCAAAAACGTCCCCATGACGTCCGACGCCGAGCAGTCCTTGCCGCTCCAGGTGGTCGAGAATCTTGCCTGCGGCTCTCGCGTCGTCGTCCTCCAGGACACCGAAGGCTACACCGCCCAGGTCCGCACCATCGATGGCAAGGAAGGCTTCGTCGCTCTTATGTATTTGGCCCCGAGCGCTGACGCTCCCGCACCCGAACCTGCTCCAGTTCCCTCCACTGCTACTCCTGTGAACGGTGTCGTTCGCTGGCGCGCCGGCGCTCCGGGCTGCGACGAATTCCTCAGCCACGGCCGTCACGTGGAATCCATCACCGCCAACGGCATCACCGTGCAGGTTTCCTTGCAAGACTCCGGCTGGAAATATCGCGCCAACGTCGCCGTCTCCAACCAGACCGGCTCCAGCGTCGACGTGCAACCCGGCATCATCACTCTCGACGAACTCGAGCCGCTGCTCCGCGCGCTCCCCGCTACCGACGTCGACAAGATCGCCCACACTTCCACGCACCAGGTCCTCTGGACCCTCGCTGACGCCACTCCTTCGCCCAGCGCCATTGTCCAGACATCCGCGAAATCCACCGCCGCCGACCGTCTTTCTCACCGCTCCAATCCCACGAGCGATTACATGAATCCGCACATGACTCTCGCTTCGGCGCGCCCCGGCTCGTTCGATCGCACCGAGCCCATCGACATCGAACGCATCGCCTTGAAACCGATCGTCGTGAAGTCCCAGCAGAACACCGCCGGCGTCATGTGGTTTGCGCGCGACGAGCGCGCCAACGAGCTCTCCCTCCGCGTTCCCGTCGGCGGCGTGGTCTTCGACTTCGCCTTTGCCTTCGAGGATCGCGGCAAGTAGACGCGGTCGCAGCACAAAGGCCCGGCGCACCCTCACGCCGGGCCTTCCCCCTCGCAGTTACGAGGCCCGTCCACCAGCCGTCGGGCCTCTTTGTTTTTCGTACGGAGTCCACCACCACCGCGTCTTGCTACCGACAAAAATCCCTCTCATCCCGAGCTAGCCGAGGGATCTGCTGTTTCCTTTCTTTCTCACCTGGTTGCATCACTCCAGTCAATCCGCCGGCACCGCCCGGCTCTTCGCCCAATCGCGAATGGCTGCCACCTCCTCCGCCCTCGTTACACTCAGCGGTTGCGTCGCCTGGATCTCGCTCAACAGAATCTCCGTCGACAGCTGCTGCTTCTTGCTGAACGCCGTGTACAACCCTGCTGCGATCGCCTGCTCGATCTCCGCTCCCGAGAACCCCTCGCTCGCCGCCGCCAGCTTCATCACGTCAAACGCGCCCGGGTCTCGCCCGCGTTTCTTCAGGTGCAGCAGAAACAACGCCGCGCGCGTTCCCCCATTCGGCAGGTCCACAAAGAAAATCTCGTCGAAGCGGCCCTTCCGCAACATCTCCGGCGGAAGCACCGTAATATTGTTTGAGGTCGCCGCCAGAAACACGCCACTCTCGCGATCCTGCATCCAGGTCAGCAACGTCGCCAGCAACCGTTGCGACAATCCCGCGTCCGCGTCTCCGCTCGATCCCGCCGATGCGAACGCCTTCTCAATCTCATCGATCCACAGCACAACCGGCGCCAGCTTTTGCGCCAGGTCCAACGCCTTTCTCAGTCGCTTCTCGCTTTCCCCCACATATTTGTCGTACAGCGCCCCGGCATCCAGTCGCGCCAGTTCGTAACCCCATTCCCCGGCCACCGCTCGTGCTGCCAGACTCTTTCCGCAGCCTTGCACTCCCGTAATCAGAATCCCTTTCGGCGGCACCAATCCAAACCGCTGCCCCTCCGGCGTCAGCGCGCTTTTTCTCTTCGCAATCCACTCCCGCAAGTGCTGCAATCCCGCCACGTCGTTGAACGACGCATCCCTCTTCACCGTCTCCAGCAATCCGTCCGTGTGCAGCGCTTGCCGCTTCCCTTCCAGCACGTCGTCTAGCAGCCCCGCATCTGCTTTGCCGCGCGCCAGCACGCATTGCCGCAACACGCGCAATGCTTCCTCTTCCGAAAGCCCCGCCAGATTCTTCGCCAGTTGGCCGATCCCGCCGGCGTCCAGCCCGTTCGCCACACCCTGCGTCGTCAATTCCGCCAGAGTTCGCCGCACTCCGGCCACCAACTCCTCCGCCGCAGGTAGTCCCAACTGAAATGGAACCGCATCTGCGCTGAGTTCCGCCGGCAGATTCACTGCTGCCCCCGAAATCACGATCGATCGCCTCGCCGTTCGGCATCCATCCGCCAGGTCCCGCAACCTTCGGCTGATTCGATCGTTGTCGCAGTAGCGCGCGAAGTCCTTCAGCAGGAAAACCCCGTTTCCCTGGACGGTCCCGATGTTGGTCAGCGCCTGCTCGGGTTGGTCGGAGTTATACAGCGCCGCACCGCCCATTCGTCCCAGCCCCGTCGTCACGCTCCACACATACAGCGGCACTTCCAGTTGCTGCGCCACTCGTTCCAGCACCGCCAGGAAACGCTGCTCTTCGCCGGTCTCCACTGTGATGATCGGATTTCGCGAGTTAATCAGCAGGCTCAGCGCGTTCACTGCCGGGCTCGTCGCCCCTATCGCGGAATTCGCCGCTCCAACTACTCGCGGAATCGCTTTCACCTCGTTTGACAAAGCCCACTCCCTCGCCTCAAACTAATAGCTTCACCTAAATGAATAAGGAGCAATAGATAGATGGCTCAAGGTCAGCCTACCAAAATTAAGAAGAAGAAGAAGTCCGTTCTCAAGCGTGCGGCGCAATCTCGTCAACGTGCCGAAGTCAATCGCGCCAACCGCACGCGCGTTCGTTCCGCGATCAAGCGCCTCCGTACTGCCATTTCCGCGGGCGATGCCACTGCCGCCTCCAACCTTCTCCAGCCCACCATGTCCGCCATTGATCAGGCCATCACCAAGGGCGTGCTCCACGAGAACACCGCCAACCGCTACAAGTCTCGCCTGCACGTGGCTTACAACGGCCTGAAAGCCAAAGCCGCCAAGTAATTTGGAATACGGCAGCTTGCTGCCGCTATCCGGCAACGTATCCAAAAAATCAGCGGGAGCTCGCCTCCCGCTTTTTTCTTTCAGGTCGTTCCTGAGGAGCGCCGTCCGCGACGAAGGATCTCAACCCTTGCGTCTTGCCTCTAACTGTCATCCCGAATCGATTATCGCCGGGTGCCCCAGGTTCGGTTTGTTGAACCTTGGTCTTGGGCTGCCGGGTGCCCCACGGGCCGATTCTGCACGTGGGTCTTGGGTTCCACAATCCCCGTCGTGCCCCGATTGTTGCGCTTGTACCAACAAAAACGACTGTCATCCTGAGGAGCGCCGTTTGTTTACCCTGAGCGCAGCGAAGGGCGACGAAGGATCTCAACCCTTGCGTCTTGCCTCTCAATTATCCCCAGGTGCCCCACGGGCCGGTTCCGCACGTGGGTCTCGAGTCCCACGTGCCCGAAGGCGACCAACCCTCTACCGCATCCCCACTCCCACCGCCCTCTCCCCGCTCAACCGCCACACCAGAAACTCCATCACCGCTCGCACATCCTGGGCCCCGCCCTTCAACTTGCTGTCCGCTTCGGCCAGCGCCTTCAGTCCGTCCAGCAACCGCTCTTTGGGAATCTTTCGCGCGCTTTGAATCGCCAATTCCGCCTGCTCCGGCCGCATCCCCAGGGCCTTCGCCGCTTGCCATCCATTCGTCACGCCGCGCAACTCGCTCGCTTCCACCAATTTCCGGTACATCCATGCCATGCCGCCCACCATCATCACCGGCTCTTCCCCATCGCGCAGCAATCGATCTATAAATTCCAGGGCCTTTCGTGGTTGTCGCGACGCTAGCAGATCCGCCACTTCCCAGATCGTCGTCGACTTCTCGGAAATCACCAGCGCCGTCACATCCTCCCGCCGGATCGTTTTCCGCCCGGCGCAGTACATCGCCAGCTTTTCGACCTCCATCTTCAGCCGCATCAAGTCGCCGTTGACCAGTTCCGCCAGATCCTCTGCCGCGCCCTTCTCGAACTCCACCCGCTGTTCGCGCGCCAGCGTTTTCGCCAATCCCGCCGCCGCCCCCACTCGTTCTTCCACGCGGTCGCCCAGGCCAACTTCCACCACCAACGCCAGCTCTGCCAGCCGCTTCCCCAGCATCATGCGCATGTCCAGCTTTTCCGCTTCGATCACCAGCACCGTGAACGGCGCCGGATCCGCCAGGTACGCCACGATCCCCTTTACGAATTCATCGCGCGCTTTCTCTCCCAGCTTCTCAATCGCTTCCGTTTCTTCCAGGAACACCAATTGCTTGCTGGCCAGCATCGGCAATGTCTGACACTGATCCAGCGCCGCTTGCGCCTCCCCGCGGTCCGCCGAAAATCGCGAAACCGCCCACGTTCGCGCCGCTTCCGGCACGAACTTCTCGATCAACGCCGCGCGGCAACTGTCGCGCAAATACGCCTCGTCGCCCAGCAGCAGTATCGCCGGCAGCGCCTTCCCCTTCTCCAGTTTTTCCCGAAACTCTTCCGCGCTCACCCGCGCCATCAGTAGTTCTCCGTCACTGACGCCACCAGTCGTGTCGCGAAGTCTTTGGACATCCGTTCCAGCGCCGGTTGCCCTTCCTGGAAGTAGCTCTCGATCTGCGCCTTGCTGAATTGCGGCCCGCCTCCCCCGGCAGTTGTGGGAACGGCGCTGGCCAATTGGTACTCATTGCGGAAGACGAAATTACTCGTGTGATACAACACCTTGTCGTTGTCCCGCTCGCGGAACGTCACCTCGCACCTCATCGTCACCATCATCGCCGTTGCTTGCGCCTGCGTCGGCGCCCCCGTCGGTGTGTTCGGCGTGCTCTGAAACAGCAGTGGCACCACTTCCATGCTCAGCACTTTCCCCGTCAGCACCGCGTCGCCGTCATCCGGATTCGACACGATCTTGTACGTCGTTCTTGCCAGAAACTCGTGAATCGTTGCCGCCGTCAGCTGCTGCTCGATCTTGAAGGTGCTCGTCTTGTTCTCCATCGTCGGCACGGCGATCACTTGAATCGTCTTCGGCAATGAATTGTAGTGGCCAGCCACGTGGTACCCGCAGCCCGCCACGCAAATCGCCGCACCCAAAACCAGCAATGGCCAATAAACTCTCATCTTCCGCGATGCGAAGGTTCTCAACCGCTCGGCAGCGCGAGGTTCCGCTGGTGTTCTACACGGTCGCACGAGAGACATCTGCCTCTTCCCGAACCTCATTCTTCCAACCACTCCGCCAGTTTCACCGCACTGCTCGCCGGCAACCGCAGATTGTCCGCTGCCCCCCAGAACCACCACGATCCCTCTCGCGCTGCATCTGCTTCCGGTGTCCGCAGGGACGCGCCGCTCTCCCCTGCCACACTCACATTGCTCGGTGCCGCTTCCGCTGCATCCACCAGCCCAAACCCGGCCTTTCGGCAAGCCTCAATCAGTCCCGCTTGTTCGACCTTCCCTTCCAGATCCGCGCTGATGCTGAAAGTCAGTCCGTAAAACACCGGCGCGTGAATCAGGTTCAGCCCGATCTTCGCATCCTCTTCCGGGTCACCGATCGCCGCGCTCACTTCCGCGCGGATTCGCAACAAGCTGCTTCTCAGATTCTCCCGGCTCTCGCTTCCAAACCGCGGCAACAGATTGAACGCGGCTTGCGTCCCGAACACTCGCTCCCCCACACTTTGAAACGACAACAATTGCGACGTCTGCGTCTCCAGTTCCTCAATTCCTGCTCGTCCTGCTTCCGACACCGGCTGGAACATCACACCTACCAGCCGCTGCAGTCCTGCATCTCGCAACGCCAATGCCAGGCTCGCCATCACCGTGCCGCCCGCCGAAAACACGCTGAACGTCTTCGCGTCTTTCGCCGCGCTCTTGCCCGTTACAACTTCGATCTTCGGAAACCACGGCGTCGCATCCGGATCCGATAAGCTGGCATGCGATAGATCGATGATCGTCGCTCCCGCCTCCCGTGCCGGGCCCATGCAGGTTTTGCCGAACTCCGCCGAACCCGTCAGGAACGCATATCGCGCGCCGTGAAACGTGTCTTCTTCCACCTTCTGAATCAGCGCCGCTTCCCCGCCTGCTTCCGTCAGTGTCCCGGCGACCAGTTCCTCATCCACCAGCCGCAGATCCCAACCCGCGAACTGGCTTTCCTCCAGAACGGTCTTCACCTCATTCCCCAGCAATGAGGACGCTCCGGCTATCACGATTCTTTGTGTTCGGCGGTCCAGCGACATATCTCAGGCGGTCCTGGCTACCATTCGATGCCGCAAGAACCGCACAATGTGCAGAACGATTCCGGCGACCGCATACGTCCCCGCAAAAATCACCAACACATACTCCGAATATCTCCAGATCAGCGCCACCAGCAGGAACAGCAGGATGATCGTCACCGATGGCTGCTTCTTCGTCCACGGTATGTCTTTAAAGCTGTAGTACCGCACCGTGCTGGTCATCAGTGCGCCCAGCACCGGCAACAATCCGAACCACAAGATCGCCCAATGCCGTTCCACGATCGGACCATACCAATGGCATGCGTGAACGATCGCCGCCACTACGCCCGCCGCTGCGGGCGTTGGCATCCCCACGAAATTCTTGTTCCCCCCTGGCTCCATTCCCTTCACGTTGAATCGCGCCAGCCGCCACGCCGAGCAGATCAGGAACGTCAGGCAGCACAACCACGCGAATTCGCCCAATTGATGATTCCCGTCCACCGGCGCAAAGCTGCTCCGGAATCCCCACGCATACGCCAGAATCGCTGGCGCTATGCCGAAGCTCACCACATCCGCCAGTGAATCGAACTGCACTCCAAACTCCGTGGTCGTGCCGGTCATGCGCGCTATCCGTCCATCCATCGAATCGAACACAATCGCCAGCCCGATCGCCTTCGCCGCGTGGTCGAAATCCTCGTGCCCTCCCACCAGCGCCGCAATCGACGCATAATACCCGCACAACAGATTCGCTACCGTGAACAAACTGGGAAGCAGATAAATCCCGCGCCGCAACCGTCGGTTGCGCTTCTTTACCCCTTCAAACGGCATCTTCTGCTGTTCGTAGTCGCCCATTTCCCTTCTCCGCAACAGAGTACTACGAGCCCTGCTCTTCTGTGGCGCCCGGCTTTCGCCTGACGTCCTTGCTCCGCAGGGAGTGATCCTCCGGCCCGCTGCCTCTCACGCCTGACGTCTCCCGCATCCGCGCCAGCACGCTCGACCCGCCTTTCACGTTCTGGCCCACTCGCACCGCGATCTCCGGCTCGCCCGGCAGCCACACGTCCATCCGCGAACCGAACCGCACCAGCCCGATCCTCTC
>Ga0335069_10014776_pt1 | contig 10924 bp, 10 predicted proteins | sample Lox_Sample_11_FD_206714 | JGI IMG/M metagenome (GOLD analysis project Ga0335069, IMG submission 206714) | Soil microbial communities from Loxahatchee National Wildlife Refuge, Florida, United States - Lox_Sample_1.1 | ecosystem: Environmental > Terrestrial > Soil > Wetlands | place: USA... | reverse complement strand
CGAGGATCCCGTCGCGCAGGCGGAGAGGACCGCCGGCACACCGCATCCAGGCATCCCGTTGCCGGTTGCGTTGTTGCCCGGTCGCCGCAATTCCCGTGGCGCCGATCTCGCCGACGACACGGAGCTTGCGTCGCTGGGCGCGGCGTTGGCGGGGGTTTCGGCGCCGTGTGCGGCCGTTCCGATTCTCGGCACGCCAATCGAACTGGCAGCGCGCGAGCGCAAGGCGGTATCCAATCCCGCGGACCGCGACGACACCGTAGGCACGCAGATCGAGGCCAGCGTGGAGGAGGTGGATTCCGCCGTCGACATTGCCGTCGACCAGGGGGCCGCGTGGTCGGCGCTTCCCGCTGCGGATCGCGCTGCCTGCCTGGAGCGCGCCGCCGAGCTGCTGGAGGACGAGCGGCCGATGTTCCTGGCGCTCGCCGTGCGCGAGGCGGGAAAGACGCTCGCCAATGCGATCTCGGAAGTGCGCGAAGCCGCCGACTTCCTTCGCTACTACGCCGGGCAGGCTCGCACGGATCTCAGCGTGTCGACCGCGGCGCCGCTCGGTCCGATCGTCGCGATCTCGCCGTGGAACTTTCCGCTGGCGATCTTCATCGGCCAGGTGAGCGCCGCGCTCGCCGCGGGCAATCCGGTTCTCGCGAAGCCGGCCGAGCAGACGCCGCTGATCGCCTACGAGGCCGTGCGGCTTCTACATCGTGCGGGGGTTCCGGTCGCGGCGCTGCAGTTCCTGCCCGGGCGCGGCGAGACCGTGGGTGCAGCGCTTGCCGCGAATTCGCGGATCGCCGGCGTGATATTCACCGGCTCGACGGAGGTCGCCCGCCTCATCAATCGGCAGCTCGCGAAGCGCGACGACGATCCCCTGCTGATCGCCGAGACCGGCGGAATGAACGCGATGATCGTCGACAGCTCGGCACTCCCCGAGCAGGTTGTCGGTGACGCGCTCGCCTCCGCATTCGACAGCGCCGGCCAGCGCTGCTCGGCGCTGCGCATCCTTTGCGTGCAGGAGGACGTCGCGCCGGGGATGCTGAAGATGCTCGAAGGCGCGATGCGCGAGCTCTCGGTCGGCGACCCGCGGCGGCTTGCGACCGACGTCGGTCCGGTCATCGACGCCGACGCGCAGGCGGCGCTCTCCGCGCACGTTGCCAGGATGCGCGCGGCCGGCAACAAGGTCACGGAGCTGCCGCTGGCGCGCGAGACCGGAAAGGGAACCTTCGTTGCGCCGACGATCATCGATCTAGGTGGCATCGAGGGGCTGACGGCGCTCACTCGCGAAACCTTCGGGCCGATCCTGCACGTCGTGCGCTGGAAGCGCGATCAGCTCCCCGAGCTTGTCGACGCGATCAATGCCAGCGGCTACGGCCTGACGCACGGAATCCACACGCGCATCGACGAGACCGTCGCCGCGATCCTCGCGCGCGTCCACGCCGGCAACGTCTACGTGAATCGCAACATCGTCGGCGCCGTCGTCGGCGTGCAGCCCTTCGGCGGACATCGGCTCTCGGGCACCGGTCCGAAGGCCGGAGGTCCGCTCTACGTACGACGCCTGACGCGAGCCGCGCCAGTCGCGGTGCCCACGACGCCGGTCGTCCTGCCCGGACCCACGGGCGAGTCGAACACGCTCGAGTTTCATCCCCGCGGTGTCGTCGGCTGCTTCGCCCCCGACGAGCGCGCGCTTACTGCGCAGGCGCGCGCTGCGCTCGCGCTCGGCAACACGGTGCTGCTGCGCCGCGACCTCGTTTCGCTGCGCGTGCGCGAGGTTCTCGGTGACCGGCGGATTGTGCTCGTCGACCGGATCGAGCCCGCGGCGGTCGACGCGGTGCTCCTCGCCGGCGACGCCGAAGAAGCACGACGCGTTCGCGCGAAATTCGCAACCGCGGAAGGGCCGATCGTCCCGGTGATCGTCCCCGACCGCTCGGGCCGCTACGACTGGGCAAGGCTCGTCGTCGAGCGCACGGTGACCGTCAACACGGCGGCAGCCGGAGGAAATGCTGCGCTGCTCTCGCTCGCCGAAGACGCCGCGCAGTGAATCTTCCCTATTTCGACGCTACCGCGATCCGGTCGCGGTTGCCGTGGGCGCGGATGCTCTCGGCTCTCGACGCGATGCTGCGCGACGAGGTTGCCGCGCCACTGCGTGCAAACCACCAGATCCCGGTTCCCGGCGAACCGACAGGCACGCTGCTGCTGATGCCCGCCTGGCGAGTCGGCCGGCGTCTCGGCGTCAAGCTGGTCACCGCTTTCCCGGGCAACACGGCGCGCAACGAGCGCGCAGTCGGCGCGGTCTACCTGCTGTTCGATGCGCGCAACGGCAAGCCGATCGCGATGTTCGACGGCGAGGAGCTCACCGCACGCCGCACGGCAGGCGCGTCGGCGTACGTGGCACGCCGACTCGCGCGAGCCGACTCGCGCCACCTGGTGGTGATCGGATCGGGGCGGATCGCGACGAGCCTCGTCGAAGCGCACCTGCACGCGCGTCCGATCGAGCGCGTGAGCCTGTGGAGCCGCACCGCGAAGCACGCTGCCGCGGTGGCCGAGGCGATGGCGGCCGAGGGCCTGCCGGTCAGCGCCGTGCGTGACGTCGAACGCGCGGTGCGCGACGCGGACATCGTCTCGTGCGCGACGCTCTCGACCGAGCCGCTCGTGCGCGGAGCGTGGCTCTCGCCCGGAGTGCATCTCGACCTCGTCGGTGCGTACAACCCCAGGATGCGCGAGACCGACGACGCGGCGATCGCGCGCGCCGATCTCATCGTCGTCGACACCCGCGCAGGGGCGCTCGCCGAAGGCGGCGACATCGTTGCGGCGATCGCGAGCGGCGCAATCGATGCGTCGGCGGTCGCCGCCGAACTCGCCGATCTCGCGCGCGGCGAGCACCCGGGTCGCACGCGCGACGACGAGATCACGGTGTTCAAGTCGGTTGGCTTCGCGCTCGAGGACCTGGCCGCCGCCGAGGCCGTGTTCGACGCCGACGCGACCGCGAGCTGACTCGCGCGCCGTCAGCCGAGCTGCGCTGCGCGCGAAGGCCTGCGGAGCTGGTAATCCTCGATCAGGTCGAAGAGCTCGTCGATGCGCCGCTCGGCACCGGCGTCGGGCTCGTCGGCCATCAGCGCGTCGAGCTCTTCCAGCGCGGCGATGTACTTGGTCTCGTTGTCGATGCGCTTCGGGTCGAGCAGGTGCGGCATGGCAGCCTCCGTTGCGAGTTGGAAGATCGGAGGACCACGATTGCGCAGGTAGCGCAACCGCCGGCTCCGTTACCGATCATCGACGTAGGCACCGCGCCCGACAATTCGACGCATGGCCGAGGCCCGGCGCCGCCGCCCGGCGGGGGGCGCTTCAATGCCGCAGCGCCGAGTCCTCGGGCAGCAGGCGCAAGGTTTCAGGATGGCGCCGGATGTAGTTGCGTACGTAGCTGCACCGCGGCTCCACTTTCAATCCGCCGGACTCCGCGTAGTCGAAGGTGGCGCGCACTATCTGCGCGGCGATGCCGCGGTGTCCGACTGCCGTGGGGACCTCGGTGTGATGGATGAACATCACGCCGTCGACGAGCGTGTACGCAGCGAAGCAGAGCCAGCCTTCGACCGTCGCCTCGAATCGGCTCGCAGCGGCGTTGTGGCGGACTTCGACGGTGTCGCGCGTCAAGGGAGCTGAATCTTGCCGCCGCCGGGCATGCCGCCGGGCGGAAGCGCACCACCCTGCGGGATGACGATCGACGACGAAGCCTGCCGGCGAAGCTCTGCCAGCTCGCGCATCGCGTGCGCGACGCCTTCTTTCGCCGCGTCCGCATACTTCGCGACGGCTTCCGCGAGCGTGGTCGCCGGAACTTCGAAGCTGATCGGCAGCGGTCCCATGTTGGTCATGAGCTGTGCCTCGCCGGTGTAGACGGTCGACCGGGAACGGTCAGGTGTTCCGTCGTCCTTGATGGGCGTCAGCACGCGCAGCGTGCCGACCGCGCGATCGGTGATGATCTCCTCGCGATAGAGCGACGTCGCATCCATCGTGGGATTGGCGCCGCGGGGGCCCGGTTCGGTGGCCATGGCTATCCTTTCACAGCAAAGCTGAAACGGCGATTTTACGGGACCTCGGCGCAGCTTGCAGAAGGTTCATCCCGTCCCGGTGTGCCGCACCGTTTGTTGCAAATCGGGAGCCGTTGAACGAGGATGGCGCACCCTGGAGGCCCCTTCGCTGCGGGGCGGCCGCCACGAGTGCGGTTCCCGCGGCGAGAGGCCCGTCGTTTTTCCCTCTCCGAACGCCACCTTCCGAAAGCGCCCATCGCCTATGACACAACCAACCTCCGCTGCCGCGACCGACGACGACAAGAAGCGCATGCGCGAGAAGGTCGAGAAGCTCCTCGCCCAGAGTCCGCACACGAGCGAGGCCACCATCACGCTCGGCGGGCGTACGATGACCTATACCGCGACGGCGGCCTTCGTTCCCGTCGCCGCAGGCGGCCTCGACGAAAAACGTGGTGACCCGGACGCGGCGGTGTTCACGATCGCGTTTCAGGCAAAGGGCACCGACCCGCGCAGCCGGCCGGTGTGCTTCGCGTTCAACGGAGGACCCGGCGCGGCGTCGGTGTTCCTGAACCTCGGCGCGCTCGGCCCCAAGCGCGTCATCATCAACGACGACGGCACGATGCCCGAGCCGCCGTATACGGTCAGCGACAATCCAGAGTCGTGGTTCGAGCACTTCGACCTCGTGTTCGTCGACCCGCCGCATACCGGATATTCGCTGACCGCGAGCGAGGAGGCGCGCAAGAAGATGCTCTCGGTCGACGGCGATGTCGCGGCGCTCGCCGAGGTCCTGCGCACGTGGCTCGGACGGCACAAGCGCTGGAGCTCGCCGATCTACATCGCCGGCGAGAGCTACGGCACGACGCGGGGCGCGGCGCTCACCGACAGGCTGCAGGAGCTCGGCGTGGCTGTGTCGGGACTCATCCTCGTGTCCTGCGCGATGGACCTGCAGAGCATCGTGTTCACGCCGCGCAACGATCTCCCGTACGCGCTGTTCCTCCCGGGATTCGCCTGTGCCGCGCAATATCACGGGAAACTGGCCGGAGCGCAGGCCAAGTCGCCGGAAGCCGCCCGGAGCGCCGCGGAAGCCTTCGTCGTCGAGGGGTACCTCGCCGCACTGCACGAGGGGTGGCGGCTGTCGGACGCGAAGCGCCGCCGCGTCGCGAAACGCATCGCCGAGCTGACCGGACTTTCGGTCGCGCTCGTCGAAGAGAAGAACCTGCGCGTGAGCGACGAAACGTTCTTCTTCGAGCTGCTGCGGAGCGAAGGCCGGATCGTCGGCCGGCTCGAAGCCCGCGTCACGGGACCGATGGCAGCTTCGCGCACGCGCGATTGGGAGTTCGATCCGGGGATCGAGGCGCTGTCCGCGCCGTACACGATGGCCGCGCATGCGTACATGAGCGAGACGCTCGGGATCGACACGACGGCGCGCTACGAGGTTCTAAACATGGAGGCTCACAAGGAGTGGAACTGGAACCGCGGCGAAGCGAAAGGCAACGGCTTCGCGTGCACGAGCCCGGACCTCTCTCGTGCGCTGCGCCGCAATCCGCACCTGCGCGTGCTGGTCGCGAGCGGTCGTTACGATCTCGGGACGCCGTATTCGGCGACCGACTGGTCGCTCGCGCAGCTCGACGCGCCGCCCGAAGTGCTGGCGCGCGTCCAGCATCACTACTTCGAGGCGGGGCACATGATGTACACGCGCGAGACGGATCTCCGGAAGTTCAAGGCGGACCTCGCAGCCTGGCTGGCGGGCTGACGCCCCACGGCGGGGCAAAGCGACATCGGGCACGGCACCGGGAACGGCGCCCGAGGTGCGCGCGGGATCGCCTGCGCTCGCGTCAGCCGCGCACCGTCACGGCAACGGAATCCATTCGTGCTCCCCGGGTATGCTGCCCATCCGCTGCGCCTGCCAGTCCGCCTTCGCGCGCTCGATCCGCTCTTTCGACGACGATACGAAGTTCCACCACAGGGTGCGTTGGCCGTCGAGCGGCTCGCCGCCGATCACGACGTAGCGCGCGCCGCGCGGCGCAACGATCGTCGTGTCCGTGCCCGGTGCGAGCACCGCCATCGTGAACGACGGCACATCGGCGCCGTCGACGACGATCGGATGATCGACGCTGTAGACGGCACGCTCGAAGCGCGGATGCGACGGATCGCTCGGCAGCCTGAGCGCCGCCTCCGCACCCGCCGCGATGTCGACGTAAAGCGTGGCCGAATAGGTCTTCACCGGTGAGGCGAGGCCGAACGCGTTGCCGATCAGCACGCGTGCGCGAATTCCCGGCTGCGACCACGTTGGCAGCTTCGCCGCCGGCGTATGGAAGAACGCCGGATCGGTCTCCTCGAGCGGCTTCGGGAGCGCCGCCCAGAGCTGCAAGCCGTGCATGCCGTACGTCTTGTCGCGCAGGTCTTCGGGCGCACGCTCCGAATGGACGATCCCGCTTCCTGCCGTCATCCAGTTGATCGCGCCCGGTTCGATCCGCTGCACCGACCCGAGGCTGTCCCGATGCAGGATCGCTCCGTCGAAGAGGTACGTCACGGTGGAGAGCCCGATGTGCGGATGCGGACGCACGTCGTGATTGTCCCCGGGCCGCGTCGTGATCGGGCCCATGTGGTCGAAGAACACGAAGGGTCCGACGCTCTGCGTTGGCAGCGACGGCAGAAGCCGCCGCACCGTGAAGCCGCCGCCGAGATCCCTCAGGCGCGGGCGAATCAGCTCGGGAGTGGACATCGCGGCTCCTTCACGGGTCAGGTCGCTCCACTATAATCGATCGGATGCAGTCGCTGCGCTTCGACAACCGCTTCGTGCGCGAGTTGCCCGCCGATCCGGAGACGGGACCGCGGCTGCGCCAGGTTCACGGTGCCCTCTTCTCGCGCGTCCATCCGACTCCGGTCGCAGCCCCGCGGCTGATCGCCTATTCGCGCGACGTCGCGGCGATGCTCGGCATCGACGAGGCGACGATCGCCTCCCCCGCGTTCGCGCAGGTCTTCGGCGGCAACGCGCTCATCGACGGGATGCAGCCCTACGCCGCCAACTACGGCGGGCACCAGTTCGGGCAATGGGCCGGCCAGCTCGGAGACGGCCGCGCGATCACGCTCGGCGAGACGATCAACGCCGCGGGCGAGCGCTGGGAGCTGCAGCTAAAAGGCGCAGGCAAGACGCCGTACTCGCGGAGCGCCGACGGACGAGCCGTGCTGCGCTCGTCGATCCGCGAATTCCTGTGCAGCGAAGCGATGCATCACCTCGGTGTTCCGACCACGCGTGCGCTCTGCCTCGTCGCGACCGGCGAGGACGTGATCCGCGACATGTTCTACGACGGCCATCCGCGCGCGGAGCCGGGCGCGATCGTCTGTCGTGTGGCGCCGTCGTTCATCCGCGTCGGCAACTTCGAGCTTCCGGCATCGCGCGGCGACGCGACGCTCGTCGCGCAGCTCGTCGACTTCACGATCCGCCGCGATTTCCCGCATCTGGTCGCGCGGGGCGACAATGCGGTCGCTGCCGGCGACGCGCCGCTGACCGAGGCGCAGCGCGGCGCGTGGTTCGTCGAGGTGTGCGAGCGGACTGCGCGCCTCGTCGCGCACTGGATGCGCGTGGGCTTCGTGCACGGCGTCATGAACACGGACAACCTGTCGGTGCTCGGTCTCACGATCGACTACGGCCCCTATGGCTGGATCGACAACTTCGATCTCGATTGGACGCCGAACACGACCGACGCGCACGGGCGCCGCTACCGTTTCGGCCATCAGGCGCAGATCGCATACTGGAACGTCGAGCAGTTCGCCAATGCCCTCGGCCCGGTCTTCGCCTCCACCGATTCCCTGTATGCGGGGCTCGAGCGCTACGGCATCGTCTATGGCGAGAGCGAGCGTGCGAACTTTGCCGCGAAGCTGGGACTGGTCGAGTGGAGGAACGGTGATCGCGATCTGGTGCAGGAGCTCTGCGGGTTGCTGCAAGCGGCCGAAGTCGACATGACGCTATTCTTCCGCGCGCTTTCCGACGTCGATCTCGAAGCGCCCGCGCTCGCACCGTTCGGCCAGGCGTTCTACGACGAAGCGAAGCGGCGAGAGGCCGAGCCCGCGCTTCTCGACTGGCTCTCGCGCTACGTGGCGCGAGTGCGACTGGAGGCTCGGCCGCCCGAAGAACGTCGCGCCGGGATGCGCGCCGTCAACCCGCGCTACGTGCTGCGCAACTTTCTCGCGCAACAGGCGATCGACCGTGCCGAGCGGGGTGACCCCTCGGGCATCGACGAGCTCCTCGCCGTGCTGCGCCGCCCCTACGACGACCAACCCGGCTGCGAGCGATTCGCCGAACGCCGCCCCGATTGGGCGCGGCACAAGGCCGGCTGCTCGATGCTGTCGTGCAGTTCGTGACAACGGCGCATGGGCCGAGGCGCGCGGTCGCGCCGACACGTCAATGCGCGCGGGTGCTTGCCGCGAGAAATTTGTACGAGTCGTTGACGAGCGCGCCGCCGTCGATCCCAGTCGACATGCGCTCGGCGCGCGCGCCTTCGCCTGCGGCACCCCACGCGACGAGCAGCGGCAGGAAGTGCTCGTCGGTCGGATGTGCGCGTCTAGCTTCGGGCGCCCGTTCGCGATAGGCGATCAGCGCGTCCGTGTCGCCTGCGGCGAGGCGCTCGTGCAGCCAGTCCGCGAATTCTTGCGCGTAGCGCAGGGGTTGCGGGCGGCGCGGGTTCGTCATCCAGTCGCGCAGGTTGTGCGTCGCATGTCCCGAGCCGACGATGAGCACGTCGTTTTCGGCGAGAGGTGCGAGCGCGCGTCCGAGCTCGACGTGGTGCGCCGTCCCCCGCTCGGGCTGCAGCGAAATCTGTACCACCGGGACATCCGCGTCGGCGTACATCCATTTGAGCGGTACCCACGCGCCGTGATCGAGACCCCGGCAGCCGTTGACGCCGGCGGCGATTCCCGCAGCCTTTAACAGCTCGACGGCCTGCGCCGCGAGCTCCGGCGCGCCGGGCGCCGGATAGCGAATCTGGAACAGCGCGTCGGGAAATCCGCCGAAGTCGTGAATGGTTTCGGGCTTCGCATTGCCCGAGAGCGTCGGCACCTCGCTTTCCCAGTGCGCGGAGGCGACCAGCACGGCCCGCGGGCGCGGCAGCTCGCGACCGAGATTCGCCCAGGCCCGGCTGGACGGCGTGACTTCGATGCCGTTCATCGGCGAGCCGTGCGACAGGAAGAGGGCGGGCAAGCGGGACATGACGGCTCTTTTTGGAGATGGCATTTGTAATGGAGGCGGAGGGGACCGGCTTCAACGCCGCCGATCCCCCGTCACCTTAACCGATCACGCAGCTTGCAGCCGTGCCACACGGCCAGACGGACGCAGCGCATACGCGCCGTCGCCGAGGAGCGCCTGGACGACGAGCGTCAACGTCCAGAACGCCGGGTATTCCCAGCCACCCTTCGGCGAAGTGAAGAGCCAGCCGTTGCCCGAATGCGCCCAGGTGGCGCCGAGCAGGATCGGCAGCAGCGCGAGGGAAACGGCGCGCGCGTGCACGCCGGCAATCAACATGACGCCACCGACCAGCTCGGCGGCAAACGTCGCGTACCCGAGGGCGCCAGGCAGCCCGAGGGACTCGAAGAACTGCGCGGTACCGGGCAGCGTGAACGCGAAGTACTTGAGCAGAGCGTGGGCGACAAACATCGTCCCGAGCGACACGCGAAGCAGCAGCGCGGCGACGGCGGCATTACGGGAATCGGTCATGGTCAGCTCCTGATGAGTGTGTGGGTGCGCGCTGAGGCGCAACGGACCGAATGATGAAGATTGCTTAAACGGAGATAAATAGCGAACAAGATGAAACATTATTGTGATTTATGCAATAATAATACGAGATGGATAGATTCGCGTCGATAACGGCCTTCTCTCGCGTCGTCGAGGCCGGCAGCTTCGCTCGCGCGGCCGAGCGGATGGGCGTGTCCGTCTCGGCGGTCTCGCGGCAGGTGGCGGAGCTCGAGGCTCACCTCAACGTCCGCCTTCTCAACCGGACGACCCGACGTCTCTCGCTCACCGAAAGCGGACAGGCATTCTTCGATCGCAGCGTCCAGCTCCTGGCCGACCTCGAAGAGGCCGAGATGGCCGTCACTTCCGCGTCGGTCGTGCCGCGCGGTACGCTGCGCCTTACGTGCTCGGCGACGTTCGGCTCGCGGCATCTCGCGCCCGCGATCGCCGCGTTCGCAGCTCGCCATCCGCAAATGCGCTTCGACGTGGAGCTCTCCGAACGCTTCGTCGATCTGGTCGACGAGGGGTTCGATCTCGCGGTGCGCATCGGGGGAGCCGGCAGTCAGAACGTCGTCGCCCGCAGGGTTGGCGCGACGCGCGTGCTCTGCTGCGCCGCGCCGTCCTACCTCGAGCGTCACGGCGAGCCGCGCGAGCCCGAGGAGCTCGCGAAGCACAAGTGCCTGAGTTACGAGTACCTGCCCACGCGCAACGTCTGGACGTTTCGCGATCCGAAGGGAGGCGAGCGCAGCGTGCGCATCGACGGATCGGTGCACTCGAACAACGGACGCTTTCTCGTCGGGCTCGCCGCAGAGGGGATCGGGATTTCTCGCGAGCCCGATTTCATCTCTGCGCCCGATCTGCGCGCGGGGAGGTTGCAGCCGATCCTACGTGAGTTCGAGTCGCCGCCGTTGCCGATCTACGTTGTCTATCCCAGCCGGCGGCACCTGTCGGCGAAAGTGCGCGCGTTCGCGGACTTCCTCTCCGAGCGCTTCGCGAACGAGAAATGGGGTCTCGCATGATCGGCTTGCGCAACGGCGAACGAGCGGAATGCGTGAAGTCAGACGCGCGGAGGCGTGCGTGAGCGCGACGATTCGATTCGTCGTCGCGATCGCCTTCGCGCTCGCGGCGGGCGGGGTGTGGGCTGCCGCCGACCCGAACAAGATCCTACGGATCGCCTCTGCGGACA
>Ga0335069_10014775_pt1 | contig 10924 bp, 8 predicted proteins | sample Lox_Sample_11_FD_206714 | JGI IMG/M metagenome (GOLD analysis project Ga0335069, IMG submission 206714) | Soil microbial communities from Loxahatchee National Wildlife Refuge, Florida, United States - Lox_Sample_1.1 | ecosystem: Environmental > Terrestrial > Soil > Wetlands | place: USA: Florida... | reverse complement strand
GCCTTGTTGATCGCAACCTTTTTCTCCTTGATCTCCGCCACCGGGCTCATTACCTGCACTGTGTCGGGCCCGCTCACGTGCGGAGTCACCTCGCTCAAATCTAAGGTCAGATACGCCGCGTAGTTGGCGTCCATGTCGGGACGCGGGGAGCAACACACCCAGCGCTCGATGTCGTCATCGGTGACACGCTGACGCCCATCGGCTTTCACGCGGTCACGTACTTTCCGCATATAGGCGATGGTGGCCAGGTCGCACGGGAACCACCCGACGAGCGCTCCCCATTCGGTGCTCATGTTGGCGATGGAGAGGCGGGCGTCCATCGAGAGTGACTCGAGCCCCGGCCCCATGAACTCGACTGCGGCGTTGAGCACCTCTTCGTTGTTATAGAGGCCGCACAGCGCGATGATGACGTCTTTGCCGGTCACACCGGCCTGCAACTTGCCCTTGAGTTCGACTTGTACCGTTCGCGGTATTTGCCACCAGAACTCACCCGTTGCCCAGATCGCCGCCGCGTCGGTTCGCACCACTGGCGTGCCGATGGCGCCCAACGCGCCGTACATGTTGGAGTGTGAATCGCTGGCGACGACGAACGACCCCGGCACCACGTAGCCGCGCTCCACCATGATCTGGTGGCCGATGCCGGTGCCAGCCGGATGGAAGTCGATCTTGTACTCGCGCGCGAACGCCTCGATCGCTGCGTACTTCTTGATGTTCTCGTCGGAGTGGTTCTGAATGTCGTGATCGAGCGCGAACACCGGCTGCTGGTGATTGAACACGCGCCTGGCGCCGATCGCCTTGAATTTCTTGATCACCGCCGAGGTGTTGTCGTGGGTCATTACGTGGCGCGGACGGATGGAAACGAAGTCGCCCGCGCGCAGCGGGCGCGCCGGACCTTCGGTGGAATAAGCTTTGGCGATTTTCTCAACTACGGTTTGACCCATAACAACCTCCGCTCCCCGCGGTATTTCCGATGTAACGGATAGCTGACAGCTGTCAGCTATTTATCTGCTTTCATCAAGCTCATCAGCTCTCTCGCCGATGTGCACTTCTCCAAGTTCCAGATCGCATCTTTCAGTTTCTGCTGTGCCGGCTTCGACATCACGGGATCGGCAAGGGCCTCGACCTTCTCTTCAATCTCGCGGTCGGTGAGCGGATTCCGCGGATCCCCCTTCGGGAAGTCGAGCTGCTTCTCGGATGCGCGCCCGTCGGTTGTCGTGATCTTCACCACTACTCGCTGCAATGCTGGAAAAACCTTCTCGATCTCGGGATCAGCCACAACTTCGACCTTTCTCAATTGCGCGCGAATGACCGGATCGTTGATCTTCGCCATGGTGAACTGCACGGGTGTGACCTGGCGTTCGGCGACAGCAGCGGCAATCACATAGGGCAACGAGTGATCGGCGGTTTCCTTCGTATGCGGATCGTATTTGCTCGGGTCGCTCAGGATGTCGGCACCGCGCGCGGTGGTGCGAATGTGAATCTTCGCTACCTGCTCGGGCTTCAGGTCGTTGTCTTTCACGATCGCCAGCGTCGCCGAAATCGGCGTGTGTGTGAGCGCCTCTGTCGGAAATGCTTTCATGCCGCATTGCGTGATGCGCCAGCTCTCCCCCAACCCGTCAGTCAGGATGTTCAGCTTCCACTCCGGACCGAAGCAATGCGTCAGTCCTTCTTTCCCGTCCACCACGTGCTCGGGGCCGGTGTATCCCTTTTCCGCCAGCAACGCGGCGAACACCCCCGATTGTGTTGCCATCGGATCCACGGTGTTCTTCATCATCGTCAGCTTGCCGGCCGTCACTGCGCCAAGAGTGCAATGGCGCGACGCCGAGATGCCGATCGCGTGTTGCATCTGCTCCCACGACAGCTTCATAGCGCGCGCCGCCACCATCGGAGAAACGAACGCGGTCAACGTCGCGTGATGCCAGCCGCGCTCGCGGATGCCAGGGAAGGCCGCTTCGCAATAGCGCTGCTCGAACTCGTGGCCGAGCACGAAGCCGACGATCAGCTCGCGTCCATCGCTATTGCTGCGCTCGCAAGCTGCCATCGCCGCCGGAAAGATATCCGACGGATGCGACGGATCCTGTTTCCAGTAGATATCGTTGTAGTCCATGCAGCGGATCATCAGCGCATTGGCCAGCGACGCGGAAACGGCATCCATCGTTTCGCCCGAGCCGATCACCTTGCACACGCCGTGACCCGCGACTTCGCGCAATACCTCGAGTGCGATCACTACATCGTGCTGCTGGTATCCGCCGAGCGCGCAGCCAACGGAATCGAGCAGGAAGCGCTTGGCTTGGTAGACCGCGTCTTGCGACAGATCCTCAAATTTCAAATTAGCCGCCCACTTCGACATCTCGGCGGTGACGGTGGTCTTTTTTGCGGCGGGGGCTGGGGGGGCGGCGATTGCTGTCGTCATGCGTTCTCCGAGTACCGCATTTGCACCTGGTAGCGTTTGAGCATGGAATCTTCTTCTTTTGCGAACAGCGTTTCGAAGGTGGACCGCAATGTCGCCTGGTCGAGGCGCTTCACGAGGATGGGCGGCGGCAAGGAAACGAAGTAGGGTTCATGATTGCGTTTCATCGACGACACGGCGCTCTCGGCGGTCGCGACCGAAAAGCTGAAGGTGCGTCCGTCTTTCAGCTCCACATCAACGCCCACGTTCCCGTTTTCCGGGTCGATGTAGGCCCACGGCACCACCGGAGAAATCTCTTTTATCTCAGCCATTTGTTCGTCCCCTACTTCAAATTCTTGAACGGCAAGTACGCCATGAAGTCCGCATGGTGCACGATATAAGCTTCTGTCGTGCGCTTCACCAAATCGCCTTCGCCGGCATGGGCGGCGATGATGTGGCAGACCTCGTCGGGAATTCCGCATTGCATCGCCAGTGCGACTCCGGTAAACGGGTGGCGCAGCATTTCGCCACGTTTACTCTGCTTGGCTTTTCCTTCGACGGTTTCGTACTCCAGCAGCTTGCCTACGTCCGCCAGGATCGCCCCCGCAATCACCGTATCTGTGTCGATCTGCAGGGCGTTGCCCATGAACTCCTTCATCGACTCGGCCGCCTTGCGCGCAATGTGCACCACGCACCGCTTGTGCTCCATAAAGGTAGTGGGGCAGTTGGCAACCAGGAGGGTGAACGGGATTCGATTCAGATCGTCGGGCGTCAGCGGGCTGAGTTCGAACGCTCGTTCCCAGACGCGCGCGGTCTTCTCGCGCAGTTCAGGGCAGGCGATCCACTCCAGCTCCGGCCATAGCCTCCGCACGGCTTCTTGCATTCCGGACCTCCGGACTACTGTTCAGGGTAGTCACGGGCTGAACGTCGCGCGATGACGAATGTCACAAGTGCTTTGGCAGGATGAACATTGGGGCGAAAAGGGCGGCCAAAGAGGGGCCGCCCCACCGGGCTGGTGGTCTATTTGCGCTCGTGATGCTCGTGTTTTTCGTCGTAGCGCATTCCTTCCTTCACCTGCGCAATGGCGGCACGGACCTGCTGCAGGGCTTTCTCCCGATGGCCGCCCTTGTCGTGCTCGGCTTTCTGCAGTTCCTGTTCCGCATTTTGCAGGGCTTGCAACGCAGCTCGCATGTGGGGCTGGTCTTCGGCGATGGCCGGAATTGCCATGCTCAACAACAGGGCTCCGGTCAGCAGGTATGCGTGAAAGTGTTTTGCCATACTCACCTCTGGGGCGAAATGTTACCAAAGCGCTACGTTGCACTGCCAAGGCTTCTGCCGCGCTTGCCCCCGCCGGGTGCGGCAGCGGATAATGCGCTCGCACCTGCCCAATTCGGAGAATACATGGCCACCGCCAGCACCACCCCTACCGGCAAGACCTGGAAGTTCCTGATCTTCGACACTTCGACTTTCGTCGCCCGCATCACCATGAACCACGCTCCCTACAACGTGCTGACCGTGCCGATGATGACCGAGCTGGCTGAGGCGATCGAGAGCCTGAACGGCCGCGGCGACATCAAGTGCATTCTGCTCGATTCGTCGCAGAAGATGTTTTCCGCGGGTATTTCGCTGGAAGATTCGCGCCCGGAGCGCGTTTTTCAGACGCTCGATGCTTTCACGCGCGTGTTCACCGCGATCTCCGAAATCTCGAAGCCGTTGATCGTCGTCATCAATGGCCAGGCCATCGGGGCCGGGTCGGAACTGGTCGCTTTCGGCGACATGATCATCGCTACGCCCAATGCACGCTTTTCGCAGCCGGAAGTAAAGATGGGGACCTTTCCGCCGTTCGCAGCCATCATGCTGCCCCAGTTAATCGGCCCCAAAAAGACCTACGAGCTGATCCTTACGGGCCAGTCCATGTCGGCGGAAGAAGGTATGCAGTTCGGTCTTATTAATAAGGTGGTGCCGGAAGCGGATCTGGCCAAGGTAGTGAACGAGGTGCTGGGCCGGATCGGCGAAATCAGCTCGCCGGTATTGGAAATGACCAAGAAGGTGATCGGCTCCACCCTTGGCTTGCCGTTTGCCGAGGCGATGCGGCGTTCGCACAACATCTATCTGAACCAGTTGATGGACCTGGAAGATGCGCAGGAAGGTCTGCGCGCGGTCATCGAGAAACGTAAGCCGGTGTGGAAGAACAAGTGACGATCCCGTTGGAGGTTTAACAGAAAAGGCGCGAGAGCTTCGCGCCTTTTGCTTTTGTGGCAGGGCTTTTTCGGGGGAGGGTGCCTGTGAGTCCTGCCTTCATGAGAAAAGTACGCAGAATCCAGAGCTGGTTCAAGGGAATTCGAGAGAAGAAGAACAACCATCTGAATATCTGAATAACTGGTTATCTGAATATCAGGTGATCTTGCGACCAAACAGCCAAATAACCTGTTATTCGGATATTCAGTTATCCAGATTAAGGTTTCAGAACGCGGTCGCCACGAATCGCCCCAGGTGCCACGCATCCATGTACTTGAACGGAGTCTCTCCGGTGGTGTAATGGCCGCAGGGAAGAACGGCGGCGCGGAAGTTCAACTTCCACTTCTCGAAGTTCTCGACGACCTGTTTTGAGAATTCCGGCAGGAAGGTGAGGTCGTACTTCGCGTACACGATCAGCGACTTTTTCGGCCAGCGGGCATATTTGTCGAAATATGCCATGGGGCTGATCGAAAGCCACGCCTGCCTGAGACTCTCGAGCGAAATCGCTTGCTCGATTCCTTCGCGAATATGTCGTGTTGCCTGCCCCGTCCAAACCACATCGGCGAAGTACGTGGAGGCATGGTTGAAAGCGTTCACCTTGAGGCGAGAGTCATGTGCGCTTGCGACGAACGCGTAGCAGGATCCAAGGCTGGTGCCGAGAACGCCGAATTCCTTGTAGCCCTGAGCTTCCAACCAGTCGAGGCAGCAGCGGATGTCCGTTACGGCCTGGCGGCAAGCGGAAATCGTCCTTCCGATGTTCGCTGACACAGCGTAATCGGCGCGCTCAATCTCGGCGGGCTTGCGTATATCGTGATAAGGCTTGCTCAACCGCAGCGCCGAGACGCCAAACCGATTGAAAATCTGGCACAGCGCGTTGTGACCAAACGCATCGGAGTTCCACTGCGGCAGCACTACCATCGCGCGGCCGCTCGGCTTCTTCGCCGGAAACCAGCGCGCGTTCACCATGTCGTTTTGCGGATATGGGGTCCTTACCGGCGAGGTGAAGCGCAGGAAGTCTGCCATCTGCGGCTGTTCGGGCTCGGGCAGCGCATTCGCGCCAGTCCCCATGCGCATTGCCGGGCGGCGCTCCAGTCGGAAATCCGTCGGTTGCTTGTACGAGTAGAACTCGTCCGAGTGAGCCACGATGTGGTCGTTCAGCGCGTGAAAATACTGCTCCAGGTTCTCGGCCGCCTTCGGGGACGACCCGTTCAGCGCGAAGCTATTGGCCCAGTCCAGCCCCCACTCAAACGGGCGGACGACACGATTGGTGTCACGCGTGGTGAGGCGCGTCTCCCAGTCATACATCCATTGGGCATAACGAGTGCGCATGAACGATAGATATAGAGTAACAAACGTTCAGAATCCGTTGGTGATAGCGATCACTGTCGCCGTCAGTCGGCGAATCTATACTGCGGGTCGATGCTCCGAACCCCAAGTCGTTTGCATCTCGTGTGTCTTTGTCTTCTCTTTTCATTGACGGGTGTTGCGCAAGAACCTCGCGTCAACCTATTCATTAGCTGCAACCTTGATTGTGCTTGGAATATCGACGGAGACCAGCGCGGCATCTTAAAGAAAGGTGAAGAAGCGCGCGTTGAGGTGTTGTTGGGACTTCATAAACTCGAAGCGTATTCTTCGGCAGGGAAATTGTACGAGAGTACGCTGGAGGTAGTGGAGCCTGCGGAGGAAAGAATAAGCATAGACTTGACGGCCGATCCGGCTACCGCCCTGAAAGAGTTCATCAACAAGCCATCAAAGCCGTCGCTTCCGCCTACCCAGTCGGTGCCCGAAGTCCCCACTTTTCAGGCGGAGTCGCGCCAGGTTCTTGTTGGGGCCTCCGTTTGGATGCGCGGTAAAGAGAATCCCTCGCCCGATATCAGATCCCCGAAGGACCTCAGAAATCTCTCCCAAGATGCCCTTATTGATTTGATAGGACGTTATCCTGCTGCCGCACTAGGTCTGACTTCTAAGGACTTCCGGGTTTTGGACAATTCGGTCGAGCAAAAAATCAACTACTTCAAGAAGGACGACTTTGCCGGCCAGAACCTCATTCAGCGCTGGCACTTCCACCCCGGTGTGCGCGGCACCTGGGGATTCTTTTCCCTTAATTCATTCCTGATTCCGGGATCATTTTACTTGATTGGATACGTTCCCCCGAGTCTGCAACCTGGGGAATGCCATGCAATCCAGGTGACAGTAGAGGGGCGCGATGTGGGGTTATATCGCGATCACTTTTGCAAAGGCGATGCACTGGTCCCGGTCGATCCGACCACAGCAGACGGGGCAGACGTTGGAAAGGCAATGAGAGACTTCGCCAATTCAACGGCAGCCGGGAATTTCAAGGTATGGCTTAATGCGTTTGCATTCTGGTCGCGCGGAACGTTGAGTTTTGGATCGAAGAGCCAGGAGATACCGCACGAGCCAACAAGCGACTTCAAATACGTAATCACTGTGCGCGACAAGAAAAGTCCGGCGACGGTGCGCGTAGCGAGCGAATTCTATTTGGCAGACAAATTCCTTGATGCCAAGGCCTGGGATTGCGCCGGAAAACACCCTCTTTCTATCCACGTTTTGGGGTTCGTTTACAAATCCAGCGGTGAATTGGCGCAGGAGTTCGCGGACTCGATGATCTGTGGGGCCAATCTAACCGAACCGGAGAAGAAGGTGATCTCAGGTGCCTTCAAGAATGCGCCCGTCGGATGGGATAAGAAACTTCTTCAAGAGGGTCTTGCGAAGCGGTTCGACACCGAGATCGAGTTGCCTGTCGGAGACTACAACATCCGCGTCGTGGTAAGTGACGGCCGAAAGAATTTCGGGAAGGCTTCTATGCCACTACGAGTTCAAGCCTTTGACGCCGACAAGCTGGCTCTGAGTGATCTTGTTTTGAGCAGTACGTTTGGTGATCCTTCCGATATTTTGCGTTTGGCGTCCTACGTTCTGCCGGGACCGCTTATTCCGAAACCGCTGGTCAGTAAGGGTCTGGAGTACATTCCGGCTGCCGACCCAGAAGTTAAGAAACACCGCAAAGCTATCCTCTACTTCGAGATTTACGAATCACTCCTGGCGAATCAAGCGCCATCGGTTGGCTTCACAATCAGGGTAACCGACCTTAAGACGGATGAGGTTGTGGTAAGCACCCCACTAGCCGACGCGAGTCTCTGGATCATTGCGGGTAATCCAGTCATTCCGATTGCATTGGAACTTGCGACAGACAAGCTCAAGAAGGGATCGTACAAGCTCGAAGTGCAGGCTTCGGACTCTGCCGAGCAGGAAACCGATTGGAAGGAGGCGACACTCAAGGTGGAATAATTGGCTCATGAACCGGACGGGCTCGGAAGCCCGTCCCCACACTCTGAAGAATTTCACTGCTTGGATCGCCTACTCTCGCTTGTAGGTCTCCTTCCCATTTACAAACACCGCCACGACGTGCGACGTGTATTCGAACGGATCGCCGTCGAACAGAGCCAAGTCGGCGTCTTTGCCCGCTTCGAGTGAGCCCACGCGGTCGGCGATGCCGAGGATCTTCGCGGCATCAATCGTGACCGACCGAAGTGCCCGATCGGGGCCAAGCCCGTTGGCGGCGGCGATGGCAGCTTCGAAGAGCAGCACACGGTTCTTCGGCACGTAGCCTTCGAATCCGGTCATGATGCCGACTGGAATGCCGGTGTTAGCGAGAATGGCGGCATCTTCGATCGACGCGTTGTCGGTTTCCATCGATTCGATGCGCTGCAGCGTTGGCCCAACGAGCGCGGGCGCACCTGACGACTTGATTACGTCGGCCATCATGTAGCCCTCAGTGACGCTGCTGAGGATGAACTTCAGCTTGAACTCGCGCGCCAGGCGGATTGCCGTGTCGATGTCGTCCTGGCGGTAGGCGTTGAAGATGGCGGGCACCTCGCCACGAACGACGGCTGCGAGGGCCTCTTGTTTCGTATCGCGCGCCGGTTGTTTCGACGGATCTTTCTTCTCCGACTTGTTCCAGTCGCCCCACTTGCGGTCGTATGCCTGTGCATCGAGCAGTGCCTTGCGAATCAGGGCCGCTGTCCCCATGCGCGTTCCCGGCGCCTTGTGATCTTTGCCGTAGTTCTGCTTCGGCGATTCGCCAAGGTTAAAGACCATGGCTGAAACCGGGCGGAGCGAAAGCTGCTCAGCCGTCATTCCCGGCGATAGCGGTCCCACGGTCTTGAAGATCGCCGCCTGCCCCGCGATGGGATTGATGATCCCCGGCGCGGTCTGCACGGTCGTAACGGCGTAGGTGTTCACAAATGACAGCAGCTTCTCGTTGGGATTGAAGCTGTCGAAGGCGCGAACGTCGGCGGTGTTCGGGTCGGTGGATTCGTCCTGGTCCTGGTCGGCAGGGATGTTGTACGCACCGGAGATGCCGACCGTTGTCTTGGGATCGATTAACCCCGGCGTGACAACAGCAGCATGGATCGCAGTATATCCCGCGGGAGCCGCGCCCGTGCTGACCGAGGTGATTTTGCCATTGTCGATCAGCACTACTCCCGGCGTGCCCGCCTTGTGATTGCCGGCTTCGGTGTAGAGTTTGTCGGCGACGATGGCGTACTTCTGCGCAAATGCGCAAGAGCCTAGAGCGGCGAGAATGAGCAGCAGGCGGAGGCTCTTCATTGCGCACCCCCTGTCGTCGCCGGCGTATTCGGGAGATTCGGGTACTGCGCGCCAAAGTTGTACCCGCCGCTGTAGTAGTGCGCATCTTCCGGCAGAGAATGGTCGTACACCTTCTGCCCTTCGATCCAAGTCTCGAGCACCTTCGTGTACACGCTGAACGGACTCCCGGACAGCACAACCAGGTCGGCGTCCTTCCCCGGCTCCAGTGTGCCTACCCGCTGCTGCAGGTCGAGCATCTCGGCCGCATTGATCGTGAGGGCCTTCAGCGCCGTTTCTTCGCTCAAACCCTCGCGAACCGCCAGCGCCGCTTCGCGCAGGATAAACCGCGAGCTGTTGATGTCGTCATCGGTGTTGAATGCGATCTTAACGCCGGATTTATCAAGGATAGCCGCATCGCGCAGGTCGACGTTGATGGCTTCGAGTTTCCCACCTGGAGCGTCGATGATGGTGATGGTAGCGGGAACGTGCCGTTTGGCGAGTTCGTCTGCAACCTTATAAGCCTCGGTGGCGTGATGGATGACAACGCGGAAGTGGAATTCGTCGGCGAGGCGCAGCACCGTCATAATGTCGTCGGCACGGTGCGTGTGGTGCTGCACGATGCGTTTGCCGTCGAGCACCTCGACCAGCGGTTCAAGCTCGAGATCGCGCTCGGGAGGCTTCGCATCCTTGTCGTTGGCCGCAACCTTCTTGTTGTAGTCATCCCACTTACGCTTGTACTCCTGCGCCTTGATGTACTCCTTGCGCGCCAGCGCCGCCTCTTCCATGCGTGTCATGGGAGCCTGGTTGCGGCGGCCATAGTTCTTCGGGTTCTCGCCGTTGGCCATCTTCAGCCCACCGAGCGCGCCGGGGATCAGCATCTCTTCGATCGTCGAGCCGCGCAGCTTGACGTACGCGGTCTGCCCACCAATCACGTTGCCGCTACCCGGCATGATGTTCGCCGTCGTGATGCCCCCAGCGGTCGCCATGCGAATGCGCGGGTCGGCGGGATAGATGGCGTCCATGGCGCGAACCTGCGGCTCCAGCGGGCCAGTCATTTCGTTGATGTCAGCGTTGGCTGGAACCGAAGGCGCGGGGCCGATGCCGATGTGCGAGTGCGTGTCCACGATGCCGGGCATGACCACTTTGCCGGTTACGTCAATTACCTTTGCACCTCGCGGGACCTCAACTTTGCCCTCCGCACCGACGGCAGCAATCTTGCCACCGTTCACGACGACTACCCCGTGTTCGATGGGAGCGCCGCTGATGGGGTAGACCTTGGCTCCTCGGAAGACGATAACTCCGGAGTTAGGCCGGAGCGGAACGGCGTTTTGGGCGAACGCGATGGAGGCGAGCAACAGAAGGCACAGCAGAAGACGGAGATTGTTCAAGGTGTCCCCACAGGGAAGAAATCAGTGGGCAAGAGTGTACATGAGGAGGACCTGCAGAAGCACTGCGGAGCTTCGCTCCGCCCGGACGGGCGAGGGCGCCCGTCCCCACACCAAGCCTGTTCCCACATCTTCAGTCTAGTGGTTATTCGTAGCGCAGCGCTTCCACCGGATCCAGTCGCGCCGCCTTGACTGCCGGGTACATCCCGAAGAAAAGCCCTACGCTCATCGACACCGCGACTCCCAGTCCGATGGCCCAGCCGGGCACCGTGGATGGCAGGTTCGGAAACGCGGCATTAATAAGGAA
>Ga0335069_10014774_pt1 | contig 10925 bp, 10 predicted proteins | sample Lox_Sample_11_FD_206714 | JGI IMG/M metagenome (GOLD analysis project Ga0335069, IMG submission 206714) | Soil microbial communities from Loxahatchee National Wildlife Refuge, Florida, United States - Lox_Sample_1.1 | ecosystem: Environmental > Terrestrial > Soil > Wetlands | place: USA... | reverse complement strand
CTCCGCGATGGCCAGCGAGTCCCACACCGCGAAGCCGTCGTCCACGAGCACCGGCACCCGGCCCGCGGGGCTGATCGCGCGGATCGCCTTGCCGAATGCCGACTCGGCGTTGCCGAACGAGTCGAACCTGAGCATCCGCTCCTCGAAGTCGATGCCGGCCTCGCGCATGAGCACGCCCGCGCGCATGGACCAGGAGGAGTAGTTCTTGTTGCCGATGTAGAGCTGGAGCATGGCGCCCTCGCACGTGGACGAGCGCCGATGCTAGCGGCGACAGGGAAGACGATTGATGCCAAACGAGGCGGCCATTGATGCGCCGGCGTCACCCCGATCGGTCGCGAAGCCCTTCGTCCGTGTCCGGACCCGCGCGGTCCAGCTTCGCGTTTGTTCGCGCGGCGAGGATCGACCGCGGGTCGTCGCTGAGGATGCCCTGCACGCCGTCGCCCCAGAGGCGCAGCGCCATGGCGGGATCGTTCACGGTCCAGACGTGGATCACCGTGCCGCTTCCGCGCAGTGCGCGCGCTAGCGCGGCGAGGGGGAGCGGCACGCCGTGCCAGCGCGGCGGGATGCAGAGGGCCTGGAAGAGCTGCGGCGCGACGCGGCGACGAAGCAGGGCCGGCAGCAGCAGCCGCGCGACATCGGGCGTGCAGGCGCCGAGCGCGAAGCCGGCGCCGCGCAGGGGCCGCGTCGCGGCAGGATCGAATCCCGCGACGATGATCCGGTGTGCGATGCCGTGACGTCGAACCGCAGCCCTGAGCGGCTCGGTCGCCGCCGCGGTCTTCAGCTCGATGATGCAGGGCAGTTCGCGCGGCAGCGATTCGATGGTCTCGTCGAAGGTCGGCACTCTCACCCCGCGCCCTCGCCACGGGAACGACCGACCGCCATCGGCCGTGAACCTTGCACCGGCGTCCAGGCGTCTCAGGTCCGCGAGCGACGCGAGCGCGACCGGTCCGCTGCCGTCGGTCGTGCGGTCGAGCGTCTCGTCGTGCATCACGACGAGGGCACCGTCGCACGAGACGCGCAGGTCGAACTCGACGGCGTCGACGCCGAGCGCGACGGCCTCCTGCAACGACTCGAGGGTGTTCTCGGGGGCGTGCGCGCGATTGCCGCGATGTCCGACGACCGGTCTCGCACGGGGATTGAGCAGGATCATGGATGCGGCCTGGTCGTGCCGCGGAAATGCGCGACGGGCGACTAGAGTAGCGCCCGAGGCCGCCGTACAGCTTGACATGAGCGCAATGCCCTGGAGTCGCTTCTACGGCGAGGTCCCGCCGACCCTCGACTACCCCGAGCTCACGCTCTACCAGGCGCTGGCCGCGACCGCGCAGCGCGTGCCGGACGCGATCGCCTGGGAGTTCTTCGGAACGCGATGCAGCTATCGCGAGCTGCTCGCGCGTGTCGATCGCTGTGCCGCGGCGCTGGCGGGCGAGGGGCTCGGCGCCGGCGACCGGTTCCTGATCTCGATGCCGACATCGCCGCCCGGCGTCATCGCGTTCTACGCGGCGAACCGCATCGGCGCGCTGCCGGCCCTGATCCACCCGCTCTCGACCGCGCCCGAGATCACGCACTTCCTCGACGTGACCGGGGCGCGCGTCGCGTTGACGCTCGACGCCTTCTACGGCCCGCTCGCAGCGGCCGCGCCGAGGAAGCCCCTCGAGAAGATCGTCCTCGCGCGGATCGCGGACGACCTCTCGCCGTTGAAGCGGGTCGGGTTCTGGCTCGCCAAGGGCCGCAAGATCGCGAAGGTGCCCCCCGACCGGCGCGTGAAGCTCTGGGCATCGCTCATGGCCGGAGCGCCAGGCGATGTTCCGGTCGCCGCCGCGAACACCCACGACCCTGCCGCGATCCTGTTCTCCGGAGGCACGACCGGACGGCCCAAGGGCATCGTCCTGTCGCACCGCAACTTCATCGCCGAGGGCATGGGATGTGCGGCGTGGTGCGCGATGGCCGAGACCGACGCGATCCTCGCGATCCTGCCGATCTTCCATGGCTTCGGGCTCGGCGTCTGCGTGAACGCCGCCTTCATGGCCGGCGGCAAGTCGATCCTCGTTCCGCAGTTCAGCGCCGAGCTGGTCGCGAAGATCCTGCGTCGCGAGCGGCCCAACGTGCTCGTCGGCGTGCCGACGCTGTTCGACGCGCTGAGCCGTGATCCTTCGCTCGCCGACGCCGACCTGTCATGCCTCACGGCGTGCTTTTGCGGCGCCGACACCTTGCCGCGCGCGGTGAAGGAGCGCTTCGAGAAGCTCGTCGCCGAACGTGGCGGACACGTGAAGCTCCTCGAAGGCTACGGGCTCACCGAAGCGGTCAGCGGGATCATGGCGATGCCGATGGGCGAATACCGCGAAGGCTCGATCGGCATTCCGTTTCCGGACATGCTGGCCAAGATCTGCGCTCCGGGTACGGCGGACGAAGTGCCGGTGGGTGGCGAAGGCGAGATCTGCATCGCGGGCCCCGCGGTGATGCTGGGCTATCTCGACGACCCGCAGGCCAACGCGGAGACCCTGCGGGTGCACGCCGACGGGCGCACGTGGCTGCACACGGGTGACCTCGGGCGCATGGATGCGGATGGGTTCTTCTACTTCTCGGTGCGGCTCAAGCGCATGATCAAGTCGTCCGGGTTCAACGTCTACCCGGCCCAGGTCGAAGCGACGCTGCGCGAGCATCCCGAAGTGGCCGAGGCGTGCGTGATCGGCGTCCCCGACGTCGCGCAGGGCGAGCGCGTGTTCGCCTACGTGGTGCTGCGCGACCCGTCGCGCGCAGGCCCGCCGATGCGCGCTGCCCTCATCGCGTTCTGCCGCGAGCGGCTGATCAAGTGGTCGTGCCCGCGCGACGTGGCGTTCGTCGACGCGCTGCCGCTCACGCGGATCGGCAAGGTCGACTTCCGCTCGCTGGAGCGGCGGCACGCGCAGGGCTCGGAGTCCCCGATGAGCGAAGTCGCCTGACATGGACAGCTCGCCCACCCTCGTGCACGGCGGCGACCGCGTCGCTGCGGCCCTGGCCGCGCACGGCGTCCGCTTCGTCTTCACGCTGTGTGGCGGGCACATCTCGCCCATCCTCGTCGCGGCCAAGGCGCGCGGCATCCGCATCATCGACACGCGCGACGAGGCGACCGCCGTGTTCGCCGCCGACGCGGTGGCGCGGCTCACGGGCACGACGGGCGTTGCCGCGGTCACCGCCGGCCCGGGGCTCACCAACACGATCACAGCGCTGAAGAACGCGCAGCTCGCGCAATCGCCGGTGCTCCTGCTGGGTGGCGCGGCGCCGACGGCCTTGCAGGGCCGCGGCGCGCTGCAGGACATCGAGCAAAAGCCGCTCGTGGAGCCGCACGTGAAATGGCTGAAGCGCGTGCGCCGCGTCGCGGACCTCGGCTCCGCCGTCGAGGAAGCGCTCGTCGTCGCGCGCGAGGGAGTCCCCGGGCCCACGTTCGTCGAATGCCCGGTCGACCTGCTCTACGACGAGAAGCTGGTTCGCGGGTGGTACGCCGATGCGGCCGGCAAGGGCACGGCGATGGCCGACCGCGCACTGCGCTGGTATCTCGGGCGCCACGCCGCACGGATGTTCGCCGGCAGCCACGCGCCGTACACGCCCCTCGAACGAAAGGCCGCGGTTGCGGAACCGAGCGAGGCTGGCGTCGCGAAGGCAGCCGACGCGTTCGCGAAGGCCGAGAGGCCGTTGCTCGTCATCGGCAGCCAGTCGGTCGTGGAAGCGCCCGAGGCCGCGAGGATCGCGAACGCCGTCGAGCGCCTGGGCGTGCCGGTCTATCTGTCGGGGATGGCGCGCGGGCTGCTCGGTCGCGACGCGAACCTGCAGATGCGCCACGCACGCCGGCAGGCGCTGCGCGAGTCCGACTGCGTGCTGCTCGCCGGCGTGCCTTGCGATTTCCGCCTCGACTACGGGCGCCATGTGCGCCGCTCCGCCACACTGGTCGCGGCCAATCGCAGCCGTCGCGATGCGCGGCTGAACCGCAAGCCTTCGGTTGCGGCGATCGGCGACGTGGGGCGTTTCATCAGGGCGCTCGCCGATCGCGTCGGCACGGGCGCACGCCGCGCGGAGTGGCTGGCCGCGCTCGCCGCACGCGAGGCCGCCCGCGAGGCCGAGATCGACGCGCAGGGCTCCGTCATCGGCCGCCACGTGAACCCCGTCGGGTTCTTCCGCGCGCTCGATCGCGCGGCCGGCGACGACGCGATCTTCGTCGCGGACGGGGGCGACTTCGTCGCGACCGCGTCCTACATCCTGCGTCCGCGCGGCCCGCTGGCCTGGCTCGATCCCGGTGCCTTCGGCACGCTCGGCGTCGGCGCCGGGTTCGCGCTCGGGGCCGCCGCCGTGCGCCCCGGCTCCGAGGTCTGGCTCGTCTGGGGCGACGGTGCGTGCGGGTACGGGCTCTCGGAGCTCGACACCTTCGTGCGCCACGGCATGCCGGTGATCGCGGTGGTCGGCAATGACGCCGGGTGGACGCAGATCGCGAGGGAGCAGGTGAAGATGCTCGGTGACGACGTCGGCACGGTGCTGTCGCGCACGGCCTACCACGAGGTCGCGCGAGGCTTCGGCGCCGAAGGCCTCGAGATCCGGAGGGACGACGAAGTCGCCTCGGTGCTGGCACGTGCGAGGGAGGTGGCAGCGACAGGGCGTCCCGTGCTCGTCAACGTCTGGCTCGACAAGACGGAGTTCCGCGAGGGCTCCATCTCGATGTGAGCCTTCGTGCCGCCCGGTGCGCGGGCTTGATCCGCGTCAGTGGGCGCGCCGCGCGACTGCGTAGCCTTGATGCGCCATGGGGAGAAGGGCGATGCGGATCTTGCCGTGCGCAGTCCTGGGCGCTCTCGTGGGGGCCGGCGCTCCGGCGCTCGCGAATCGCGCCGAATACGACGAAGCCATCCTCAAGCTGGCGACGGCCAAGGGTTGCATGGCCTGCCACACGATCCTGCCGGCGCCCAAACGCGCCGACGGGCTGCCACCGATCGCACCGGCCTGGCGCGACGTCGCGATCAAGTACCGCGACGATCCCCGCGCACCGGACCGACTCACGCGCACCATCCTGATGGGCTCGAATCCCGCTTCCAGGCATTGGGCGGGCAAGGTCAGCAGCGTCACCATGCCGCCGAACGACGTGGTCGTCTCCGAGGCCGACGCCCGCATGCTCGTGAACTGGATACTCGTGCTCGTGCCGTAGGGTTCGTCGACCGACGGAGCGGGCGGCGAGCCGGGTGCTTGTTCCACCTCAAGCGCGCTGGACGCCTGTCCACGCAAGATGGGCAAAAGGTTGGCTTGCACGAGGAAGACCATGGACACCATCACCGCACCCCAGCGCGTCACGCAGGCCCTGCGCGACATCATCGACGAGACCGACACGCTGCTGAAGTCCGCCGTGGCGGCGGGTGACCGTTCGGTCGACGCGGCACGCTCGGAGCTGTCGCATCGCCTGAGACGCCTGCGCCTGCAGGTCGACGACCTCCAGGCGGAGGCCGTGCATCGCGCGCGGCAGGCGGCGCGCGCGGCGGACGCCGCGGTCCACGACCACCCGTATCGCGCGATGGGCATCGGTGCGCTCGCCGGCGTGCTCCTCGGCTGGCTCGTCGCGCGCCGCTAGCGGCGCGCCGCCCACGCGGCGAGCGCCCGGATCGGCGTGATCGCGCGACTCAGAACAGGATCCCGAACAGCATCTTCAGGAGCTGCTCGAGCGGCATCATCGTCAGGAGCAGCGGCGCGAGCGGCAGCAGCGTCGCGACGCCGATCTGGATGACGGCGTCGCGCGTCATGAGCAGCGGTCGCATGGTCCGCACGACCTCGAAGCTGTTGCCCATGTCGGCGAGGGACTGGACGTCGGCGCTGCCGATGAGCGGCTCGTCGGGGGGCGCCGCACTGCGCAGCCACTTCGTGTCGAAGTCCCGCACGTAGCGCTCCGCGAGGGTTCCGTACTCGCGGGCTCCGTCGCGCTTGGCGCGCGCGAGCTGCGGTGCGAACAGGAGCAGCGGCGCGAACACGAGGCAGAGGACGAAACCGACGACGATCCCGATCTCGACCTTGAAGTCCGTCAGCGTGGCGCCGACGTGGAGGATGCGATTCGCGAGCATGCCGGCGAGGACCGTGCCGTGCGCCACGGCGAGGGGCACGAAGGCGAAGGACGTCTGCGACAGGAAGCCGAGCCCGGCGACCCGATCCGGGTGCGTGGGGACGAGGCTCAGATCGATGCGCGAGACGTGCCACAGGAAGCGCGTCCAGATGAGAATCCGGAAGTACCAGCGCAGCATCAGGAACTGGAAGATCGGCACGCTCACGAACGTGTACCACATGCCCGCAGGCGAAAGGCGCGAGCCGGCGACGGCGGGCACCGTGTACCAGGCCGTCTTGTCGAGCACGGCGTACAGGCGCCAGATCACGAAGACCCCCACGCCATAGACGAGCCCGATGAGGATCGCTTCGGCGAGCGCCGAGTTGCGCAGCCGGTAGGCCGCCGCGATGGCCGCATCGAACCGAGGCCGCTCGGCGTCGGGGATCAGGCCTCGGTCGAGGAACTGGCGCACCACGAGGCGCATGCGGCGGTGAACGACGAGCTCCGCGACGATCAGCAGGGGCAGCGCGACGAGGAGTCGGATGTGCACCTCGGCATCGAGGACGAAGGGCACCGCGACGCCGCGGTCCCAGAGCTCGCCGGCCAGAGTCGACAGGACCAGCAGCGGCAGCCACGCGAGCGCGGCGATGACCATCAGGCGGCGACTGACGAGCTGCTCCGCATCGTCTCCCATGCGGGCGCGCCGGAACAGCTGGTAGAGCGGCCCGCCGAGGACCAGCGAGAAGTCGCTCTGCTCGAGCATCAGTCGATCCGAAGGCGTGAGGGCTTCGCCGACCCCGGCGCTTCGTTCCTGTGTCGTGGCGTCCATGCGTGACCTCCCGCGCCGGCACGCGAAGTGCGCCGTCCCGCAGACGGACTGTCCCGGCGATGAGGGAAAGGTTATCTGACGCAGCGCAAGGAACGATCGAGGCGCGCGCCGCGAGGAGTGCGCGCCGCGGTCGTCAGGCCGCCGGCGAAACGTCTTGCGACGCTTTCGTCTCGCGCGCGAAGCGCGTCGCGTCCGGGCCATGCACCGGCTCGCGTTCGGCCCACGGCCAACCGCCGAATTGCGTGCGCCGATAGTCCGCGAAGGCCTGCTGCACCTCGAGGTCGGTGTTCATCACGAAGGGCCCGTGCTGCGCGATCGGCTCGCCGATGGGGCGACCTTGAAGCAGCAGGAATTCCGCGACGGCGCCGCCGCGGTTGACGAGCTCGACCGCGGCGGTCGCCTCGAGCTCGATGGCGGCGTGCGCGTCGATCGTGCGCGCGCCGACGCTCACGCGCTCGCCGACGAAGAAGTAGAGGCTGCGGCGGGTCTCCCGGCGGCGGCACCCCGGGAGTGTCCAGCGCGCTCCCGGATCGAGCCGCACCGTCCAGATCGCCACCTCGCTTTCCGGCGCCGCGGCCCAGGAGTCGGGCGGGGGCGGCGGGGGCGCGATGCTCGTCCGCGAGTCGGCGAGCTGGCCGGCGATGCAGACAACCTCGGTGCGCGCACCGGAAGCATCGACGGTGGCGAGCCGCGGGATGTCCGGCGACCAGAACATCGTGAAGTGCGGTGGCACGAACTTGCTGCGTGCCGGAAGGTTGAGCCAGATCTGGAAGAGCTCGAGCGGATTGGGCGCCGTGGTGTCGAGCAGCGGGAACATCTCGGCGTGGACCACGCCGCGCCCCGCGGTCAGCCATTGGACGTCGCCTGCGCCATAGCGGGCCGACGCCCCCAGCGAATCGGAGTGGTCGATCCATCCGCGCCGCACGATCGTCACCGTCTCGAACCCGCGATGCGGATGCGGCGGAAAGCCAGGCACCGTGAGCCCGTGGTACATCGACCACCCGTCGGCATTCATGAAGTCCTCGCCGAGCCGATGCCCGGCAAGCGACGCGGCGGGTCCGTAGCGACCGTTCGCCCGCGGATAGCGGTCGTCGTGGTGCACGCACAGCAGGAACGGGTCGACCGTCCGCCACGGAAAGCCGAGCGGGGCGACGCTCAGGACGGGGTCCGTCATGCCGGTTCCGGTTCGACCTTGTTCTCGATGTGCCCGAGGCCTTCGATCTCGACCTTCACGACGTCGCCGGGCTGCAGGAACTTGCCGAGCACGATGCCCACGCCCGCGCACGTGCCGGTGGCGATGAGATCGCCCGGCTCCAGCGTCATGACCTGGCTCAGCTCGTGGATCTGCTGCCAGACGTTGTAGATCATGCCGCCGGTGCTCGTCTTCTGGCGGAGCTCGCCGTTCACCCACAGCTGCATCAGCAGGTCGTGCGGGTCGGCCACCTCGTCGGCCGTGGTGATCCAGGGGCCGATCGGGCCGTGGCTGTCGAAGCTTTTGCCGAGCGTGAAGGTCGGGCTCTTGAACTGCCAGTCGCGCGCGGTGACGTCGTTGGCCACGAAGTACCCGCCCACGACCTTGGGAGCGTCCTCCACGCTGACGTAGCGGCAGCGCTTGCCGATGACGACGCCGAGCTCGGCCTCGTAGTCGAGCTTGTCGGAGACCCGCGGTTTCCAGATCGGGTCGTAGGGACCGTTGATGCAGCTCACTTGCTTGTTGAACCAGAGCTGGTGCTCGGGCACCTTCATGCCGCCCTTGCGCGCCTCCTCGGCATGGTCGTGGTAGTTCATGCCGATGGCCATGTACTTCTGAGCGTCGGGGATCGGCGCGAGCAGCTTGACCGACGAGAGCGGGTGCCCGGCCGGCCGGTCGCGCAAGGCGTCGGCGATGCGGCGGCGGCCCTCCACGCCGAGCGCGAGGAGCTCGCGGATCGTCCCGGGCGCGGCGGGGTCGAGCGCGTCGATGTCGATGACCTGGTCGCCCTGGACGACACCGATCGCGGTGCGGCCTGCGACTCTGTAGCGGGCGAGTTTCATGAGAGCCTTGAAGAAGGTTGAAGAAGCGATGCCTCAGGCGAGGAATTCGGGCGTGAGCGGCGGTGCCCACTGCCTGAGCTCGTCGAGGCTGAAGGGCGCGGAGCCGACCGGCGTCGTGTCGTTGACGAGGTCGCCGTCGGTCCAGTGCTCGACCTTGTTGCCGAACGGATCGCGCCAGTAGTCGAAGATCTGGCTGCCCTGGATGTGGCGCCCCACGCCCCACGAATGCACGTGGCCGCGTGCCTTGAGGTACTCGCCTCCCTGGACGACGTCGTCGAGGTCGATCACCTCGAACGCCGCGTGATCGAAGCGCGTGCGGCCGCCCTGCGACGTGATGATCGCGAGCGTGTGGTGGTCCGTCCATTGCGGGCCGAGGCCGCAGTGCATGAACGCGGCCACGGTGTTGTCTTCCGCACCGGCCCAGTAGGTGTCGGAAGGCAGGAAGCCGAGCACGTGCCGGTAGAACGCGTAGGTCGGCTCGAAGTCCGTCACCAGCAGCGCCATGTGGCCGAGGCGCGTGACGGTCGACGGGCGCGGCGTCATGCGGATCGGCTGACCGCGGCGCCGGCGCTCGGTGGCGGTGTTGGCGGCCACGGGCTCGCGCATGGGCAGCGGCGCATGCGTGGCTTGGCCATGGATCACGTCGACGACGAAACCCGCGGGATCGGTGAAGCGCACGCGCTGTCCGCCGCCCGGCTCGGGATTGGCCTCGATGGGCCGCCCGACGCGCCGCGCCACCTCGCCGAGCGCTTCCGCGTTGCGCGCGAGCAGGCCGAAGCCCACGTGCCGGTTCTCGGCGCCGAGCTCGGCGACGTGAGCGTGGTGGAGGGGTCCCGCGGCACGCGAGTAGAGCGCGCGGTCGGTGCGCGCGACCTGGTGCAGGCCGAAGTCGGCGAGGAAGGGCTGCAGACGGTCCAGGTCGGGGACCGTGTAGCGCACGAAGGCGATGTCCTGGATGGGGCTCATGCGGATACTCCCGACGCGAGGCGGAGTAGATTAGCGCACTTTCTATCCTTTTTCCAGAAAAAGTCGATAAAACGGTCTGCTTTACAAACACACCTCATCCATCGATAATCACGGCGTGGACACCGCCATCGCCTCCTCGAGCGCCCGAAGCCTCACCTCCCTGGCGTTCGAGCTCCTGCGCGACGACATCCTGCGCGGTCGGCTCCCTCCATCCGAGCGCCTGCGCATCCAGGCGCTCAGCGAGCATTACGGGATCGGGGCCACGGCGATCCGCGAAGCGCTCTCCCGCCTGACGACCGAAGGGCTCGTGCAGGCGGAGGACCAGCGCGGCTTCATGGTGAGCCCCGTCTCGCGCGGCGAGCTCATCGACCTCACGCAGACCCGCAGCCAGGTCGAGCAGATGGCGCTGCGCTTGGCGGTGGCCAACGGCGACGTGGAGTGGGAGTCGCGCGTGCTGAGCAGCGCACACCGGCTGTCGCGCGCGGAGACACAGCCGCCGAACGACGAGTCGCTCGCCGTGTGGGCGACGGCTCACCGCCAGTTCCACGAGGCGCTCGTCGCGGGATGCGGATCGCCCTGGATGATGCGGCTCTGCCGCCTGCTCTACGACCAGAGCGAACGCTATCGGGCGCTCTCGGTGCAGCCCGCGAAGAAGCGCAAGCGCGACGTCGGCGCCGAGCACCGCGAGCTCGTGGAGGCGGCGCTGGCACGTGATGCCGACCGGCTGTGCCGGCTGATCGACGCGCACTTTCGCCGCACCGCCGAGCTCATCCTGCAGAGCGGGCTGGTCGAGGATCCTTCGGCCGTCACGGCGCGGCCGCGGCGCGGCAACGGCCAGGGGTGACCACCGCGTCTCACGCGGTCTCGGGCGCTCGCCGCCGCGACCAGCGCGGCCGGCGAGCGTAGGCGCGGCTGGCCGGCACCGTCAGGCGCACCTGCGTCCCTGCGCCCGGCTCGCTCTCGATCGAGAGCGTCCCGCCGATGACCTTCGCCCGCTCCTGCATGCCGCGCAGGCCGAAGTGACCTTCCACGCCCTCGCTCAGGATGGCCGCA
>Ga0335069_10014772_pt1 | contig 10926 bp, 7 predicted proteins | sample Lox_Sample_11_FD_206714 | JGI IMG/M metagenome (GOLD analysis project Ga0335069, IMG submission 206714) | Soil microbial communities from Loxahatchee National Wildlife Refuge, Florida, United States - Lox_Sample_1.1 | ecosystem: Environmental > Terrestrial > Soil > Wetlands | place: USA: Florida... | reverse complement strand
CAATGAACCGGCTAAGGGGTTCTCGCTCCTGTATAACTGGCGCATATAGGCCCGGCTGTAGCCTGTTACGCAGGTATGGCAATCGCAGTTTTTATCAATCGGCTTAGGGTCACTAGCGAACTTGGCATTATTAAGATTTAACCTCTTTGTATCGGTTACCCAGACACTGCCGTGCCGGGCATTACGAGTTGGCATGACGCAGTCCATCATATCTATGCCGCTTTCTATTGCGTAACGTACATCAATAGGGTCGCCGACCCCCATTAAATAGCGTGCCCGGGAACTGTCGTAAAGCGGTGCCAAGAATTTCAGCATTGAATGCATTTCAGACCTGGATTCCCCAACCGATAGGCCGCCAATGGCCACCCCGTCAACAGCTTGGGATTGGACAAACTCCAGGCTTTTGGCCCTGAGCTTTTTATCCAGGCCTCCCTGCACTATCCCGAATAACAGAGGTGGGCTAGCATTGTTTTTGGTCAGTTTTTTAAACTCAGTTATTGAACGGACCAGCCAGCGATGAGTACGCTTTACGGCCTCTTCTGTACGGACACGGGCCGTGGCGTCAAGCCCTGTTAAATCGTCAAAAGCCATGATGATATCGGCGCCAAGTTCAAGCTGAATCTGCATAGAACGCTCTGGGCTGATAAAGATTGTATCGCCGGATTTAGGGTCTTTAAAGGTTACCCCGTCCTCTGTTATTTCGCGGACTTTTGATAGTGAGAAGACCTGAAACCCGCCAGAATCGGTCAGCATTGCCCCCCTCCAACCAGTAAATTGATGTAAACCACCCAGTTTTTTGATAACTTTCTCTCCCGGCGACAAATGAAGATGGTAGGTGTTGGCCAATAGTACTTGGGCCCCGGTAGCGGCGACCTGACTTGGCTCTAAACCCTTAACTGCCCCGCGGGTTGCTACTGGCATGAAAAAGGGCGTGTCCACCACCCCGCGGCGAGTTTTTAAACTACCGCTTCTGGCACCTTTGGCCCCTACTTTAATCTGTTGAAAGTGACTTTTCGGCATCACGTGCCATTGTACCAGTGATTGACATTTAGTCCGAGCAGTGATAACTTATTCAGGTTAATAGTGAGGTTTGAGTTTGAGTACCAAGAAGATTGGTGGGCCGCTTGAGGAATTTAAGCTTTTTTACGAAGAAATTACTGGTGTAAAGCCAGTCACAAACAGGATTAGAAGAGTTCGTTCGACCCCCGGTACCGTCTAAAAAACTAAATTGCCGACTTTCAAATGATGAAAGTCGGTTTTTTTGTGCCATTTTACAGAGACAAGTATGACTTCTACCCCGAAAATATGTAGTTTATCCACTGGTTTTTACTCAAGCGTTATGACAATATGTTGTCATGGTTTGTCTATATTGTGGCTCAGAAACGCAGGTTATAAATAGCCGACGCCAAAAACGAAATAATCAGGTGTGGCGACGCCGGCGCTGCCAGGAGTGTTCAGCCCTATTCACTACTCACGAGGCGGCTGATTTAACTGGAGTAATCAGAGTTCGGTCAAACGGCACCCTCAGGCCCTACGACAACAACATACTTTTTACAGAGGTTCTGCTGTCGCTGCAGGATAGAAAAAAATGCTACGAGGAAGCCCGCGAGATTACTAACACGGTTACACAAAAACTACTGTTAGCACCAGATTTCCCTCTTGTAGATACTAGCTACATCAGCCGGACCGCCGGAAAAGTTCTAAAATCATTTAGCAAGCGAGCTTGGCAAAGGTTTGTCCTGGAACACCCTTCGCTGCAGACCCAATTTACTTCTTGACGGCCTTGTCAGTAACGTCGAAATTGCCCATATAGCGGCCAAACATTAGCCGGGTTTGAGAATAGATTGCCGCAAAAGAGTTAAAGATAATAGTGGTAAACGGCAGATATACCCATTGCAACACCATCCACAGGCTACGATGACGCTTATAACGCTCTGGTTTGGGCGGTAGAATCTGGAAACTTAGAAATAGAGTAACAAGTATACCGGCTAAAGCTAGCTGCTGAATCCTGGAAGCCACCTGGGGTAACTCATTGGCTATATAACTCTGCGGGTTCAGCAAAAAGGGCGTTAACGCGGCAAGGGCTATTAAAAGAGGCGCTGTAGACCAGCTAATGTGCCCTTCTAGCAGTCTTAGGAACTTTGGCCAGATTTTATAGCGCGGGATGTTATTGGGCTTAAAAAAGCCTGTATAGGCCACATAAGACACATCAGAAGCGCCCCAGGCCCAACGCCTAATCTGCACAAATTGAGCTTTGATAGTTTTACGGTAACTAAAACTTAAGACCGCATCCTGATAAATAGGCACGTAGATAGGATAAACCTCGTGCTTGCCGTCATAGCGAAACCAGGTACGCCAGTATTGGTGACCGTCTTCAACAATGGTTCTGGCGCTCCAAAAATCGGTGTCTATAAGAGCATTCATCGGCTGAGCGTGCGATGAAAAATTTCTAAGCATGTGGGGCCGCATTGAGAGCACAATATTCCAAAAGGAATTGCCAGTGGCAATCACTCGCATTGGGGCCGGGGCATCCCAGATATTGTTGGTGTACATCGGTATCGGTTGGTATGAGGCATACTTGGGTTCCTCGGTAGAACAAAAAGTATACGTAAGGGCCGCAAAATATTGCTTGTCAGGACGGTTGTCAGCGTCCAGAGTGGTGACCAAAACCTTGGCCGGGTCTACTTTGCGCTTTTCCAGATAGACTTGCAGTTGGCGGGCAGCGTAAGTTATATTGCCGCCCTTGCCCCTTACCTCGCCGGGTGTTACCGGATGTTTGACGGCCATAATGTGCATAAATTTAGTTTTGTACTCACCAACAAGCTCTTTTACGGCGGCTTCTGACCGCGCGCCGTCGCGGCCTTCGTATGCAAACACCACTATGAGCTTTTTCATATCGTAGTCGCAGTTCAGAACCGATTTGAGGGTTGGGCCCAGTACGTCTTTAGACTCGTTATAGGCAGCAATCATAACAACGTGAACTACCTCGCTGGGCTTGGTGCGACTGTGCAGCATGTACTCTTTAACGCGGGCCAGGTTTCGGGCATGCCATTTAGGAGCACCCTCAAACCTAACTACAAGCTCTTCTAGGTCGCTATTAAGTTTTTGCCACGGCATGTTACGGTGTTCTTTCATAAGTTGCCAGCCCTGAAGCGAGCGAATATCAAGCCCAACTGCCCGCACAAACCAAAGGAGCAGATAAGCAATAATAAAGTAAGCTGCCAGTTTGGGACTGATAATGCTAAGCACAACCGGTAGCAGTAAAATAAACCAGGTAATTAGTCCGGGCAGAATTTCAAAAATGCGATAGCGCCAATCACGGTCTTCGGGCTGCGGGATTTCAATAGAGCGCATTATTTACCAATCATTTGTTATTGCAGTGAAATAAGTGCGTTAGAGACAATTATTGCCATAACTATTAAGAAGACTTGGGCGGCTAGAATAAAAACTGCCAGGTAGCGGCGGACTACGTAGACTTGGTTGCTAAGCGCAATTGCAACTACGGCACTAAGCAGCATAAAAAGAGCCAAACTATAGATATCAATAGGTTTGCCGCTTTGATATTGAGCCCCGGTTATATTAGAACGGTATGCGACTGTGGTGGTCGGATTGCGAGAAGCGTCAAAACGAATCAAAACCAGACTGATACCGATGACCGTTAGCATTGAAATCAGAGTGACCAGACCAAGTACTACCCGGTCATGCAGAAATTTCTTTTGTATGTCCATAAACTATGCTCTATTCTACATTGTTAATATCAGAGGTTCTACCCCGATTCATCTGGGAGGATTCGTGAATCAAAGAAGCAAGAGCCGAGCATAAAGTCCTGAAGTATTTATCTCTTGTCATTGGTAAATACTTCAGGACCAAAGCTCGGGCTTTTGCGTGGTGCGAGTGGCGGGAATCGAACCCGCGTCTCGACCTTGGGAAGGTCATATTCTGCCATTGAAATACACTCGCTCGGTCTTTTTAAGTGCGGGCCAAGCACGTTTGCCAATTTTATAAAAACACGCATTGCCGCAGGTTTTTATAAAATTGAGAGGAGGAAGCGAGCCGAGGCTGCAATAAGCAAGTTAAACGCGCTTATGAAAGCCGGTGCCCGATTCCGACGATGGAGCCACCTTGGGGACTTGAACCCCAGACCCCCGCTTTACGAAAGCGGTGCTCTAGCCAACTGAGCTAAGGTGGCAAGTATTTAACAGATAAAAGTATAACATCCGGATACTTTTAATTTACCCCTGTTTTTGGTAAACTAGCATCTGTTCCAGACCAATTAGTTTTATCAAAAATGCGAGATCTGAAGCGAATCGCATTTTTGGGAGGAGGAAGCGAGCTAAAGCTGAAGGTAAATTACTGATGAGTAATTTACGAAAGCTGTTACCTCGATTCCGACGAGGGCCGGTGGAGCAGCGGAGTGCTCGTCTCCCTGTCACGGAGAAGGTCGCGGGTTCAAATCCCGTCCGGCCCGCCACGAACTATGAGAAACCCCTTCGGGAGGTTTCTCATCGCGCAGGCAAAATGGAATACATTTTGTCTGGCTGCTCTTCCCGATAATATCTTACGGTTGAGCCCGTGGCGGGTTAGCCCCGCGCGGCCAGCGAGAGCTGGGCAAGGCGGAGCGCTATCCCGTCCGGCCCGCCAGGTTTTAAAATTCTAACTATATTTTTATATACGTCTTGGACGGTTTTTGATTTTTCAATTGGTCTACATAGTACGACGGGTCTTTAAGATTTATAACTATATGCTGAGCGGTTACCGTATTGCCGTCGTTAGTATTAACTTTGACTATCTGTAAACTAGGCGGCTGGCCGGCCAAAACCGGGCTGGCCAAAATTATGCCCGAGGTTTGGCCCGGCTTGAGACTAAACAAGGTATCTACAATTTCTGGCGGAACGTTAGGGTTTGATTTAGTTATGCTAAAGCCGTAATCGCCGCCGGCCGCTTTGGAGGGGTCATCAGAAACCTGCTTGGCAAGTTCACCAAAATCGGCGCCTTTCGCCAGCTGGGCAAGAGCCGCGTTTGCCCTGTCGGTGTCTGTTTTGTCTAGCTTGGCACTTACCTTTTCGGCCAGTATTTCCTGCTTTAGAACCCGCTTAAAGTCCGAGACCGACCAGCCCCAATAATCGCGTAGTACGTCGGCAAAGACTTTATTATTGCTGCCCAGGCGATTTTGCTCGCGGGCTTCTGCCAGACGCGAATCTACCTCTTTATCAGATACGCTTACGCCGTTACTTTTGGCTATAACTTTAATGTAGGCATCATTTAGCGCACTGGTGAGCGACTGCTGCCGAAGACTTTGCAGTTGATCTTTGTTAGACGAATCAAAAGTTTGCTGCTGCTGGGTTTCGTAATAGTGCAGGAAGTGTCTTAGCTGGAACAAATAATTCTCGTAGGCCACATAATTGCCGTCAACCTTAGCAACTGGAAACGGCACGACCTGAGTGACTCTATATATAAAGGTATTGTACTGGTGAAATTTATAGAGCGCAGCGGTGCAATAAATTAAAAAAGCTACGATGGTAATGCCGGCTAGGCTAAGCGTTATGGACACAATTTTGCGCTTGGAATGCTGCAGCGGATAGATATATTTGCGAGCACCTTTTAGAACCTCTTCGCGGTGCTCGGTTATGGTTTCGTTGGTGATACGGGGGACATTTTCTACAACCTGCGGCTCTTCCGGAGTTTGCAGTGGGTTAAGCGCCATAGCCCGCTCAGCCACGTTATCGGGAATAATGTCGCGGACTTTTTGAACGTGCCGCTGTCTAATTTTTCTGAATTTCTTATTAGCCATCTAACCTTTAGTTATCTTCGTTTGAGAGGGGCCTTTGCGTGGGATGCACACCTAGCTCGCGCAAAATGTGGACCATCTTTTTCTGAACACGAGCCGGATGATGCACATCGTGGATAATCAAATCTCCCACGTAAGTTTGCACAACTATTGTACCAAACCCCAGCAGCGTTTCCTCCAGACCAACGATTTGGTAGTTTATCATTTGAATTTGCTCCAGGCCGAGGTCTACCACATTAATTTGCAGCAAGCTGCGAGTTTGCTGGATAAAACGCTGGCTGGTCATTACGTAGACGCTAAAGTACCAGCGCACCCAGAACGGAAACATAATAATAATGCCGACTGCTGCGCCCACCAGCAGACTGACAAAAAAGAAATCCATAGTAGGCGGGTCTTTTGAGTCAACGGCTGTAAGCAGGAGCGTATATAAGGGGCCAATCAGCAGTGCCAGCATGCCAAAAATTAGTCCCTTGCGCATGACAATCGGGTGTTTGCGAAAGACCAGAAGAACTTCTTCTTCCTCAAACTGTTCTTTGAAATGCTTTTTCTTTTTGGCCTCATGCTTGTCGCTTGCTTCAGCCGGTTTTGCGTTCATGGCTATATTGTAGCGAAAAATCAGCCTAAAGGTATTAGAATAAGCTTAAGGTTTGGTAAGATTGGTTGCATATCGTCATACGCCTAAACGCTATCAACGCTTAGCTTTATCCGAACCGCTAAGACTATGAGCAAGTTGCAAAACATAAATAAATATAAGTTAGAGCTGGTTAGCTTCGTCGTCGGCTTTGTGGTGCTGACTTTTGAACTGGTCGCCGTTAGGATTATTGCCCCTTATATTGGTACCACTGTGTATACCTGGACCAGTATCATTGGCGTAATCTTAGCATCGCTGGCCATTGGCTATGCGCTGGGAGGATATATAGCCGATAAAAGAAAAAGCTCCGACGACATTGCCCTGCTTTTACTTTCTGCCGCTACAGCCATTTTTATAGTAAACATAACAAAAGACTGGCTGCTATTTCATATTGGCGGCAATTCACTTGGCACGAAGTGGCAGTCGCTGATAGCCAGCCTGGTGCTGTTTGCGCTGCCCACGATTGCACTTGGTGCTGTGTCCCCGTATTTGGCGCGCTTGAGCCTTAGCGGCTTGAGTTCAAGCGGTCGGCGCATAGCCAGAATCAATGCCGCGGGGGCGCTGGGCTCGCTAGCTGGCGTATTTCTGACCGGTTACCTGCTTTTTGAACTGCTAGGCACGCGGAATATTTTGAGCATGCTGGTGATAATTCTTGTGGCTTGCAGCTATTTAATGAGCAGGTGGCGATTTTTAGTGGTGCAGATTACGCTAATTTGGCTGGCAGGATTTACGATAATATTTCCACCAAAGATTCACACTTTTGGGCTGCAAAGTGACATTGATACCAGCTACTCTCGGGTTCAGATATTCAATCGTTACTTGGATGGGCGACCTACAAGAATTCTGAGCACCGACCCCGGGGCCTGGCAGTCGGGAGTTTATTTGGATGGCAGGCCCGGACTGGCCTTTGACTACATAAGGGCCTTTGACTATGCTTCCAGGTTGTCTCCGGCCGGTAAAGATTACCTGGTTATCGGCGGCGGAGCCTTTAGCCTGCCGGCGCATTTAGCCGCAAGCAACCCCGGTGTGGGAGTTGATACTGTAGAAATTGATGGCCAGTTACAGACCATAAGCAAACAGTACTTTGGCCTTCAGCCGACCGCCAACCTTAAAATTATAACTTCCGATGGCCGGCAATATTTGAATCAAAATCAAAAGAAGTACGGCATGATTTTTGTGGATGCATTTTCTAATATCACACCCCCTTTCCAGCTATTTAGCGAACAGGCTGTTGAGAGAATTAGAGCTTCCCTGGTACCGGGTGGAGTTGTGGCCGTAAACATAATCTCGGCAGTAAATGGACCACGGTCGGGAATGCTTGATGCCATTGATAAGACTTACCTAAAGGTCTTTCCAGATAGCGCAGTCTTTAAAGTTGATAGCGCAAAAGCTTCAGCTTTACCACAAAACTTATTGCTGCTTGCTAGTACCAAGCCGTTGAACGAGGCTACAGTGTCTAAGGCTAAAGCCGTCAACCAAGAATCGGCGTTAGTCTTTGGCAAAGTGCAGACGGTTGATTATAATTCCGGACGGCTTTTGACTGATGATTTTGCGCCCATTGAAAGTTTGGCAGCCAAGGACTTCTAGAAAGATTATCTGACCGGCTGTCCTTGGGTAAGCACAACAGTGTAGCGAAAAATAGCTTTAAGGTTTAGGCTGGTCTTACCAATTCTGCGAAGTACTGCATCAATGCAGTACTTTACAAAAAATGACAGGAGGAGGCGACCCCAGGCCGAAAGTAAGTTAGAATACTAACTTGCGGAGGTCGAAGCGACTCCGACAAGCCCCTGTAGTTCAATGGATAAAATAATTCCGTCCTAAGGAAAAGCTAGAGGTTCGAATCCTCTCGGGGGCACCACGTCAGAGTTAATACCGACCCTGCAAGAAAATTTGACAATCAAGTGGTCAAATTTTAGCAGGGTTTTTATTACTCTTCCTTTCCGTTTTACGCAACTCCGCGTAAAACGGGTAAAGATAGGTTATTACTGAGTTAGGTGTTCGTGAGCAGTCTTATACTCAAATAGTTCGTCCGGTTTAAACCAGTGCTCTACTTCCTGTTTGGCTTCTTTAGAATCGCCAGAGGCGTGAACCAGGTTGGGCAAGCCCTTATTGTGTTCGTTGGCGTGAGAGAAGCTCATGTGAGCATAATCGCCTCTGATGGTCCCGGGAGCTGCCGATTTTGGCTCGGTATCGCCAACCATTTTGCGGACCAACTCTACCGCATCTACCCCTTCCAGGACAAAAGCTACGACCGGGCCGCTCATCATAAATTCGCTGTTTTTGGCCAGCACGTCTTCGCCCCTGCGGGAGCCCAAGCCGCTGATTGTTTCGTAGTGGTGGTGGTAGTGTGCTTCGTCTGGGCTGAGCATTTTCATGCCAACAATTTTCAGGCCAGCGCGTTCAAAGCGAGAAATAATTTCTCCGGATAGACCGCGCTTTAGGGCGTCGGGCTTTAATATAACAAGTGTTTTTTCCATGCATTTTTCCTTAATTTAATGCTAGTTTAACAGATGTAGAGCATTGATACAAGTTGAATAATTTTTGTGCTCATGGGCAGGTTTTAGGCCTATTTTGTTAGAATAAAGCATATGCCCTATGAACAAGCAGTAACTCAGTTTCTAGAATATTTGGAGCTGGAACAAAACCGCTCCAGTAAGACAATTGAAAACTATAGCCACTACTTGACTCGGCTTAGCGACTTTGCCGGCGACATAAAACTTGCTGATATTGATGTTGAGCTGGTTAGAAAGTGGCGACTTTGGCTTAACCGACTAGGCACTAACACCAGTGACGAGCTGTCTAAGATTACTCAAAACTACCATTTGATTGCGCTCCGAAGTTTTTTACGTTTCTGCGCCAAGCGGGGTTACACTGCCCTGGCGCCCGATAAAATAGAGCTAGCGCGTACAACACGGCCGCAAGTTACTTTTCTTAATCCAGAAGAAGTTGAAAACCTATTTAGTCAGCCGGATATTTCAAAACTAAACGGCCTTAGAGACCGGGCAATACTAGAGTTGCTATTTTCCAGCGGACTACGGATATCTGAACTTGTCGGCTTAGACCGTGACCACATTAACTTAAAACGCCGTGAGTTTATGGTGCGCGGCAAAGGCCAAAAAGACAGACCGATATTTATCAGCCAAGAGGCTGCCAATTGGATTTCTAGATATTTAGACAAGCGTCAGGATAATGTAAAAGCCCTATTTATAAGGTACGGCGGCAGTAAAAAGGTTGACTTAACCGGTAATTATCACCGGCTAACGGCTAGGAGTATCCAGAGGATGGTGGCCCGCTATGCCCGTCTTGCTGGTATTACCAAACACGTCAGCCCACATACCCTGCGCCACTCTTTCGCGACGGATTTACTAATGAATGGGGCCGACCTGCGCAGCGTTCAGGCAATGCTGGGCCATAGCAATATTGCCACCACTCAAATTTATACTCACGTTACTGACCCGCACCTTAAAGAAGTGCACGACAAGTTTCAATCTAAACGTAAGTAATTTCTTTTTCTACCATTCTGTTATAAAAAATAGCTAGACTTTCTCTTGGTCAAGTAGCGCCATAGTTTGGCGCCAGTGCCTTAAAAACTCGCGAGATGGAGGTGGACAGTGTTTGGAAATCGTAAGCTGTTGGCGTGGACAGCCGTGTCTGCATCCACCTGCGTGCTTGCGGGCTTTTCGGTGCACCCAGCCAGAACAGCGACGCAAAAGTGTCCGGACATCCTTGTAATTGACATGCATGGCTCGGGCTATCAGGCTTATTGGCTGACGTCAACTGGCGGCAGTATGAAATACGCACTGCAAGTACTCCTCAAGCCAGAACGAGTGTCCATAATGGCAGTGCCGTTTGCCGCCGTCGGTGGACCAACGGCACTGCTTGGCGCGGCCCTGAAGGCACCAGCTAGCTATTACAAATCGGTTACCAGAATGAAAAACTGGCTACGTAGCGAGCTGGTCTCGCTACGCACAAGGTGTCCTGACACCAAGGTCATCTTGGAGGGTCACAGTCAGGGAGCACAAGCCGCCGGTGATGTGTATCAGGAACGGCACTGGCCCAATGTCGCTGCGGTAGTTCTTTTCGGTGATCCGTACTACAACCATGCTGACTCATCGGACCGTTTCGGCCTGAACGTGTCAGCCAACCGAAGAATCAAGACCAAGCTGGACGGAGCGCTTGGAACAAGGCGGCCCTTCAACAACAAGGCCGTTCTGTCATTCTGCCATCAAGAGGACCCGATTTGTCAGGCTCCACTGAGCGCCTACGAGCTAATTCGCTTCAGAACGACTCAGCACGGCAACTATTCAGAATGGGGCGAGACTGAGCAGGCGGCCCATTACCTCATCAACAACGGTTTGCTTGGCAACGTAAAGCTAGCGGCCAGTAAATGGCCGACTAATCGCGATGACGGATCGCCTGCGCTTTTCCACTCCGCTGACAGCCATGGTAGCGGCGCGCAGGTATGGTCCAGCTGTAGTCCGAACTACTGCCTTGTGGGCAACGGAGA
>Ga0335069_10014770_pt1 | contig 10927 bp, 9 predicted proteins | sample Lox_Sample_11_FD_206714 | JGI IMG/M metagenome (GOLD analysis project Ga0335069, IMG submission 206714) | Soil microbial communities from Loxahatchee National Wildlife Refuge, Florida, United States - Lox_Sample_1.1 | ecosystem: Environmental > Terrestrial > Soil > Wetlands | place: USA: Florida... | reverse complement strand
AGAGAGGACGCGGCCTTGGCTTCCCGCTGAAAACGGGTGAGGGCTTGTGCGTCGTTGGCGAGCTCGTCAGGAAGGAACTTCAGCGCGACGTGGCGGCCGAGCTTGAGGTCCTCCGCCTGGTATACAATACCCATCCCGCCGCCACCCAACTTCTCCACAATGCGGTAATGCGAGATGGATTGGCCAATCATTCCGGAGATGCCTGGCTCTCGGGTCAGTTCATCTTAAAGACGCGGCATCCGCCAGTCAACGAATGATCAGGTCTACTTCTAGCGTGGCAAACTCGGAGCATTGCTCTGTGAAGGGCAACCGTGGAAGTTGCGAGATGGCTCCTGGATCGTCGGCAATTGGGAAGTTGACTTCCGGTTTGCCCGTCACTCGCCCACAAACGCCCCGGCAGCCCGACTCTCCCTAGAAACCAATTAGGGGGACTAGGAATGTCGCGGTCCGCGTGCTAAGTTACTCGGCCATGCGAGTTCATGGATTGATTCTGGCGATTGTTCTTATCGGTTTTACTTGCATGGCGACCTCTCAAAACACGGTCGCCCGCGAGCGCCGGCAGCGAGCCGCCGCTACGTTCCGCGACGGGATTCTCTTGTTTCACGCCAGTTCCGAGCTGGATCCCGCAGCTGATGGTTTCCGCCAGGACCCTTTCTTCTATTACTTCACCGGCTTGGGGAATACGGTGGGGGCCGTGCTCGCCATCGACGGAAAATCGAGCGAAAGTTGGCTTTTCTTGCCGTCCAAACCGCCGTTCTTCAGAATCGGTCTGCAGCCGGAAGTTCAGCCCGGACCGGAAGCTACAAAACGCTTAGGCATGGAACATGTCGTCGACTGGTCGGAGCTGGAAGGGTTTCTAGCCTCACACGCCGGCCAAGCGCCGCCCTTGTACTATGGCGACGACCTGGCAACGTTCGCCGAGCTGCCAGCCAACCTTCTCAGTCCGAAGTCGCCCCAGGCTCCGATCTGGCTGCAGGTCATTCTGCAAAAATGGCCCGCCTTTGAAGCCAAAGAGTCGGGGGAACGAATCGAGGCACTTATGGCAGTTCAGAATGCGGAGGAAACCTCTGCTCTGCGCTCGGCTGCCAAGGCGACTGTGACTGCGGTGATGGCCGGAATGCGTGCAATTCGGCCAGGCGTATCGCAACGGAGCGTCGAAACGGTGGTTGAAAACACATGCTGGAGCGTGGGTGCACATGGTTCCTCCTTCTGGCCGTGGGCAATGGCGGGAGAGAATGCCGTATTCCCGCGCCCTTTTACCTCGCTCGCACGATACGATCACCTGAACCAGAATATGCGCTCGGGCGACCTGGTGCGCCTTGATGTTGGATGCGAGCAGGACCACTACATCGGAGACTTGGGGCGGACGGTGCCGGTCTCGGGCCACTACGATGACGCTCAGCGCGAGACCTGGAACATATTCGTCGCGGCATATCATGCTGGTGTCCTCGCGCTGCGCGACGGGGCCGCGGTCGACCAGATCTTCGATGCCTGGCGCGCCGAACTGCTGCGTCATCGCGTATCGACAAAAAGTCTGCTTGCGCAGCACGCGATCGAATCCTGGTCAGATCGCAAGAATGTTCCGTACTGGCAAGTGCATACAACAAACCTGATGGCCGGTCGCCCTGTTGGGCCACTGAGACAAGGAACCACGATCAACTTTGAGCCGATCGCCTCAGTTGATGGCCAGGGATTTTTCCTGGAAGACATGTACCTCATTACCAGGGATGGCGCCGAGTTGCTTACCCCGGGAGTTCCCTATTCGGCGGAGGAAATCGAAGCCGCGATGAAATAGGCAGTATTGAAAAACCTGAGACGGTTCGGGACGAGTGGTCGGCAAACAAGAAACTGGAGTTCGTTCCAATGACTTCTGGATAGCCCGTTAGAACGAAGCCGCTCGCGCGGCGGACGCTGCCGCGTGGGTGCTATCGGCACTCCTGGTTTTTCGGATCAGATAATTTGTGGGTCACAAGGAGGTGTCCCTGTGACCCATCTAAGAAAAATCATGCTGGAGGAACTCCAGCGTCGTCATTACTCCGAGGGTACCACACACTATTACATCCGCCACGTCGAAAGGTTCGCTCGACATTTCAACTGCTCTCCGGATCGTTTGGGTCCGCAACACATTCGCCAGTACCAAGTCTATCTCTTCACCAAACGGAAGTTGTCACCCGGTTCGGTGACGAACCATCTGTGTGCCCTGCGGTTTTTCTACATTCAGACGCTCAAGAGAGCGTGGAGCATTGCCGACACTCCTTATCCCAAGAAGACGCACCGCTTGCCCACGATTCTCAGCCAGGAAGAAGTAGCACAACTCATCGACGCCGCTCCCACTCCGTTTTACCGCACCATACTCATGACTCTCTACGCGGAGTTCGGAACGCGGAGTTGACTCGTCTGAAGGTCAGCGACATTGACAGCCGTCGGATGGTGATTCACATCCAGGACGGCAAAGGTCGTGAAGACCGCGACGTCATGCTCAGCCCTGTCCTGCTCGAGGAACTGCGCGCTCACTGGCAACGCTTGCGCAAGAAGTCTGTTTGGTTATTTCCTGGCAACCCCTGGCACAGCGGCGATCAGCCTATCGACACCAAAACGCCGCGTCACGCCTGCCAGTACGCCGCTCGCAGTGCCGGAATCAAGAAGAAAGTGTCCCCCCACGTGCTCCGTCACTGCTTCGCAACGCACATGCTGGAAGCCGGTGCCGACCTGCACACCATTCAGATTTTGTTGGGGCATCACGATCTAAAAGAAACGGCTCGCTATCTCCATCTTTCCGAGCGCCACTTGCACGCCACGGCCAGTCCTCTGGACTCGCTGGTGCTGAAAGGCAGGTCACAACCGGAGAGATAGATGACTCGGCCGCCGCTAGAGGTGGCCGACTTGGTCCGTACCGCAGGCACTTCGTTCATCGAGCGCAATCGTCAATGGCTCCGTTGGACACATATAAAGGTGCTGCTCGCCATCGTACGCTGTCGCACAGCCGCACTCGGCGGTCACATCGATGCGTGCATGCGCTGCGGACACCGCGCTGCCATCTCGTATAACAGTTGTCGGAATCGCCATTGCCCGAAGTGTCAGACCGGCGCTCGTGAACGCTGGATCCAGGCACGTCGTCGCGAACTTCTGTCCACGCCCTACGTCCATGTGGTTTTCACTCTGCCTCCGCAACTGGCTTCGCTGGCTTTGCAGAACAAGAAAGTCATCTATGGTTTGCTGCTTCGCGCCAGCGCAGAAACTCTACTCGAAGTGGCTCGTAACCCCAGGCATCTCGGTGCCGAGATCGGCTTCTTCAGCGTGTTGCACACTTGGAACCAGAAACTCCAACTTCATCCCCACGTCCACTGTGTCATCCCGGCGGGTGGGCTCTCCCTCGATCGCACACGTTGGATTCGGTCCCGCCCTCGATTCTTTCTCCCCATCCAAGTGCTCCGGCGCGTGTTTCGCGGTAAGTTCGTTGCTGGGCTCAAGTCGGCCTTTCAGCGAAAGCAGTTGCACCTTTCCGGCAATCTAGCTTTCCTCGCTCAACCTAAGATCTTCACTTCCTGGCTACGGCCGCTGTTTCGCAAAGATTGGATCGTCTATTGCAAACCACCGTTCGGTGGTCCTGAGTATGTGCTGTACTACCTCGGCCGTTACATACACCGCGTGGCCATCTCTAACCATCGACTGGTTTCCTTCGAGAACGGCCAAGTCACCTTTCGTTGGCGCGACTCCGCTCGCAACAATGAGCAGAAGCTGATGGCGCTATCGCTCGATGAGTTCCTGCGTCGCTTCCTGCTTCATCTGCTGCCTAAGGGTTTCGTGCGCATCCGCCACTTCGGCTTCCTCGCCAGTCGCCGCAGAGCTCAACTTCTGCCGCTGTGCCTAGCAGCACTGGACTCACTACCAGCACAAACCGAAACATCCACGACTCAGGACATGAGTCCCCATCGCATCTGCCCCCAGTGTGGCGGCACCATGGCGATCATCGAGAGATTAACTGCCGTTCAGATCCAACTTCGCTCCCCACCCAAGCTGTCGCTAGCTACAGCATGAAGTCTCTATCCCATTTCGAAAAGTTCGCGTGCCCCGCCGCGCTGGTCCGACGTGTGTCTCGTCACCGAAACAGTCCTAGCTTTGCACGCCTCATGATCAATGCAACCACCCCGCAACACCTCCCCAAGACCGTATCGTTCGACTCCCGCACCACTCCCCCGCCGCCCGAGTCCCTCCTTCGCCCACATGCAATGCCCATAGCCCCACCGCGTCCGCCGCAAACGCGAGCGGCTTCCTTCTGACGGCTTTATCGAACGCGCGCACCAATACTCGTTCAATCACTCCTCCGCCTTGCGCGCGTCCGATAAAGCACTTACGTTACCGAAGCGCAACCCCGAAAGCCCTGAATCGGCCGCGAAACAGATCACCTCTACTCGCAACGACTCCTTCCGCCAATAACAATGGTCTCATCGCTCTCATCGTGCAAAGTTGCGGAGAGGGGCAAGCAATCAGGCAACCTGCGGGAACGGAGGGAGTATCATGCAGATGCTGAATGCAGTGATGCATAAATAAGGAGAGCAATGCCCGAGTCCATCGACTGGCCGCCAGTGATTCCGGGGCGCCGTCCTCGTATCCGCCGCTTTGTTCTCATTCTCGTCATTCTTGGTGTCATCTTCTTCGCCACTCGAGCGGCGTTATCCTATTACGTACAGTTGCTTTGGTTTAGGTCGCTCGGCTATGGGGACGTCTTCTGGAAAACACTGGATCTCGAGTGGGAAGTCTTCGCCGGATTTGCGGCAGCCACGTTTCTGATTCTCTACGGATCCTTTCTGGCGCTGAAACGGGCGCATCTCCCGGATTTGCCTGACGGGCATACCATCTTTATTGGGCGGCAGCCCGTGAAGCTGCCGATAGAACCTGTTCTGCGGCTTGTCGCGCTCGGCGCATCGCTCGTGATAAGTGTTGCCACCGGCGCCGCGATGACGGCTGAGTGGCCCACTCTGGCGCTGTTTTGGTACGCGCCCACCACCAAAGGCGAGGTCCTAGACCCGATATTTGGCAGGCCGCTAAACTTCTTTCTGTTCACGCTCCCAGCATGGCAGGTGATCCTCGGCTGGTTGATCACTCTCGCGGTCATGATCTGCATCCTCGCCGCAGCGTTCGTTCTCATCACGGGCGGAGCGCGTGTGCTGACCGGAAGTCTGAGCCGCCACGTGACACTGCCCTGGCGTTCATTCTCCATCGCTTTCGGGTTTCTCTTGCTGATCCTCGCAATGAACGCGTATGTGGTCCGGTTCGAGCGATTGCTCGAGGATCATACGATCTTCTCCGGCGTCACCTACACCGATGCGCACGTCGTCCTCACCGGGATGCTTGTAGTCTGTGCAGCCCTTGTTCTCGGCGCACTGATCTCGCTTACCAACGCCATGCGGACGCGACGCGCCAGTTGGCTAGTGGCCTCGGTGGTGCCGGCGATCCTGTGCTATGCGGCGGTTCAACTCGTCGCCTGGTACGTCAGCAACTTTATCGTTAAACCCAACCAACTGGTGCGCGAGAAACCTTATATTGTCTACAACACGGATCTGACGCGGCGCGCCTATGGATTGGACCGGGTCACGCAGCGCGAGTTCCCCGCTGAGACCACGGTCGAGGCGGCGGATCCCGCTAATAATCAAGCTACGCTTCAGAACATTCGCCTGTGGGACTGGCGCGCGCTTCAGGACACGCTGCGCCAGATTCAGGAAATCCGCACCTATTACGACTTCCCTGACATCGATATTGATCGCTATAACATCGATGGCACGACCCGTGAGGTCATGCTGGCGGCGCGCGAGTTGAACGTGGACCGACTCCCCGAGAGCAGCCGCAACTGGATCAACGAAAAGCTTATCTACACCCACGGCTATGGCATTACGATGAATCCCGTCAATGGATTTACGCCGGAAGGCTTGCCCACTCTGATCTTGAGCAACATGCCAGTCCAAAGCACCGTCAGCAGCCTCAAGGTGACGCGTCCGGAGATTTATTTCGGCGAGTTGACCGATACCGACGTCTATGTGAAAACGCGGCAGAAAGAATTTAATTATCCACAGGGCGAGAGCAACAATCTTAATTCCTACGAAGGCGATGGAGGGATCGTGATCGGCAATTTCCTGCGCCGATGCCTTATTGCCTTTGACCGAGACGATCTTGGCAAGCTACCGTTCAGCGATGACGTGAACAAAAATAGCCGACTTCTGATGCTGCGGAATATACGCGATCGCGTCTCGACCTTGGCCCCGTTCCTCACCTTCGATTCCGATCCCTACATCGTTCTTGGGGACGATGGCCGGCTGTCGTGGATCATGGATGCGTTCACGATCTCGGACAGCTATCCCGATTCCACCCATTATCATCTCGGCAACAACTCCATCAATTACATGCGGAACAGCGTCAAGGCAGTCATCGATGCGTACGACGGCACAACGACGTTTTATGTCTTCGACCAGCAAGATCCGATCCTCGCGGCGTACCGCCGGATTTTTCCCAGCCTGTTCAAGGATGCATCGACGATGCAGCCCGGTCTGCGCAAGCATGTGCGCTACCCGGAGTTGCTACTCAAGCTGCAGGCTGAGGTCTATGGCCTCTATCACATGACCGATGCAGAAGCGTTCTACAACCGCGAGGATCTGTGGACAGTCGCGACCGAAGTTGGGATGAGCGAGACAGGCGAGCAAACGACCCAGGTCATGCAGCCCAATTTCGTGCTGATGAAACTCCCGCGCGAAGATGGGGAGGAGTTCGTAGAAATTCTGCCTTTCACCCCAGCCAACCGGAACAATCTGATTGGCTGGATCGCCGGACGCAGTGACGGCGCACATTACGGTACCTCGGTGGTCTATAACTTCCCCAAGACGAAGCTGGTCGATGGCCCGCTGCAAATCGAGGCGCGAATCGATCAGAACGCGCAGCTCTCCGGACAGTTGACACTGTGGAATCAGCAAGGCTCACATGTGCGACGCGGGGCGCTGTTGGTAATTCCCACGGGAAAGGCGCTCTTGTATGCCGAACCGATTTACTTGCAAGCCCAGCAGAGTCCGATGCCGGAGTTGCGCCTGGTTGTGCTGGCACTTCAGGATCGGCTCGCCTACGGGCCAACTTTCGAATCGGCGATGGCGTCGCTTTTTGGCGGAGTGGCTTCGTCGCTGACCGCCCCCGCGATAAGTGCAGGTGCAGTCCCTGCGGAAAATGTGCGAGGCACACTGGCATCCGCTTTTTCGCCCCAGCCGGCAGCCGATCTCAAAGCGCTCATTGCGGAAGCCGCTAAAGATCTTGCCGACTACCAACGCCTGACGGCGGAAGGCAAACTTGGCGAAGCTGGAAAGAAGCTTGAGGAGTTGAAGCGCGCACTCGACAAGCTGAACACGCGACAAAAATAATCGCTGCGACCGAACTGCAAAGAGAGACCAGCTTTGAGGGGATCTCTCCAGTCTTGTTAAGTCGACCCGTGACTTTCAGGCTGCGGTTACGCCGTAGGAGTGAACAGATAATCGACTTCGGAAAGCAGAACATCCATGTCCTCGCCAACGCCATTACCGAGTTGACGACCGGTCCTCCGCACGTGGTCGAGCCGGGCAAGAAAATCATTCCGGACTTTCCTGTTCAGGCCGACAGTGGCTTTCAACGCTTGCTCGAACATTCGCACGAGGGCATTCAAGTAAGCCGTGTCCCGATGGTCCACTTCCTGACAGAAGCCGGCGGCGCGCTCGCAGTAAAAGACCAGCAACTCAGCTAGACCCGCGGGATCGCCGAGTGCTTTCTTGTATTGGGTGATCGCCCGCCTAGCGCTCGCAATAGACGTGCGCTCTCCGCGGAATACATCTGGCCACAGGGATGTATCAATGGCCTTCTTGTAAGGCTGGAGCGGGTCTTCACTCACACCGAAGCGAGCGTGAAGAAAAGCTCGGCTGCGCTCATCCACTGTGTAGAGGTCTTGAAGTACGCCCAACAAGGCGGCGCGATCAAAACTCGCAAGGTGGGTCTTAACCTCTGCCCATCTCAGTTTTGATTTCGTCATTCGCTTATCCGTAGCGCAAGCTTAGATTTTACTCGTCGCACCAGTTGCCAATTGACGGTACTCTCCGGTAATGCCATGGCGCGGCACTGGGAGGCCGTCGCTATGGGCAAGCAGCAGGTTAAGCCGAATTACCGTCGCCGATTGCTTCGTCTGCCCGATTCAGATCATTGCAAAGCGGCGGTGCTGAACAGTCTCGGATCGCCAGCGTCTCGCCGCGTGTACGAATACGCCATCGACCAATTCATCACTTGGTATTGCTCCGAACCTCGGCTGGCGTTCAATCGCATCGTCGTTCTGCGCTACCGCATCTACCTGGAATTGCGTCATCTGGCGGCCAACACGATCAACCAACAGCTTGCCGCCGTGCGTCGCCTGGCCCACGAAGCTGCCGACTCTGGTTTGCTGAGTCCCGAGTTGGCTGCCGGAATTAGCCGAGTCAGAGGAGTCAAGTAGCTCGGATTCCGTTCCGGTAATTGGTTGAGCGCAGAGCAGAGTTCGGAAGTACTCCAGCATTCTCTTGGTGACAGTATGCGTTCCAAGCGCGACTACGCGATGTTGGCCATGTTGTTCGGCTGTGGCTCTCGAAGGTCAGAACCAGTTGGCTTGGAATTGGACGACATCCAGATGCGCCAAGGACACTGGGCCATGGTTGATCTGATTGGCAAAGGAGGCCACATTCGCACCGTGCCCATTCCCAACTGGGTCAAAGCTGCGCTCGACAGTGGACCGGCGCCGCCAATGTCACGGAGGGGAGAATCTTTCGAAGGGTGGCAGAAAGGGAAAGGTGTGGGGCAAAGGGTTATCGCAGAACGTCGTTTGGTACGTGGTCAGAACGTGCTGCCAGAAAGCCGGCCTGGAGCACATTGCGCCACACGATCTGCCGAGAACCTGTGCAAAGCTGTGTCACGACAACGGCGGAGAGTTGGAGCAGATTCAGTTTCTGCTGGGGCACGTATCTGTACAAACGACAGAACACTATCTTGGGTGCAAACAAAACCTTGGACATCCGGTGAACGATCTATTTGACCTCAAAACGACCGCACCGAAAGATGGGGGCCAGGTTGGATCAGTGGTGGCCATGGATGCCGCCAAGCCTGTAGAAAAGCCATCTCCGCTAGAGATAGAATGCGGCCACGGAGGAGCGGAAGATGAACAACCCATCTGCGAACCCAGACCGGTATCCGTCCCAGAACGAACTGACTTGGTCGAAATCGGAAAAGACCATCGCCCGCAAAGCTTTCGACGCTGCTCTGGGTCGGGAGTTGCACGAAGTGATTCAGAGAACAAAGGAAATGGCGAACGGCATCCAGCAATCATCAGACCTGTGGGATTTGGAAAAGTACCTGACCCAAAGCCGTAAGGAGATCGACCGTAAATACACCTATCGGCATTCGGAACTCACGCGGGTATTTGGGAGACTCTTGCACGAAAGACGAGTCAGCGAGGAAGAGTTGCGCGGCTTATGCGAGGATAAGCTGGCATCGATTCGTTCCGTTGCCGAATTCTTGGCAAAGTATGCCGCTTGATTGTCATTCTGAGCGCTATCGCCTGGTTTCGACAGTCATCACGTAAATGTGAGCCGTATCGATTCGCCTAAACGCCAAGGCATTGCGCGAAGTCTAAAATAAATTGGTATTTTGCATCTTGCTATGGCCAGTCGGCTTCCACTAGTCTCCCCTGAAATTCGCGCAAGACTGGAAGGGGCAAGGATTGCTCATCTCGCTACACTCGACACCCAGCGGAAGCCACACCTGGTCCCTATTTGTTTTGTCTTGGACGGTTTGGTGTTGTATTCCGCAATTGATCGGAAGCCGAAGCGAGTGACCGCGACCCAGTTGGCGCGGCTGAAGAACATCAGAGAAACACCGTACGTGGCGTTGCTGATAGATCACTATGACGAAGACTGGACACGGTTGTGGTACGTGCTGGTGCGAGGAAGAGCGAAGCTCGTCTCGCTTCCTGCGGAGCAGAAGCGAGCGATTCAGCTGTTAAGGGCAAAGTATCCGCAGTACGACGCAAGTATGCTCGATGACGATTCTCTAGTGTTGCGCATTACTCCGGTGCGGGTCGTCAGCTGGGGAAAGACCTAGAGTGGCCGTGTTCAAATCTTGGGCCACTTACATAGTCATCATCCCGCGAAGTTGTTCCAGCAGAGCCAGCCAGCAATCGAGCGATTGACCGCCAGGAGCAAATGCCGGATCAAAGAAAATTTCGCTGGCTCCGATTTTGGCACAGGCCCGTACATCATCTGCAATCTGTTCGAGCGAACCCGAGAAGATTGACCTGTCTTTATCCAATGGTTTTTCGCTGAGGCCCAGACCGGCATGAATCACCATCGAGATTTCGGATGGATCGCGCCCTGCCTGACTCGCCATTTTCTTGATGCTGTCGAACATCTCTGCCATGGCGGGAACGGGAAGGAATACGGGATTCCACCCATCCGCAAATTTTGCTAGCCGTGCGAGAGCTGCCGGTACGAAAGCGCCCATGTAAATCGGGGGATGCGGCTTCTGCATGGGCTTGGCATCAATGTAAGACTTAGGAACAGTGAAGAACTTTCCGTGGAACTCAACCGGATTCGTGGTCCAGATAGTTTTCAGCAAAGGCAGAAATTCATCCGCCATGGCCCCTCGCTTCGTTATGTCGGAACCCGTCGCATCCATTTCGTCTTTGGACCAGCCAAGACCTAACCCGACGCACAGCCGACCGCCGGAGAGAATATCGATGGTGGTCAGTCGCCGTGCCAACATGACCGGATTGTAGTAGGGCATATCGAGGACGCTGGTGCCCAGCCTGATCTTTTTTGTCTTACCGGCGATGAAAGTCAATGAGTCAAGCGGATCAAGCGTGTGCCTGTAGACCTCCGGAAGTGATCCGTCCGGCGTTCCCGGA
>Ga0335069_10014769_pt1 | contig 10927 bp, 8 predicted proteins | sample Lox_Sample_11_FD_206714 | JGI IMG/M metagenome (GOLD analysis project Ga0335069, IMG submission 206714) | Soil microbial communities from Loxahatchee National Wildlife Refuge, Florida, United States - Lox_Sample_1.1 | ecosystem: Environmental > Terrestrial > Soil > Wetlands | place: USA: Florida... | reverse complement strand
GGGGTTCGGCCACGACGCACCCGTCGCGGACGACTCGACCGAGGCCGGCCGCCAGCGCAACCGTCGCGTCGAGGTGTGGCTTCGCTGATCCGGCGCCGTCGGGGACAAGAGCGACGGCCCGCCATGCCCCGGCATCCAATCGGTCTACGAGGCATCCCATGAGCTTTGCGATGGCATCCCTCCTGGCTCACAGCGAACACGTCCCCACGGCCGCGCGCGAGGCGCTGCGTGCGGCGAGTAGCGTCGGGCCCGAAGATCGAATCGAGCTTCTCGAGTCGGCTGCGCGGATCCTGCACCGAGAGGCCGGGGTCGAGTGCTGCGACGCCTTCGAGCTGGTCGACCTGCCGGCAGACTGCGACGGCTAACCCTTCACGGCGTCGCGGAGGAGCTGTCCTGCCGGCGACAGCCTGCCTGCCAGCGAGGGATCGAGCTTGTGGCGCCGCACCAGCAAGTCCGGCGTGTTGAACGTGAGCCAGGTCGCGCCGGCATCGTCTTCCCAGACGAGCGCCTTGAGAGGCAGATCGATTGCGACCGTGGGTCGCGCGACCATGAGCGGAGTGCCAGCCTTCGGGCTGCCGAAGAGGATCACGACGGCCGGGCGCATCTCGAGACCTGCGCCGCGAGCCTCTGCGGCCTGATCGATCCGCGCGAACACCTTCATGCCGGCCGAGGTCACGGCGCGTTCGATGCGCGCGACGGTCTCGATCACGGAGAAGGAGCTGCGCACCGTCTCGAGATCACCCTCGTGAGATGAAGCGGGAATGCCGTGAGGTGATCCTGCGTGCATACCCGTCCATTCCGGCGGATCGCTCGCAGGGAACGATTCCTCGATCGCTTCGTCGACCGGGTCGACCGGCTTCGTCGGTGTGCCCAAGATCTCGACCTCCGCGTCGCCAACCTTAGCGAATGTGCGTGGAGGATCGAGCATCGTCACGAGGGTCGAAGCAAACCGATCGATTGCACGACCAAGAAACTCGGTTGTCTTGACAAAAGAGCCGTTTGGTTCGGCAAAAGGTCCTGGAGGTTCGAGAAAACGACCGAGAGCAAGACCATCCGGAACGGATCGATGAGCAAACGTGCCTGGAGGTTCGACCAACGGACCGCTCGTTCATCCAAACGGCCCTGGAGGAAATCCAAACGGACCGTTTGCAAGAACACTCGTGAGAGAGATCAAAGCGAACGGTACGGGCGTGAAACCACATGGACCGCTTGGTTCGACGAACGGTCAACTCGTGAAACCTGCAGCACCTGGAGGAAGAACGAAAGGACCTTTTGCCAAACGAAGCGGTCCTTTTGCAAGAACGAGCGAGCCATTCGTCAAACCAAATGGACCTTTTGCCACATCTCGAGGCGCGCGAACGCTCACCACAGCGCCTGGAGCGTGATTTCTTCGCCGCACGGCACGAGCACGCGCTGCAGGCGCCCGGCGCTGCCGATGCGGACGAAGTGAGGCCCGCAGGAGACGCTGAAACTCTGGCCGCTCGCTCCGACGATCTGCCCGTCGACGTACACACGGTGCGAGTCCGCGAGCGACGGGGTGACGAGCGTGCCTGACGTGGCCGCTGCCGCTGGAACGTCGGCATTGCGTGTCGTGTCGCCGACCGTCGTCTCGGGCGGCCTCTCAGGCGTGGACCCGGGCGGAGGCGCCTCCACGCTCGGCGCGACGGCAATTTGCGTCTGCGTCTGCGTCTGGGTCGGCGGACCTGCGCGTCGCGGCAGGAGCAGCAAGCCGACCATCGCCGCGCACACCGCGCTGGTGAGGAGGAGCACGATGCCGTCCGCCTTCGGCGGCGAGCTCGCGCCCAGGTGGACCGGCGCGATCGATTGCGAGAGCGCGTAAGGCGTCGGCACCTTGAGGGTCCGCGTGGGCGTGGGCGTAGGCGTCGTCGCTGGTGGCGGCGGGGACTGCACCAGCGAAGGCGAAGACGAGGGCACTGGCTCGGCAGACGGAATCGAGGGGCGGCCCGACGTGACGCCCTGCTCGCACGGCAGGACCTGGATCTCGCCGCGGAACGCGGCCAGCGTCGCCGCCAGCTGGCGCCGCGCGTCGTCGGCGCGCACGAAGGCCCAGAGCAGGTCGCGCATGTCCGCGGCCGTGATGCTGCGGGCATCCGGGTTCGGCTCGAGGCCGGCGCGAAGCGCTCCCGCGATGACCGGAGGCACGCCCTCGCGGAGCCGCTCGACGGGCTCGAGCCCGGGTGCCGCCATCTCCTGCATCAGCTCGAGCTCGTGCTTGCCGCGCGGGTCGAAGTTGCGCCTCCCGAGGAGCAGCTCGCGAAGCAGCAGGCACGCGCAGTACACGTCGGTGCGCGGCGTGATGGCCTCGCCGAGCACCTGCTCGGGCGCCATGTAGCCGTAGGTCCCCTTGACGAGCCCCACGCACGTGTCGGACGCCACGCCCGTCACCTTCGCGATCCCGAAGTCGGTCAGCTTCACCGCGCCGTCCCACGACAGCAGCACGTTGTTCGGGTTGACGTCGCGGTGCACGACGGGCACGAACTCGCCCGTCAACGGGTCGCGTGCATCGTGCGCGGCCGCCAGCCCGGCGAACACGCTGGCCATGACGTAGAGCGCCGAGGCGTCGGTGAGGCGACGCTCGTACTGCGCGAGCAGCCCACGGACGCGCGCGAGCGATGCGCCCGGGACGTACTCCAGCACCAGCGCAACTTGGTCGTCGTCCTCGATGACCTCGTAGAGCTGTACGACGCACGCGTGGTTCAGGCGCGCGTAAGCGAGCGCCTCGCGCGCCAGGGCTTGGCTCGCGCCGGGCTCGGCGAAGTCCGGCTCGCGCACGCACTTGACGACCACGGGGCGGACGAAGCCGTGGGGGCCTCTCGTCGTCGCGAGCAGGACCTCGTTGGCCGCGCTGCGGCCGAGCACGCCTACGACCTCGTGCGCGCCGATGCGCCGCATGTGGGATGGGTGTGAATTCTCACAAAGTGCCCCGCCTGGGTCTTTCCTTCGCGTGCCAATCGCTTACCTTCCGGCGCCACCGCGGGAGGTCGAGGACCATGCGGGAGCGGGAGCAGGTCGCGGACGAGGGAGTCTCGAGACGCGCGTCGAGCGCGGCGCTTCTCCTCCGCGCGCTGGTCGAGAGCGCGCGCGCCGCCGGAGTGGACGGCGACGGGCTGCTCGGCGCCATCGGGGTGCCGTCCGCCGTGATGGACGACGCGAGCGGGTGGGTGCCCTTCGAGACCATGGCGAGGGCCTGGCATCTCGCGTGCGAGCGCAGCGGCGATCCGGACTTCGGGCTGCACGCCGCCGAGAGCACGCCGCCCGGGACGTATGGCGCGCTCGAGTACGCCACGATGAGCAGCACGTCGCTCGTCGACGCGCTCCGGCGGGCGGTCCGCTACTACGCTGCGCTCGGCTCGATGGGCGACTCGACGATGCTCCAGCGTGGGGGGCTCGTGCGCATCGGCCTGACGCCGCGCTGCGAGATGGCGCCCGGCGCCGCACGGCACTTCGTCGAGCACTTCTTCGCGCTGCTCGTCACGCGCGGCCGGCTGCTCACCGGTGGGAGACTGAAGCTGCTGAGGGCGACCTTCGTGCACGACGCACCCACGAGCACGGCCGAGCACCGGCGGATCTTCGCCGCTCCGCTGGAGTTCGGCGCGCGAGCCAACGAGCTCGTCGCCGAGAGCCACGGCCTGTCCGTACCCCTGCGCAGCTCCAACCCCGAGCTGCTCGAGCCTCTCGAACGGGCGGCGGCGACGATGCTCGAGGGACGCGTCCACGACGTCGTCGCGCGCACGCGCGCGGTGGTGCCCGAGGTGCTCAGGGCGGGTGAGCCCGGGCTGTCTGGCGTGGCGCGCCGGCTGGGGGTGAGCGCGCGCACGCTTCAGCGGCGTCTCGGGGAACAGGGAACGTCGTACGCCGACATCGTGGACGAAGTGCGCAGCGAGCTCGCGCACCGCGAGGTCGCTCTCGGGACGAGGAGCTTCGGCGAGATCGCGTTCCTGCTCGGGTTCTCGCAGGCGAGCGCCTTCGATCGCGCCTTCCGCCGGTGGACCGGGAGCACGCCGAGCGCGTACAGGTCAGCCTCCTCGAGCCGCGAGCGCGTCAATCGCCGGGGCCGTGCTCCCAGTAAGTGACGGCGCCCCGGTGCCGGTTGACGAACCGCACGCCCCCGTCCTGCGAGACGACGATGGCGAGCGCGCCCGGAAGGGCCTCGCTGAGACGGTAGGCGGAGCGATGGCGCGTCCCGACGTCCTCGACGATCTCGGTGGCGAACGAATCGGCCTCGAGGTCGAGCCCCCGGCGGACGTGGGTGACGGCCGGTAGGCCGCCCGCGATCTCGGCGCCGAACCCGAGGAGCTCGAAGCGCTTCGTCAGGACCACCGCGCCGTCCACCTGCGACAGGGCCGCGATGAGATGGCTCCATTCGAAGAGGCCTTCGTCGAGCTCGGCGATCAACGCGTCGTCTTCGTGGAGATACGAGTCGGCGCTCGCGGGCCTCCCCATCTCGGCGGCACGGCGCGCAAGTCGCTCCAGGCTCGCGAGGATGAGCGTTCGAAACCGCCGCCTGGGCGTCGCATCGTCGAACGCGTACCGGGGATGCAGGTAGCGCTCCCCGGGGCAGTCGGCTGGCACGGCGAGAATGGTTCCCCCGTGGTGTGCCGTGCGAATCGTCGCGATGACCCGCTTGATCATCTGCTGCGAGAGGATGCCCGTGAGTGACCCGGCCACTGCAGGCTCGAGCGATGGTCTCGCCGCGGCGCGATGCTCCGCCGACATCGTCTCGCGTTCGGCGGCGAACAGGGCAGGGAGCCACGCCGAACGAAAGACGTCGAGCGTGAAGTCCGAGAGTCTGCCGCCGCGGAGCTCGGCGATCTCCTGGTTTCCGCAGCTCACGACCAGGTGACCCGGTCGCACCACTCGAACGACGAGGCTGCGGGGCATCGGCGTCTCCCGGGCGCGCCCGCCTCGGGATGGCTGCATCCAGCGGGGGCCGCTTTGCAGCAGACCCCACGCCGAGAGCTCCCCCGGCGCGGCCTCGTCGACGCCGACGAGCGCGCGGTAGAAGTTCGCCGCGGGGGCGATCCTCCTCAGCTCGTCTTCGTCGAGCCGGCGGGCCGCCGTGAACGCCACGGGGAGCAACCCCGATGGAGGGCCATCCTGCAGCGGAAACGCCGAACGGGGCGACACGAGGAGGCGGCACGCGACCGGCCGCTCTTCGTTGCGCATGAACGACGCGTGGTACGCGACGTCGAGGAGCGCCTCCAGCCCGCCCGGAAGCGGGCGCGCGTCGCCGGGCCAGGCGCCGCGGACGCGGGCGGCGAGGTGACGCGGATAGCTGTGCTCGCCGTCGTGCATGCCCTTTCGTATCACGCGGTGGAGCAGGCGTTCCTCCGCTAAGGTAGGGGCCAATGACTGCTCAGACTCGCGCTGCGGTGTGGATCGATCACCAGGAAGCACGCATCTTTCACGTCGATCTCGACGGATTCGACGAGCAGAAGCTGAAGGCGCCCGCGCACCACTTCCACCGGCACCCGAAGGGTCCGTCCGAGCCGCACGCGCACCCGGACGACGAGCACCGGTTCTTCGCCGACGTGGCGAAGGCCCTGTCGACGGCCGACGAGATCCTCGTGCTCGGGCCGTCCACGGCCAAGAGCCAGTTCCTCAAGTACGTGCAGGACCACGTGCGCCCGCTCGCCGGCAAGGTGGTCGGCGTCGAGACGAGCGACCACCCGACCGACGCCCAGATCGTCGCGCACGTGCGGAGCCACTTCCGCATCCCCGAGCTGCGCGTACGCTGAGGCGCGCCGGCGGTTAGGATGTGCCCGCGCGACCGCGGGCCCCTCCTCGTCATCGGAGGGTCTGGGGAACTGTAAGCAGGGGAGCCTTCGGCCGCCCCCTACCCAGATGACACTCTCCGCAAATCATCGAATTCAAACGCATTCCGGTCTCGCGGCGCTGCTCGTCACCCTGTGCGCGGCGACCCCTGTGCAGGCTGCGCCGCCTCCGGCTCCAGCCCCGGCTCCGGCGACTCCCACACCCGCTGCGGCGTCGGAGGACGACCCGCTGCTGGCGCCTCCTCCAGCCGCGCCCCGCACGATTGCGTCGTGGGACGAAGCCCTGAGGCTCATCCGGGCACAGTCGCCGGACTACCGATCGGGAGCCGAGGCCGTTCGTCGGGCCAGCGCTCAGCGAGAGATCGCGATGGCGGCCGTGCTGCCCGTCGTCAACGCGCAGGGCTCCTACACCCACCAGTTCCTGTCGCCGGTCCGTGCGACGCTCGCGGGGCTGACGCCCGCGGGGACCACCGTCCCGTTTCCGCTGGTCGCGCCACCCGAGGACGTTCTCGGCGTCGGCGGCACCGTCTCGTGGACCGCCGTCAACCCGCGAGGGATCTACGGCGTCGGCACGGCCAATCGCTCGATCGAGGCCGCGCAGCTGACGTTCCAGGATCAGCGCCGGCAGATCGCCTCCGCCGCCGTCGACGCGATGCTGGCGACACTCGCCGCCACGCGGGTCGCGGAGCTCAACCGCGTCGGCCTGCGCGCATCGCTCGACCGACTCGCCCTCGCGCGGGCTCGCCTCCAGTACGGACAGGGCACGGAGCTCGACGTGGACAGGGCGACGCAAGACGTGGCCACGGCGCGGTCGGCCGTCGTTTCCGGGGACGAGTCGCTCGTGCGCGCCCGCGAAGCACTGGGGCTCGCGCTCGGCTCACCCGTGGCCATGGCGCCTCCGGAGGGTGACTCGGCCTCGTTCGACGCGGCCGTCGCGCGCACGTGCAAGCTGAACGACGACCTCGAGCGTCGTCCCGACGTCGCGGCGGCCCGCAAGCGGGTCGAGATCGCCGAGCGGGCCGAGACCGATGCGGAGCTCATGTTTGCTCCCTCGCTCGTGCTCTCGTCCTCCCTGCAGTACAGCAACGAGCCCGTGCTCGCGCCCAACACGACCTGGTCCGCGACGGCGCTCGTGAACGTGCCCCTCTACGACGGCGGGGTGCGCTACGGCGCCCTGCACGACGCGCGAGCCGCGCTCGAACAGGCCCGAGACGCGCTCGTGCAGACGAGGCTCGCGGCGGTCGTCGCGTCGGCCCGCGCACGGCGCGCCGTGGGAGTCCTCGAGCACACGCGCGATCTCGCCCAGGTGCAGCGGGACATCGCCGCGCGCGTCGACGCTCGCATCCGCGATGGTTACGCGCACGGCCTCGGCACCAGTCTCGACCTCGTCATCTCGGCGCAGGCCCTGCGGCAGGCGGACATCGATCTGGCCATCCTCGAGTTCCAGGTGGAGGACGCGCGCGCCAACGCCGTCCTCGTCGACGCGGAGTGTGTCTATTGAATCGCTCGATTCTCGCCGTCCCCGTCCTCGCGGCTCTCGCTCTCGGCGCGTGTGCCGAGAAGAAGGCGCCTCCGGGACCGCCTCCGCCGCCCCTCGTGTACGTGGCACCCGTCGCGAAGCACGACGTGCCGCTCTACACCGACTCGGTCGCCGCCCTCGACGGCTACGACAACGCCGACATTCGCGCGCGCGTGCGCGGGTACCTGCGGACGCAGACCTACAAGGACGGCGCGCGCGTGAAGGCGGGCGATCCGCTCTTCACGATCGAGGCGACCGAATACACGGCCTCCGTCGCCTCGGCGAAGGCGGCGCTCGAGCGCGCCAAGGTGGCGCGCGATCGCAACCGCATCCAGCTCGATCGCGATCAGGGGCTCATCAAGACGGGCATGATCTCCCAGCAGGACCTGGACAACGCGACGGCGAGCCTCGCCGACACCGAGGCGCAAATCACCGCTGCCGAGGCTTCGCTCCAGACTGCGTCGCTGAACCTCTCGTACACGCAGATCCGCTCTCCCATCGACGGCGTCGCCGGGCTGGCGCTCGTGCGCGTCGGCAACCTGGTGGGGCAGGACGGGCCGACGTTGCTGACGACCGTCTCGCAGACGGATCCCATCCGCATCAACTTCGCCCTCAGCGAGGTCGACTACGTCCGCCATCCCGAGCGCTTCATGAACCTCGAGAAGCGCGATCTGGCATGGGTCAAGAAGCAGACGGCGACCCTCGACTCGGGGGGCATGGCCGAGGGAGGCGACCCCGGCGTCGAGCTCGTGCTCGCCGACGGCAGCGTCTACGGGCACCGGGGCATCATCGTGACCGCCAACCGGCAGATTGACGCGACCACCGGAACCATCACGGTGCAGGCGCTCGCGCCCAATCCGGACGGCCTCCTGCGCCCCGGTCAGTACGCGCGCGCCCGCATCCGCCGCACCGAGGCGGGGCACGACGAGCTCGTCGTCCCCGAGCGGGCCCTCATTGCCGTGCAGGGCACCTATTCGCTCGCGGTCGTCGGGCCGGACAACAAGGTGCAGCTCCGCCGGGTGGAGCTCGGGCCGGCTGCCAAGGGAATGCAGATCATCACGAAGGGCGTGGCCGAGGGCGACCGCATCGTGGTCGACGGGGTGCAGAAGGTGTCCGACGGCGCTCTGGTCGATCCCAAGCCGGCGCCGACGGAGACCGCCCGATGATGTCCGCGTTCTTCGTCCGGCGGCCCATCGTGGCGATGGTCATCGCCATCCTCACGGTGCTCGTCGGCATCGTCTCGCTGCTCGGGCTGCCCATCGCGCAATTCCCGCAGATCCTGCCGCCGCAGGTGAACCTGACGACGACGTACACGGGCGCCGACGCGCTGACCATCGAGCAGTCGGTCGCGACGCCCATCGAGCAGCAGATGAACGGTGTCGACCGGATGCTCTACGTCCAGTCGACCAACGCGAACGACGGCTCGATGAACCAGACCGTCACGTTCGACGTCGGCACCGACGGCGACGTGGACAACGTGCTCGTCAACAACCGCTACTCGCAGGCGCAGCCGTTCCTGCCGCAGGACGTGAAAAACTTCGGGGTGACGATCAAGAAGTCACTCGCGTTCCCGCTCATCGTCATCTCGCTCTACTCGCCCGACGGCCGCTACGACGCCGCGTTCCTCTCGAACTACGCGCTCATCAACATCAACGACGCGCTGCTCCGCGTGAAGGGCGTCGGCGACATCCGCAACCTCGGCTCGTCGGACTACTCGATGCGCATCTGGCTCAAGCCGGACGTGTGCGCGCGGCTCGGGCTGACGGTGACCGACGTGCAGAACGCCCTGCGCTCGCAGAACGTCGTCAACCCCGCGGGTCAGGTGGGCGCCGAGCCGGCGCCGCCGGGCCAGCAGCTCACGTTCACCGTCAGGGCGCAGGGGCGCCTCGTCGAGCCCGAGGAGTTCGCGAACGTCGTCGTGCGCGAGAACCCCGACGGGTCGGCCGTGCGCGTGAAGGACATCGCCCGCGTCGAGCTCGGATCGCTCAACTACGCGCAGTACGGCACTTTCAACGGCAAGCCGGCCGCCGTCATCGCCGCGTTCCAGACGCCCGGATCCAACGCGCTCGACGTCGCCGAGCAGATCCGCAACACGATGAAGGACCTGGCGACGCGCTTCCCGCCGGGCATCGACTACATGGTGTCGCTCGACACGACGGCGCCCGTGAAGGCGGGCATCCGCGAGATCGTCGAGACGCTGCTCATCGCGGTGGTGCTCGTGGTGATCGTCGTGTTCGTGTTCCTCCAGAGCCTGCGCGCGACCCTCATCCCGCTGCTCACCGTACCGGTGTCCCTCATCGGGGCCTTCGCAGTGTTCCCTCTGCTCGGCTTCTCGGTCAACACGCTCTCGCTCTTCGGGCTGGTGCTCGCCATCGGTCTGGTCGTGGACGACGCCATCGTCGTCGTCGAGGCGGTCGAGCACCACATCGAGGAGGGCATGTCGCCGAAGGAGGCGACCCTCACGGCGATGCGCGAGGTCTCCGGGCCTGTCGTCGCGATCGCGCTCGTGCTGGCGGCGGTGTTCATCCCGGTCGCCTTCATGAGCGGCGTCACCGGGCGCCTCTACCAGCAGTTCGCGCTGACCATCGCGGTGTCGGTGCTCATCTCGGCGTTCAACGCGCTCACGCTCAGCCCGGCGCTCAGCGCGTTGCTCCTTCGGCCGCGGCCTCAGCAGCGCACCTTCTTCGGGCGAATCGGGGACGGCTTCAACGCGTGGTTCCGACGCGCCACCGACGGCTACGTGAGCACGAGCCGCCTGTTCGTGCGCAAGCTGGCCATCCCGCTCTTCTTGCTCGCGGGCGTGTCGATAGCCGCCCTGGCGCTCGGCCGCAGGCTCCCGTCGGGGTTCGTGCCCGACGAAGACCAGGGCTACACCGTCATCGGCGTGCAGCTTCCGGACGGGGCGTCGCTGCAGCGCACGATGGCGGTCTACAAGCAGATCGACGAGATCCTCGCGAAGGAGCCGGGCATCCGCACCTACAACGGCATCGCCGGCTTCAGCTTCTTCACGCGCACGGCCGCCAGCTACACCGGCACGGGCTTCGCCGGCCTCAAGCCATGGGAGGAGCGCAAGACGCCCGACCTGTCCGCGACGGCGATCATCGCCCGCCTCAACGCTGCTTTTTCACGCATCCCCGAGGCGCGCATCATCGCGGTGGCGCCTCCGGCCATCCCCGGCATCAGCGCCACCGGCGGCTTCAGCATGATGCTGCAGGACCGGAGCGGGGGGAGCTACGAATTCCTCGCCCAGAACGTCCAGAAGTTCATCGCCGAGGCGCGCAAGCGCCCAGAGCTCGCCAACGTGCGCCCCAACTTCTCGCCGGCGGTCCCGCAGCTCTTCGCCGAGGTCGACAAGGACAAGGCGCTCGCCGAGGGCGTCGCCATCTCGGAGATCTACAACGCGCTGCAGACGTTTCTCGGCGGCTCGTACGTGAACGACTTCACGCGGTTCGGGCGGCAGTGGCGCGTCTTCCTGCAGGCCGACTCCCAGTTCCGCACCGGGCCAGAGGACATCGGCCAGTTCTACGTCCGCAACAACCGCGGCGAGATGGTCCCGCTCTCCTCGTTCGTCCGCGTGAAGCGCACGAGCGGGCCCGAGTACACGGTGAGGTTC
>Ga0335069_10014768_pt1 | contig 10927 bp, 12 predicted proteins | sample Lox_Sample_11_FD_206714 | JGI IMG/M metagenome (GOLD analysis project Ga0335069, IMG submission 206714) | Soil microbial communities from Loxahatchee National Wildlife Refuge, Florida, United States - Lox_Sample_1.1 | ecosystem: Environmental > Terrestrial > Soil > Wetlands | place: USA... | reverse complement strand
CGGCGGCGTGACGTCGAGCTCGAGCGGCGGCGTGACGTCGAGCTCGAGCGGCGGCGTGACGTCGAGCTCGAGCGGCGGCGTGACGTCGAGCTCGAGCGGCGGCGTGACGTCGGATGCTGGCCTGTCCATGTGGCATGGGATCCTCGCCTGCAAGAGCAAGGCAGAGTGCGCCTCGCTCTGCGCAGGGTTCGACGACTACGAGTGCAGCGGCCCGGATTTCAATCTGCGCAGTTGCACGTGCTTCACAAATCTTGCTCATTGCGGGAGCTCGTGTCCGAACCAACTGATTTGCGACGACACGCCGAACGCGAAAACGTCGGCCTCTTGCGTAGGCGTCTACTGCAACCCAGCACACGGGAGCAGCGATTGCAGCTTGACCGGGCTGCCTCCGTTGACGTGCTGCACGAACGAAGTGAGGTTCGTTCAGGCGCTCGGAATCTCGTTCGGCTACTGCGCGCCGTCGTGCCCGTGAGTGGTTTCTAACGCCGCGACCTCGCGGCCGGTTTGTCGTTTAAGCCGGGGTGCTCCGCGCAGCTCACTATCCATGGGAGCGTGGAGTCATTCGACTACGTCGGCGACGCGGGCGACTACAACGACACCGGTTCCTTCTTCGGATCCATCGGCCACGCGCTGAGCAGCGCGGCAAGATCCGTCGAGCACGCAGCGCAAAAAGGGCTGCACGCGATCAGCGCAAATCCCCTCTGGAACATCGTGCAGACGGGCGCGGCTTTCATCCCGGGAATCGGCACGGCCGTCAGCGCCGGCATGGCGAGCGCCGCGGCGATCGGACGCGGCGCGAGCCTCGCAAACATCGGACTCAGCGCGGCGAAGAGCGCGCTCGGTCCCGCGGGGAGCGTCGGCGTTGACGTCGCTCTCGGTGCGATCCGAGGTCACAACTTGAGCGCCGCCGCGCTCTCGGACGTGCGGAAGATGCTGCCCGGCGGCGACGCCGCCAAAGGCGCCTTCGACGCGACGGTAGCGATCGAGAAAAAGCTCCCGAGCTCGCACGTCGAAATGCTGCGCGCGAAGCTCTCGGACGCTTCGCGAGCTGCGTTTGACAAGGTGCTCGCAGCGCACGCGTCACCGCCACAGCTTCCGCCGAAGAACGCTCCCGCGATGCGCCCGCAGGCGGGCCGCTCGCGCCTCGTGCGCGTGCCGCGCGTGACCGAACCTCCGAACCGCACGCGCCCGTTTCCGCACGCAAGCGCGGGCGCGAACCGCGTCGCCGAAGCGATGCTGAACAATCCCGGTCTGCGCGGGCTCCCCGCGGCGCAGCTCGCGACCTCCATCGGAGCGACGAGCCCCGACGCGCAGGAAGCGATCGCGTCCTTCCTCGCTCGGTTCGGCGCGGCGAAGGTCGAAGACTGGCGCGACGTCGGCTATGGCGAGTCGCTCGACAGTGCCGCGCGACGTTGCGGCGTCTCGTGCCCGTACGACTTGAGCCAATGGCCGGACGAGACGGCGGCACTGTCAGTGATGCGCGTGCCGGCCGTGCCCGTGACGCGCACGCTGCTTCACGCGCTTTACAAGCGCGGAGACGAGAACATCCGGCGCGCGCTGCTCGCGCACAATCTGCTCGCGCACGTCGCGCGCAACACGGGCGAGCTCACGGGCACGACGTGGACCGTGCGCGCGGGCGACACGCCGTATGGCGTTGCGCAGCAGCTCACGCACAACGGCAACCGATGGAAGGAGTTCACGAGCGTGAATCCCTCCATGGTCCCGTACACCGACGCGAACGGAAACACGCAGCTCAAAGGCTGGTACGCCGGCAAGAGCGTCAACGTGCCGCCGTCGTGGTTCCCCGCGACGGTGCCGCTCGCCGCGCCCGCGCCGAGCTCGTCGAGCGTGACCGGTGGTCCCCCCTTCCCCGCGCCGTCGCAGTACCCGGGCGGCTACCCGTCGAGCGTCTACGTCGTGAAGGACGGAGACAACGGCTCGAAGGTCGCATCGATGATCACGGGCGACCCGACGCGATGGAAGGAGCTACTCGGCCCGAACCCTCGGCTTGCCGATCCGAAGTACGGGATCGCGCTCTACACGGGCAACCGAGTCACGCTCCCCGCGTCGTGGGTCGCCCCGCAAGCAGCGGTGCCGGTCGTCGTCGCCACGCAGCCGGGCGCCGTCACGATCCAGCCGGTGCCGTTGCCGCCGGTGGGGCTCGTCGTGAGCCCGCCACCCCTGGGCGGCGGCGTGGTGTCTCCCATGCCGCTGCAAGAGGTGCCGCCGATCACCGTCACGGAGCCGATCTCGATCGCGATGCCACGGCCGACCACGACGACGGCGCCCGTGCAGACACAGCCCGCAGTGATGGGCAGCGAAGCGCAGCTCGGCGTGCTGGAGATACAGCTCGCGAGCTTCTACCGGGCGCACAGCGAAGCGGCGTATTGGTTCGGGCTCGGCGGCTCCGGCGCTGTGGCGGGCTCGGCGCCGTTCGGATCGGATCCGACCGACTTCGCGGGACAGTGGGGCCCGCGCACGCAAGCGGCGTTCGCGGGCTTCCAGACGTGGTGGAACGGCCAGGGCAAGACGCCGAAGCTTCCGACCGATGGCCTTCCGGATGATCAGACCGTCGCCGCGCTGCAAGCGCAGACGAAAGCCGACACGCCCCCCGAGGTCACGCAGGCCGCGCAGACCGCGGCCGCTGCGACGACTCCGCCGAGCTCGGCGAAGAAGAGCGGCGACGACGGCGCGTTGCTCGTGCCGCTCGCCGCGCTCTTGCTCTCGGGGCTCTGAGACATGGCCGAGGCGAGCACACCCGGCAAGCTCACGTGGATCCACACGGATTCGCGTGGCCTCGCCGCGGCGTCCGCGGCGGCATACTCGCGCGCCATCGGCCAACAGTGGAGCGACGACGCGAGCTCGACGGCCGACGCGCGCATGCTCGTGGTCCAAACCTTTGCGAGCGCCGCCGCTCTGTCCCCGACTCCACCCGTGGTCCAGGGCGGCGCGCTCTCTATTACGCCGACGCGCGTCGATCCATCGACCGAGCCGGGCGCGTGGCAACTCGCGCTCATGCAAGCGCTCTACGTGCTGCTCGCGACGAACCCGACCGCGGCTTACTCGTTCACGGGCAACGTGCGCATGCAGACCGAGGACGGAGAGCCCGCGGCGCCGCCCGAAACGGGCCTCGCGTGGATCGGCGCCGTCGTCGCGATCGCCGTGGTCGGAGCGATCGCCGCCGTCGTCATCGATTGGCTCAACGAACGCGACCAGATCGCCGCCATCAAGCTCGCGACCGATGCGAACGTGCAGAAGCACGCGGCGACGCTCGCGAGCGCGAACCAGATCGTTTCCGAGCACCTCGATCGCGAGGCAGCGGCGGGCGCGAGCCTCCCCTGGGAGCAACACGAGCTCGAGCTCCTCGACGAGCTCCAAACGAGCTCGCGCGAGCTCGCCGCGTGGAAGGCGCCCGACTTGAAGCCCGGGCCCATCGGCGGCGCCGTCGCGAACGTCGGCGGTGCAACGGCGGGAGCGATCAGCAACGTCAGCAACGCCGCCGCGGGCTCGACCGACACGGCTCTCGTTCTCGCCGCCGCAGTGGCGGCGTTTTGGATCTTCACTCACCACAGCGGGCGCCAATCGCGCGCCGCACAAGCAGCGTAGGAGCAACGGCAACATGGCAAAGGGTAAGAAGCGAGCAGCGGCGAAGAAGTACGCGAAGGCAGCGGCGGGTTTCTCGTGGGCGCGGGCGAAGAGTCACGGCTACCCCGCAGCGGCCGGCGCGCTTGCCTCCTACGCGGTGCCGATGCTCGCGAGCCACTCCACGACGGTCAAAAGCAAGTGGTACGGCGGTCCGCTCGCGCTCTTCGCCGGATCGCTGTTCCTCAAGGACGGGAAAACGGCGCACGGGCTCGCAGGCGCGGCCGGGATGCTCGGCGGCATGAACAAGCAGCTCGCCGACTTCCAGAACGGCAAGAGCCAGACGAGCCCCGTGGGCTGGTTCGCCGACAACCCGCAGCCGGGCTCTCAGCAGCTCCCCGCGCAGCCGGCGACGAACGCGCAAGGACGCGTCGAGCCGGGCGACGACGCGAGCATGCTCTACGACGGCGCCGCGCTGCAGTGAACATCCCTCGCCCTACCGCGCGGCGAACCAAGCGCGGGAACGGCCGGGAGTGACCGGCAGCAACATCAAACATCTCGAAGGAGTCTCCCATGGTCATGAACATCGAAGCCGCGAAAGCGCTGCCCAACGCGGTCGACAAACTCACGATGGAGTACGAGGCAGCGGGCAAGCCCTACTACCGCGTCGAGCGCGAGTACTACTCGACGGGAAGCGTGCGCTTTCTCATCGACGGCACCGCGTACACGCCGGGCGGTGGCGGCTATCAGCGCTACATCGTGAAGGCAGCGGCGGGACAGGCGGCCGCCTTGTTCTCGTACAAGGCCGGCGATCCGGGCGGCGCTGCGAACCTCTTCACGACGGCGGGAAGCGTGCCGCTCGTCACGGATCAGAGCCACACGAACCAAGTCGTGGGCTACCAGACGAACGGCGAAGACTTCGCGATGATGGGCGTCGCGGGTCAGATCAAGGGCGTGCGCTTGCAGATGACGCCGGGCGCCGACTTCCCGACGGGGCAGGTTACGGCGGCGTTCAAGGCCGGCGTCACGATCGGAAACCTCTACCTCAACGACGTTTCGAACGACTTCCTGCCGCCGGAGGTCACGTCGCCGCTCATCCTCGAGGACAACTTCGGGCGCGCGCTGATGAAGGTGCTCGACTTGCGCGAGCTCTGGAACCAGCGCGAGGGCGACCAGGTCGCGCTCGGGCGCGCGCTCGGTCCGGGTGGCGGCGAGAGCTACCTGCACGGGCTCGGCCAGCCGACGACGCACAACATCAAGCGTCTATCGAAGGGCCTCATCTGGCGCAACTCCGGCACGCCCGGCGCGCAGGACACGCAGTTCAGCTTGAACTGCACGCTTCGCGAGGACGTCTACGCCAAGGTCACTTGGCCGGGAACGACGGTCTTCGGCGACACCTTCGGGCCGCTCGTGGAGCTCGACGTCGACTACCAGATCATCATGCACGGCGTGGCGTTCTATCTGCCGAGCGAGAACCGCTGACCACCAACGCGGGCGGCCGAGCTCGCGCCCAAAAGCCTGCTCGGCCGCCTGCAACGTTTCCCCCCGTTTAGGAGGACTACTCGATGACGTCTCCCGAGCTCGCGAGCGCCGTTTACAGACACCTCGCGCGCGTGCGCGAAAACCCGGCGGCCGCCGTCGCTCCCGAAGAGCTCGAAGAGCTCGAGCGCGAAGCGCGCAACGCCATGGACGGCACGCGCCTCGCTCTCACGGCGCCGTCCGCCGACCGCACGATGCTCTCGCGCGTCGTGCTGCTCGCGGCATCGACGTCGGCCGTCGTGGACGACTTCCCGAACGTCGGAGAGCCGATCCGCATCGTCGGGTTCAACCCCACGATCATCGCGCTCGAAGACGGGAAGGTGTTGCCGCCCACGTGGGCGATCGACGTGCGCATCACGACGGGCCGCGCGCAAAAGGAAATCTACACGAACGCGCAGAACCTGCAAAACGCCGCGGCGCCGCTCGTGCCGCAAAGCCAGTTCGTGCCGCTCTCGTCGATCGATGCGGCGATCGCGAACCGTCTCATGGATTTCGTGCTCGACCGTCAGCCCGTGGCGATCGAGTTCGCGTATCAGTGGGCAGTCGACCAGACGACGCGCACCGCGCTGAACTGGTCCAACGTCCAAATCTCCGTCGCATGGTTCGTGAAGGACCTCGAAGGCGCCCCGCGGCGTTGAAAGGACTCCCCGTGCAGCTCATCGCCCCGAACAAATTCATGCCGTGCCTTCCAGGCTTCCAATTTTGGGCCGAGTCGGTCTGCGCCGGCGTGCTCTCCCCCGTGCACACGTTCGGCGCGCGCGAAGCCGAAGTCTTGTTCACGTGCCACGACAACATCTCGCACGCGATCAATCACCACACGGTCACGCTCGCGATCGGCGGAAAGGCGTTCGTCTTCGAGTTCATCGAGAGCGGCTCGCCGAGCCCCGGGCACATCGCCGTGAACATCAGCAACGGAGACTCGGCCAACACGGTTGCGGCCGCTCTTCAGAGCGAAATGGCATCGACCGTTGCGAGCGCGCTTCCCGGTGCCGCGACGGTCGAAGCGGCGAGCGGCGCCGTCGTGCCCGTCCTCGCAAACGATCCATCCGTGCCACTCGAGGGGCTCGCCGACGCTCCGTTGACCGTCTCGGTGCAAGCTCTCGGCTCGAGCTACGGGATGTTCATGCTCCCCGCGTGGGTCACGTTCAGCTATGCCGGCTACGACCCCGCGAACCTCGTGGAAGATCCGGGCGTGCTCCTGCCCTTCTATCCGCTGTGTGGCGGCCCCGCTGTGAAGGCGTGGCCCGGGTTCGTCGACGAGAACATTTACGCGACGCCCGGGTGAGTCGGCGCCCATGTCGACGCTCTGCAACGCGGGCAAGACAACCGAGGTTCCGGGCGACGGACACGGCAACGCGTGCTCGATCGTCACGTCGCAGCAATCGAACGACCCCGGGGGATGGTTCGTGTCAGTCTACTGCGACACGGGCGCGGGCCCCATGCTCGTGCGCCGCTTTTGGCTGACGGCTCCCGCGTCCGACGCGAGCCGCCTTCTCGCTCGTCTGCACGTGCCCGGCGCGCGCACGTGGCTGGCCAAGGTGCAGGCGCCGACGACGAGCGTTGCTCCCCTGCGCGTGCACCTCGAAGCCGAGCAGCTCGGGGCGCCGCAAGAGCTCCAGCCACGCACCGGCAAGGGGCTCGGCATCGCCGCTGACACTGTGCCGGCCACGGTCACGCTTCCGAAAGGCGCCTGGGTTCAGGAAGCGAGCGCTACCGCGGATGGCGGCCCCGTGACGGTCACGATCGTTGCGCAGCGGGACGCCACGCTTACGCAGACGTTGCAGACGATCACGATTCCGGACGGCGAGGTTTACACAGCGACCTTTTCGCAGGACGAGTTCATCGCATCGATCGATTTTGCGGGAAGCGTCGGCGCGTACGCCGTGCGCTACCAGGAGTGAGGCGCGTGCGTGGGCTACTTCCCGAGGGGCGCAGACGGGCCACAGGGGCCGCAGGGGCCGCAGGGCCCGCAGGGCTCGCAGGGCGCGCAAGGCAACGTCGGTGCGCAGGGCCCGCAGGGCGCGCAGGGCAACGCCGGTGCGCAGGGCCCGCAGGGCTCGCAAGGCGCGCAGGGCCCGCAGGGCTCGCAAGGCGCGCAGGGCAACGCCGGTGCGCAGGGCCCGCAGGGCAACGCCGGTGCGCAGGGCCCGCAGGGCAACACCGGTGCGCAGGGCCCGCAGGGCTCGCAAGGCGCGCAGGGCGCGCAGGGCAACGCCGGTGCGCAGGGCCCGCAAGGCAACGCCGGTGCGCAGGGCCCGCAAGGCAACGCCGGTGCGCAGGGCCCGCAGGGCTCGCAAGGCGCGCAGGGCAACGCCGGTGCGCAGGGCCCGCAAGGCAACGCCGGTGCGCAGGGCCCGCAAGGCTCGCAAGGCGCGCAGGGCGCGAGCGGCGCGACGACGGAGCGCGATCTCGCGTGGTGGGGCGCTACGACCGCGCCCGCAACGGCATCGGTCCGATACGCGATCTCGGCTTTCGGCGTCCCGAGCGGAGCGAGTCAGACCGGCGCGCAGATCGTCGCGGTTCCGATCACGCTCACGGGCGTTACGATCGTCCATCAAACTGCGCTCTCGCCGGACTCCATCACTTACACGGTGCAGAAGAACGGCGTCGACACGGCGATCACCGCGACCATTTCGGGCGGAAGCACGTCGCCCGTTTCGCAGACCGGGCAAGCTGTGAGCTGCCTCGCTGGCGACGTCCTGACGTTCAAGATCGTGCAGTCGGGGACAACGGCCGGGACGATCAACATGCGCGCCGCGGTGCGCGGCTACACCACGTGAGCTGACGGATGGGCTACGGCGCGCGAGGACAGCCAGGGCCGCCGGGACCTCCCGGCGCGGGCCTCGCGTTCGCGTCTCCTGCCGACGTCGCCGCCTACGACGCGACGGCGCTCGTCTCGTACTCGCGCGCGGGATGCGGCATCGTCTACGATGAATACCAGTTCATCGCCTCGCCCTCGGCGGCGCTGCTCGCCGCGGCCGATGGAGTGAGCGTCATCGCGGCCGCGGCGCCGAGCGGCGCCGTGTGGGCGCGCGCGTTCGTCCGAAACTTGCCGGCGCAGTACGAAACCACGTGGTTCGTGGACCAGACGAACGGCAACGACGGGTGGTCTGGCACGAGCTCGACGGCGGGCCCGAGCCAGGCCGGGCCGCTCAAGTCGATGCGCGAGCTCGCGAACCGCCTACGCGGCGCCGTCATCCCAGCGAGCACGGCCGTAACCGTGACGGTCGCCGCGGGCGACTACAGCGTGGACCCTACGGCGTTCGACGTCGAGCTGCTCGCCGGGGCGTCCATTCTTGTGCTCGGCGCCGTGACAACGGTTTCCGACGTCGTCGCCGCGTACACGGCAACGACTCCGGGCGCAGCGGAGACAAACTCGGGCGCGACATGCGCGCAGCTCACAGCGACGACAAACTCAATTCCTGATCAGTCGCGGATTTCCTTCACGAACGGCACCGCGTCCGGCTGCTATGCGTGGGTCAACGGGATCGTGAGCGCAGGGCCGCCAACCGCGGCTTACATCGGTAGAGCCGGCAAATACTCGAACCCTCGATCGCCTTCGGGCGCCGTGACGCTCGCCGATCCAACGGTCGGCGACCACTTCACGATCGACACGCTGCGGACGCAGCTCGGGCCCCTCGAGTGCAACGTGCGCGGCCCTGGTTCCCTCGTCTTCCAGGATTGCCTTTTCAACACGACGACGGCGAACGATCGTAACCATCGCGCGACGGGGAGCGCGCAATATAAGAGCGTCGTCCTGTACGGGTGCGCCATCACTGATAGCTCGTCGCTTCAATTCTGCGACGGGCAGGGCACGCTCGCGTGCTCGTGGCTCTCGTCGCAGTCGGGCGTGCTCCTGTTTCTCTCGTCGACGTGGGTCGCGCGAAACTGCACGTTCGCGACGTCGCTCTCCGCGCTCGTCGTGCAAGTCACCTCGCAATCGCTGCTCACGCTGCAAGAGAGCTGCGTGCTCGATAACGCGTCCTTTCTCGTCAACGAGGGCGGCTTTATCTACATGGTCGGCGAAACAAAGAACGACCTCCAGGTCGTCGACTGCACGCAGGCGCACGCGATCGACGTCTCGCGCGGCTCTGTCTTCTGGGCGCAAAACAACTCGAACGCGATTTGGGGCCTCCGTAACGCCATGAGCGGCACCGCGCTCTTTTGCGAGACGGGCGGACAAATGTTCTTCAACGCCAAGCCCTCGATCCCGGGCGGCACGGGCACCGATTGGAACGTGGGCACCGCGACGGGCGCGTGGGCGTCGCTGCCCACCGTGCGAACCACGACACCGGGCGCGCTCGCGTGCGCGACGACCTAACGGCCATGGCAACGACGTCCATTCTCGCAGTCCCCGGGATCCGGCACACGACACCCGGCGTGCTGCGCGGGCTCGCCGACATGGCCGATCGCAACGGCTGGAACGCGGACGGGATCGCCGGCTACATCTCGCACGAGAGCGGCTTTCGCGCGAACGCGCGCAACCCCACGGGCGCGGCCGGGCTCGGCCAGTTCATCGAGCCGACCGCGCGCCACTACGGCACGACGACGGACGCGCTCGCGCGCATGAGCGGCGAGCAACAACTGCCGTTCATCGAAGCGCTCTTCCGCGATCTTTTCGCGCGCGGCGTGCCGAGCTCGCCCGTGGACTACATCTTCGGCCCGTACGGGCGCGAGGACCTCGTGGGCGCCTCGGACGACACGGTTATCGATCGCGCTGACTCGAGCGACCCGGCCGAGGTGCGCCGCTACAACGAAAACGCGGGCCTCGACGCGGCGAAGAAGGGTTACATCACGGTCGGCGACTTGCGCGGCTCCATGCGCTCCGTACTGAACGCCGCGCACGGGCACCGCGTCATGGTTCCCCCTCCATCGTCGGACGACGGCTTGTTGCTGGTCGCCCTGCTCGGGCTGGTATTCTTCGGGAAGGAGTTTTTCGGATGAAAAAAACGAATCAGGAAACCCTCGCAGCCAACGACCTTCACGCCACGTTGAAGGCCGGAAGCCGCGAGCTCAAGAAGAAGTCGCCGAAAGCGGCGCTCGCCCTCGACGGGCTCTCGCTCGTCGTGCCGCGCATCGCGAAGCATGTGCACGGCTGGTCGGGTGAGCCGCTCGAGCGTCCGTTTTTCGCGAAGAGCCGGAAGGCGGTGCACTGATGGACGCCGCCGCATATCGCCGCGCCGGCTACCACGGGCTCGCCGCCCTGGCCGAGCGAGACGAGCACCACGGCCACGGCCCGAAGAAGAGCCACGGGAAGAAGCGCCGGAGCTCGAAGAAGGCGCGCGCGCAGCACGCGCGAAAGAAGCCGCGGCACGCGAAGCGCAAGAGCGCGAAGAAGAGCCACGGGAAGAAGAAGCGCAGCGCCGCGCAGCGCGCCGCAACGCGCAAGATGCTCGCCGCCAACCGCGCACGCCGCGGGCACGGCAAGCGCGGAAAGAAGAGCAAGTGAAGCCGCGCGCCGCGGCGACGGGCGAGCCCATCCCGCGCCCCGAGATTTTCTGGACGGAGGACGGCTCGGGAGAGCCCCTCCGCGCGCCCATCGCTAAAATCTACGTGTATGCGAACCCTCCGACGGGAGGCCGAGAGCAAATCGACTGCACGACGATCGACGCGCTCCCCGATCCGGTCGCTCTCCGAAATCTCTACGGCCCGGGCATGTACGATCTCGAAGCGCGAGACGTAAACGGCGGGCTCGTCGCCAAGGCGACGCACCGCGTGCGCATGCCCCCCGGGCAGCAGTGGCGGCCGCCGGCTGGAGCTCCCGCCGTCGAAGTCGTGCCGCCCACGCAAGGGCCGCAAGCGGCAA
>Ga0335069_10014766_pt1 | contig 10928 bp, 10 predicted proteins | sample Lox_Sample_11_FD_206714 | JGI IMG/M metagenome (GOLD analysis project Ga0335069, IMG submission 206714) | Soil microbial communities from Loxahatchee National Wildlife Refuge, Florida, United States - Lox_Sample_1.1 | ecosystem: Environmental > Terrestrial > Soil > Wetlands | place: USA... | reverse complement strand
CCGATGCCGCCGCCGGCGAACTCACTGAGCAGGTGAGCGGTCATGAACAGCACCGCGTCGGCACTCACCGGGCTGGTGGGAAAGGCGATCGAGCGCGGCACGTACTGCGGCGGCGCGAAGAGCATGTACCCGGCCGGAACGCCATCGACATAAGCGATCTTGCCGCAACTGCCCCACTCGAGCAGCACGGAAGAAACCCAGGACTCCTTCTCGAGTTCCAGGTCGCCGCTTTCCTCGGCCCGCGCCCGGCTTACCGGGTCGAGTTCCCAGAAAACGCATTTACGGCACTTCGGCGGCAAGTCGCCGAGATTATCCAGCGTAATGTTGACGATACGACGTGACATCCTGTTCCCCGGCTTCCCCGGCAGAATCCACAAGCGCTAGCAGGAGATACCCCGTATCCTGGCATGATACTCGGGCCTGCAAGGCCCGGTAGGCCCCTTTGGGGCCCCCAGGGGGGTTTGGGGGGCTGGGCAATCCCCCCAAGAGCAGGGGGGGTCTCGGGGGGATCGTCCCCCCGAGACAACAGGGAGGTCCAGTGACGCCAGGACAGCAGCCGATATCGCAGCCGCAACGAATCGACCGTTACGTCGGCCAGTACGCCGAGCGGGCGGTTGGCATGGTGGCTTCCGAAATCAGGGCGCTGTTCGCCGTCGCCGCCCGGCCCGAGATCGTATCGCTGGCCGGCGGCTCACCGTACGTCACCGCGCTGCCGCTCGACGCCGTGGGCACCATGATCGGCCAGCTGATCGCCAGCCAGGGCGCGACCGCGCTGCAGTACTGCACCGCGCAGGGCGACGCGGGACTGCGGGAGCGGATCTGCGACGTGATGGCGCTCGAGCAGATCCGCGCCCACCCCGACGAGGTCGTAGTCACCGTCGGCTCGCAGCAGGCCCTCGACCTGATGGCCAGGATCTTCATCGACCCCGGCGACGTGGTGCTCGTCGAGGCCCCCTCCTACGTGGGCGCGCTGGGTGCCTTCGCGTCCTACCAGGCCGACATGGTGCACGTGGCCATGGACGACGACGGGCTGATCCCCGAGGCTCTCGAGGAGACCATCAGGCGCATCGCCGCGACGGGACGCCGGGCCAAGTTCCTCTACACCGTGCCGAACTTCCACAACCCCGCCGGGGTCACCCTCGCCGCCGGGCGGCGGCACCGCATCCTGGACATCTGCCATCGGGCCGGCTTGCTGGTCGTCGAGGACAATCCGTACGGCCTGCTCGGTTTCGACGGCGATCCGATGCGGGCACTGCGGGCCGACGACACCGACGGGGTCGTGTACCTCGGCACGTTCTCCAAGACCTTCGCCGCGGGCGTGCGGGTCGGCTGGGCGGTCGCGCCCACCGCCATCAGGGAGAAGCTGATCCTGGCCGCCGAGTCGGCCGTGCTCTGCCACTCCAGCTTCTCGCAGCTGACCGTGCGCGAGTACCTGAACACCCAGCCCTGGCACGAGCAGGTCAAGGACTTCCGCGAGCTCTACCGGGAGCGCCGGGACGCGACGCTGAGCGCGCTATCCAGGATGATGCCGCCCGAGTGCGGTTGGACTACTCCGGCCGGCGGGTTCTACGTCTGGCTCAGGCTGCCCGACGGGATCAACGCCAAGGCGATGCTGCCGCGGGCGATCTCGTCCCGGGTCGCCTACGTGCCGGGTACGGGCTTCTACGCGGACGGCTCGGGCAGCCAGTACGCCAGGCTCTGCTACTCCCTCCCTGGTCCGGACCGCATCAACGAGGGCGTCCGCAGGCTGGCCGCGGTGATCGAGACCGAGATGCAGCTGCGGGACGACTTCGGACCAGCTCCAGTATCCTAGTTAAGGCTAAATTTCAAAACTATGAGCGATCTTGAGCGTATCGTTGTCCTGGCCGGCGGCCTGTCCCCGGAGCGGGAGGTGTCGCTGCGGTCCGGAGACCGGGTCCGCGACGCCCTGGACGAGGCGGGCATCCACGCGGTCGTCGCGGACGCCGACGCGGCGCTGCTAGCGCTGCTGCGCGCCGACCCGCCCAGCGCGGTGTTCCCTGCCATTCACGGTGTCTGCGGGGAGGACGGCGCGATCAGAGAAGTGCTCGGGCTACTCGGCGTACCGTACGTCGGCTCGGTAGCCAGCGCCTGCCAGATGGCCTTCGACAAGCCGACCGCCAAGGCCCTGACCGCAGCCGCGGGACTGGTCACGCCACCGTCGGTGACGCTGCCCCGGGAAACCTTCCACGACCTCGGCGCCGCCGCGGTCATCGACCTCATCGTGGCCAAGCTCGGCCTGCCGCTGTACGTCAAGCCCTCCCGCGGCGGTTCGGCCTTGGGCGCCGGGGCGGTCCGCACCGCCGCGGAATTGCCGGCCGCCGTGCTGAGCTGCTTCGCCTACGGCGACACCGCGCTGATCGAGCGGTTCATTTCCGGGACCGAGGTGGCGGTGGGCGTGATCGACCTCGGCGAGGGCCCGCAGGCGCTGCCCGTGGTGGAGATCGTTCCCGGCGAGGGTGAATACGACTACGCGGCCAGGTACACCGCGGGCAAGACCGAGTTCTACGTTCCGGCCCGGCTACCCGCGGCGGTCGCGGACGAGGCGGCGAGGATCGCGATCGCCGCACACACCGTGCTCGGGCTGCGCGACTTGTCCAGGACGGACCTCATCGTGGACGCCAACGGCACGCCCTGGTTCCTGGAGGTGAATGTCGCCCCCGGGATGACCGAGACGAGCACGCTGCCGCTGGCGCTCGAGGCGTCGGGTCACCCGTTCGGCCGCACCTGCGTCCGGCTGCTTGAGCAGGCGGCCGCCCGCGGCGCCTGAAGCCCGTCCCGCGCCCGGATCGCGGCCTCCCGCCCGGTTCCCCTGGTGCTCCTGCGCCCCCTGGATATTTTCGTTGACCAGTGATTCCCTGGCCGCCACCCGCCCGGCTCGGCGTATCAGGCGTGGATGTCCCAGCCACGTCGCCCCGACAGCATGCCTGGGGCATCCACGCTCTATGATCAGCTGCTCGGCGAGATCGTGACTCGCGTGAGCGGCACTCTCGTCCGCTGTACGTGCCGGAGTCGATGCCTGATCCTCTCGGCTGACCACGTGCCATCCTCCCCGGAGTAATGTCCCGGATCCGTTGGCCAGGGTCCTAGGCTCGTGACCATGACACCTCCCAAGAGCTTCGGCAGCGACAACCATGCGGGCATCCATCCGGCGGTCCTGCGCGCGATCACGGACGCGAACGCGGGCGACGCGGTCGCCTACGGCGCCGACGCGTGGACCGAGCAGGCCAGCGCCGGGTTGCGCGGGATCTTCGGTGCCGACGAGGCCTTCCTGGTGCTGAACGGCAGCGGCGCCAACGTCCTCGGGCTGAGCCTGCTGCTGCGCCGACACGAGGCCGTCATCTGCGCGGAGTCCGCGCATATCAACACCGACGAGTGCGGCGCGCCGGAGCAACTGGTCGGCACCAAGCTCCTCACCGTGCCGTCGCCGGACGGGAAGATCACGCCGGAGCTCATCGCGGAGAAGCTGTCCGGGCGAGGTGACGACCACCGGTCCCAGCCCGGCGTGGTCGCCCTGACCCAGTCGACCGAGCTCGGCACCTGCTACACGCTCGCCGAACTGCGGAAGATCGCCGACTTCTGCCACGCCAGCGACCTCCGCCTGTATCTGGACGGGGCACGGCTGGCCAACGCGGCCGCCTCGCTGGACTGTTCGCTAGCGGAACTGGCCGAGTATGCGGACGCGCTCAGCTTCGGCGGCACCAAGAACGGCGCGATGGGCGCCGAGGCGCTGATCGTGATGCGGCCGAGCCTGTCTGCCGACGCGCCGTACCTGCGCAAGCAGATGCTCCAGCTCACTTCCAAGCTTCGTTTCGTGGCCGCCCAGTTCACGGCGCTCCTCCATGACGACCTGTGGCGAGCCAACGCCTCCCACGCCAACGCCATGGCCCACCGCCTCGCCGAAGGCGCGTCCGCCGTGGCTGGCGTGGAGATCGTCCACCCGGTTCAGGCCAACGCCGTCTTCGCCCGCCTCCGGGACCGGCACATTACCGCCCTCCAGCAAGACTGGACCTTCCATGTCTGGGACGAGGGCGACAACATAGTCCGCTGGATGACCTCCTTCGATACCACCGAAGCCGATGTGGATACCTTCCTCGGCGATATTCGATCGACCGCCAGCTCGTAGCCGCCCGTCAAGGTTTCCCGTGAAACATGCAACCGCACGGCACCCGCCGAACCGGCCGAGCCACCAGACACCGGAACCGCTGGCGCGCTGCTCCGTTATTCCGCGGACTCCTGCTCCGATACTGCCGGGTTCATGACCTTCACGATCCGCTCCAGGTCGTCGATCGAGGCGAATTCCACGACGATCTTCCCCTTGCGCTGCCCCAGCTCGACCTTGACCCGGGTCTCGAACAGATCCGAGAGCCGGTCAGCCAGATGACGCAGGCCGGGTGCGATCGGCTGCTTGGCGCCGGTACGCGGCGAACGGCGCGGCAGCGAGTCCTCAGTACCGACCGCGACAATCTCCTCGACGGCCCGGACCGACAGGCCCTCGGCCACGATCCGGCTGGCCAGTCGCTCTTGCGCTTCGGGATTCTCCAAGCTGAGCAGGGCCCTGGCATGGCCGGCGCTGAGCACGCCCGCCGCCACCCGCTTCTGGACGGCCGGCGGCAAGTTCAGCAGCCGTAGGGTATTGCTGATATGCGGGCGAGACCGGCCTATCTTGCGCGCGAGTTCCTCGTGGGTGGCCCCGAAGTCGTCGAGCAGCTGCTGATAGGCGGCGGCTTCCTCGAGGGGGTCGAGCTGCTGACGGTGCAGGTTCTCGATCAGGGCGTCGCGGAGCAGCTCGTTGTCCTGGGTCTGCTTGACGATGGCGCCGATCTCGGCCAGCCCGGCTCGCTGGCAGGCCCGCCATCTACGCTCGCCCATGACGAGCTCATACCGGCCGGGCCCGGCCGCACGGACGACCACCGGCTGCAGCAGGCCGACCTCCCGGACCGACTCCGCGAGCTCGTCGAGCGCCTCTTCGTCGAAGGTTCGCCTGGGCTGCCGGGGATTCGGTGTGATCGCGGAGACCGGGATGTCCCGGTAGTGGGCCCCGACCACCTCGACCCGGCCGTCGGCGGACCCTCCGGGACCCGGCGGGAACGGGTCGGCACCGGCGACCGCATCTGGTCCGCGGCCGCCGTCGCTGTCAGCCGGACGCGGGGACTCCTGGATAAGCGCGCCGAGTCCCCGGCCTAGTCCGCGCCTTTGCTGAGCCACTGCCATCTCCCCGGTCTCGCTGTGCCGTTCCAGCCGTCCTAACGTGCGCCCGCCGACTGCATCGCCAGCTCGCGCGCGGCTTCGGTGTACGCGATCGCGCCGCTCGACGCCGGGTCATAGGTGATCACCGACTGACCCCGGCTCGGCGCCTCGGACACCCGGACGCTTCTCGGGATGATAGTGCTCAGCACCGAGGCGCCGAAATGCGCGCGCACATCGTCGGCCACATCGGAGGCGAGCCGGGTGCGGCCGTCGTACATCGTCAGCAGCACGGTGGAAACGTGCAGTCCGGGATTGAAGTTGACCCGCACAAGTTCCGCCGTGTTGAGCAGTTGCTGGACCCCCTCGAGTGCGTAGTACTCGCACTGGATGGGCAGCAGCACCTCCTCGGCGGCGACCAGGGCGTTCAGGGTCAGCAGCCCGAGCGAGGGAGGACAGTCCACCAGTACGTAGTCCAGGTCCGACGTGTCGTACGCCTTAAGCGCCCGGACCAGCCGGAGCTCCCTGGCCACCACCGGGACCAGTTCGATCTCGGCCCCGGCGAGGTCAATGGTGGCGGGCGCGCAGTACAGGCCCGGCATCTCGCCGACTGGCCGCACGACCTCGGCCAGCGGGCGGTCATCGACGAGCACGTCGTACACGGAGGGGACGCCGACGTGATGGTCGACGTCCAGCGCGGTCGACGCGTTCCCCTGCGGGTCGAGGTCGATCACCAGGACGCGCAAACCGTGCTGGGCCAGGCTGGCGGCCAGGTTCACCGCCGTGGTCGTCTTGCCGACGCCGCCCTTCTGGTTGGCGATGGTCATGATCCGGCAGCGGGACGGTCGTGGCCAGGGCAGGCCCCCGCCACGAACCCCGACAGCGGCTTCCGCGGCCCGGCCGATCGGAGTATCCCCCGGATCCGGCGGGAGCTCCGGGACGACCACAGGGCTGGTTTCCCGTGAAACCGCCGTTACCGCCGGATCCGGGCGCTGGGTGCCGACCCCGGACCCAAAGGTCCCGCGGACCTCGCCGCCATCGGCTTCCGACCCTGCCTCGTTCACCTGAACGCCTCTCGATCCTTGGCCTGCACTCTTTCCTGACACGATGGGTCCTGACACGATGGGCCCCGAACGTCCCGGCCAGCCGAGGCCGCCGATTCTGGCCGCATCTGCCCGCGGGACGCCGTGCATCCGGGCTGTTTGCGGGCCAGCCGGCCAGCCGAGGCCGGTTCCACGGGCTGCGCTCCGGTCCGCCGCTGGTTGACTCGCCGTGCCCTGCGGGTAATAGCTGAGCGCCACCTATGCCCTGCCTCATCTAGCGAAGAACCGCACGACGGTAGTCGCAGGAATGACCTTACCTTCTCCCGCGCATACAACCTCGGCGCCGCGAGCACCAATCCGGCGCAGGACCGGGCGGGCCTTCCTCAGTTCGTCGGCGGCCGTTCGGCCCTTGATCGCGAGCACCATCCCGCCCGGTCGCACCACACGCACCGCCATTTCCGCGAGCCGGTCCAGCGGTGCCACCGCCCGGGCCGTAGCCACGTCCGCCCGCAGTACCGTATCCTCGGCTCGCCCGCGCAGCACGCTCGCGTTGGCCAGGCCGAGTTCGGCCACGCACTCTGACAGGAACCGGCAGCGTCGCTCCATCGGCTCGAGCAGTGTAACGCTCAGTTCCGGCCGCATCAGGGCCAGCACGAGGCCGGGCAGGCCCGCACCGGAACCGATATCCACCAGCGTCCGGTACCGGCTGTCGATGAGATCCGCCACCACGGCGCAATTCAGCAGGTGCCGGTCCCACAACCGGGGCACTTCGTGCGGCCCGATCAGGCCCCGCTCGACCCCCCGGGTAGCCAGCATGCGGGCCAACGCCTGGGCCCCGTCGAGCGCGGGGCCGAGCACCGCGGCCGCACCCGGCGGCGGCGGGTCATCAGCTGCCATCTCGTCCGCGGCACTGTTGTCAACGAAATCAGTATCGACAGCCATGCCCGCAAGATCTTGACTATCGAACTCGTTACTGGCCGTCACTGCGCCGGATAGACCACCACTCGCCGGTTCGGCTCCTCGCCCTCCGACTCGCTGCGCTGGCCTGCCGCGGCCACCGCGTCGTGCACGATCTTGCGCTCGAACGGCGTCATGGCGGCCAGGGTCTTCGGCTCGCCAGTGCGCGCGACATCCTCGGCCACGGACCGCCCGTAGTCGGCGAGCTCGGCGCGGCGACGGGCCCGATAGCCGCCGATGTCGAGCATCAGCCGGGCTCGCGTACCGGTCTGCCGGTGCACGGCGAGCCTGGTCAGCTCCTGAAGCGCTTCCAGGACCGCGCCGTCGTCGCCGACCAGCTCGTCCAGCGTCGCGCCCACGACCGAAACGACCGCGCGGTCCCCCTCGACGTCCATGTCGATGTCGCCGTCCAGGTCCGCGATGTCCAGCAGGCCTTCCACGTAGTCCGCGGCGATATCGCCCTCGAGCTCGAGATCGCTCAGCTGGGTGCTCGCGGATACCCCGTCGTCCTGGCCGCCCTCGGTTGCGCCGAGGGCCTCCTCAGCGTCGGTGACCTCCACGTCCTGCTGGCTCACGGCCGGACCTCCCACTGTGCTCAATGCCCTTCAAGGTTCGGGTATTCAGGTTCTCGCGCTGGCTTACCGGCGTCTAACCGTCGCCACCGGCCACCTGAACAACCCTCACGCCGCTGCCGTCACCGTTTGCCCGACCGCTTGGCTCTCGCCTGCCGCACCGGTTGCTGCCGCACCACCTTAGCGGTGGGCACGTCATCCTGGGGCTCAGGTTCCTGTTTCGCCCGGCCAAATCCCAGCAGCCCGCGCTTTTCGGTGCCGTTCTGGCCGGTGGCCGGGCGGGACGCCGTGGTCGCCGGGCGAGACGACGTCCCGGTCCGGGCCGATGCCGACGTCGTGCCGCCCTTAGCCCGGGCCGAGGCCGAACCCGCCGAGGCCGGACGCCCGCTTGCCGTGCCCGTGCGCGCAGTGCCGGACCGCGTGCCGCTGGCGGCCGTCTTGGCGGCACCCGATGCCGGGCGTGCCGAACCGGCCCGCGACGAATTCTGCGTCGTCTTCACCGGCCCGCCGGTGGTTGCGCCGCCCAGCGCGCCCTCGGCACCGACCGGCTGGGGGTCCCAGTTCCGGAACATGAAGTACTGCTGGCCCAGCGTCCACAGGTTGGTCGTCACCCAGTAGAGCACCAGGCCGTACTGCCAGTACAGCCCGGTTAGCGAGAAGAACGGCACGATGTACTGCATGAACTTCTGCGACTGGGCCATCGGGTTAGTCGGGTCCACGTTGGTCTGCATGAGACCACGCTTGGCGCTCTGCCGGACGGTCATAAACGTCGTCGTGGCGCTGACGATCACGGTCAGCACGATCACGATCGCCACGTGCCAGGACAGCGGCGGCGAGCCGGCGGTCCGGAACAGCAGCTTGTCGTAGAGGTGAACGCCGAAGATGGTCGTCTTCTGGGCGCTCTCCACCACCGGCTCGGTGAACCCGTACTTGAGCGGGGCGCCCGGCTTCCAGTCGGCGATGAACCGCAGCACGCTGAACAGCGAGAAAAAGATGATCAGCTGCGGGATCATCGGCAGGCAGCCCGCCAGCGGGTTGACCCCGTTTTCCTTGTAGTACTTCATCGTCTCTTCGTTGAGACGCTGCTTGTCGTTCTTGTACTTCTTGCGCAGTTCCTGCAGCTGCGGGGCGTGCTGGGCCATCTTCCGCTGGGCGTTCACCTGCTTGACGAACAGCGGGACCAGGCACAGCCGGATAATCATGACCAGGATCACGATCGACAGGCCCCAGGCCCATCCCGAGTCCGGGCCGAAGATCGCGCCGAGACCGGCATGCAGCCGCATGATGACCCACGCCACCAAGTCATTCAGCGGGTTAAGGATACTCACCTGCTAGCTCCTCGCGACCTTGGGTTTCCTGGTCGGCACCGGATCATAGCCGCCGGGATGGAACGGATGGCACCGGGCAATGCGCGCTACCGCGAGCCACAGCCCCCGGCCCGCGCCGTGCTCGGCCAGCGCCGTCAGCGCGTACTCACTGCATGACGGCGCGAACCGGCAGCGGGGCCCGAGCAGCGGGCTGATGAACCGCCGGTAACCCGCGATGGGAAGCATCAGCAGCCGGGCCGGCACCGTACCCTTTCCTGGCGCGGTGCGGTCCGGACCGTGAGCAGTACCTCTATCTGACATTGCCGACGCGCGCCCCAACCTGCCGCCGCAGCAACCTGCTGATCACCGAGTCCAGATCCGCAACGAGATCCGGATGGCTTGCGTGCGCGGCTGCGGCATTTGCGCGCACCACTAGAAGGCTACCGCCAGGCAGCGACTGAAGGTACCCGCGCATGAGCGCGCGAAGCCGCCGCTTGACGCGGTTCCTGGTGACCGCCGGGCCGACCGCCCGGCTGACGACGAATCCTACCCGGGGCGGTTCCCGCCGGTGCAGCGCGTCGTCCCGGACCAGCAGGTGGCCCACCACCAGCGGCCGGCCCGCGCGGGTCCCGGTGCGCACGGTCAGCGCGAACTCCGCGCCGCGGCGCATCCGGGACCGGGACGGCAGGATCAGGCACTCAGCCGGTCGCGGCCCTTGCGCCTGCGGGCAGCAAGGACGGCGCGCCCGGCCCGGGTGCGCATGCGCCGCCGGAAACCATGCGTCCTCGCGCGGCGCCGATTGTTCGGCTGGAACGTGCGCTTACTCACTGGTGCTCCAGGTAGGGGTCATGTTGCTGTGCTGTCTTCAAGGTTCACGTTACTGAATGACGCTCACCCGGGCACGCTTGATGAAGGCGTGCGATTCTCGGATTCACCCCAGGCTACCATCTGGAACCCCGCCGTTTGCCAGCAGTGCCCCGCTGCCGGGACTTAGGCTGTGGAAAGCTAGTGTCCCCATGCGGCCGCGGTCACGGTACGCAGCGGGGATGCCACGTGCACAACATGTGGATTGCTTTGTGGATCGTGAGCGCGCGGCTCGCGACGTGGGGATGCGAGGGAGCTCACAGGTGGCAAATTCAGACCTGGCAGAAGTCTGGGCACGATCCCTCGATGGGCTGGCCGACCTGCAGATCCAGCCGCATCAGCGAGCGTGGCTGAAACTCACCCGACCACTCGGCCTGGTGGAGAACACCGCGCTCATCGCCACGCCGAACGAGTTCGTCAAGGAACAGCTGGAGACCAGGCTGCGCGCGCTGGTCACCCAGGCCCTGTCCCAGCAGCTCGGCCGCGACATCCAGCTCGCCGTCACCGTCGACCCGGCACCGCAGGCGGCGATGCCCGGGTCCGGGCGGGGCCAGGATCTTGGCCGGGGGGCACCGGAACCGCCGGCTCCCCGACTGCAGGGGCTGGCCGGACCGCGGGACACCGAGGCCGATCACGGTTCCCGGACCCCCGCGCACCCGGCACCCGACAGCAGGATCCCGCATGCCGGGGAACCCGGCGGCCAGGACCAGGGTCACCCCGCAGCGACCGGCGCGATCCCCGCTGCCCCGCGGCTCGGCGGCACCCGGCTGAACTCCAAGTACACCTTCGAGACGTTCGTCATCGGCTCGAGCAACCGGTTCGCGCACGCGGCCGCGGTCGCGGTGGCCGAGGCGCCGGCCAAGGCGTACAACCCGCTGTTCGTCTACGGGGACTCCGGCCTGGGCAAGACCCACCTGCTGCACGCGATCGGGCACTATGCGCAGACCCTGTACTCCGGCCTGAAGGTCCGGTACGTCAGC
>Ga0335069_10014765_pt1 | contig 10928 bp, 10 predicted proteins | sample Lox_Sample_11_FD_206714 | JGI IMG/M metagenome (GOLD analysis project Ga0335069, IMG submission 206714) | Soil microbial communities from Loxahatchee National Wildlife Refuge, Florida, United States - Lox_Sample_1.1 | ecosystem: Environmental > Terrestrial > Soil > Wetlands | place: USA... | reverse complement strand
GAGTGCGGCTGCCTGGAGGACACGGCACCGGCCACCCGCCGCTGCCTGCCCGCTGGTGCAGTAGGCAACGTCGTGTCCCGCGTGAAGTGGCGTAGCAGGTGTCACGTTCGGTTACCACCCTGAACTAACCGCCAGCATCTGTCGCTGATGCCTGCCTCGGTGGTTACCGCGCTGCGGTCTTCTCTTCTACTTGCGGGATGTTGCGCTGTGACGGAATTCCACGACGTCGCCGTCGCGCATCACGTAATCCTTGCCTTCGATGCGGGCCTTGCCCGCGGCGCGCGCGGCGGGCAGCGAGCCGGCCGCGATGAGGTCGTCGTAGGAAACCACCTCGGCCTTGATGAAGCCGCGCTGGAAGTCGGTGTGGATGGCGCCAGCCGCCTGCGGCGCCGTCGCGCCAGCCTTGATCGTCCAGGCCCGGGCCTCCTTGGGGCCAGCGGTGAGGAAGGTCTGCAGGCCGAGCGTGCGGAATCCGGCCTGGGCCAGCTGGACCAGGCCGGGCTCACCCAGGCCGGCCTCGGCGAGCAGCTCGGCGGCCTCCTCCTCGGGCAGCTCGGTCAGGTCGGCTTCGGTCTTGGCGTCGAGGAAGACCGCCTCGGCGGGAGCGACCAGCGCCGACAGGCGCTTGCGCAGGTCGGTGTCGCCGAGTTCGCCCACGTCGCAGTTGAACACGTAGAGGAACGGCTTAGCCGTCAGCAGCTGCAACTCGCGCAGCGCAGCCAGATCGATGCCTGCGGCGGAGGCACCGGCCCACAGGGTGACCCCGGTGTACAGGAGCTTCTCGGCGGCCTCCGCGGTCTGGGCCACCCGCGCGCGCTCAGCATCCTTGGCGAACTTGGTCTCCTTGGCCAGCCGGGGCAACGCCTTCTCTAGCGTCTGCAGATCAGCCAGGATCAGTTCGGTGACCACTGTCTCTATGTCGCGCTCGGGCGACACGTCGCCGTCCACGTGGGCAACATCCGGGTCGGCAAACACCCGCACCACCTGGCAGATCGCGTCGGTCTCGCGTATGTGGGCCAGGAACTGGTTGCCCAGCCCCTGGCCCTGCGAGGCGCCGCGGACCAGACCGGCGATGTCAGTGAACCGCACGCTGGCGGGCACGATCGGCGCGGAGTCGTAGAGCTTGGCCAGCTCGGTCAGGCGCGGGTCAGGGACGCCGACCACGCCGACGTTCGGCTCGATGGTGGCAAACGCGTAGCTGGAGGCGAGTGCCCCGGCCCGGGTCAGCGCGTTGAACAGGGTGGACTTGCCGACGTTAGGCAGCCCGACAATGCCGATAGACAGACTCACTCGCGCGAGTCTAGTGCGCGCGGAAGGCGACTCGAGCGATACGAGGGCGAGGGCACCGGGGAGCGAACCACGGCAATGTCACACCGCGGTGGCTCTGACCACGGCACTGTCACATCGTCGTGGTTCGGCGGCCGGGCGGCGGATGCAGCTGTGACAGGCAAGGCTAGTGGTTGAGGCCGCGGGTCAGAACTGGGCCTCGTACTGGGCCGGATCGACGCGGGCTTCGACGATCAGGGGGCGCGAGCGGGCGCCGAACCCGGCTAGGGCCTTCTCCAGGGCGGCCGGGCTGTCCGCCCGGACGCCGTCACAGTCCATCGCCTCGGCCAGCGTGACCAGGTCCATCCCGTCCATCCGGGTCGCGGTGGGCGGGTAGCCCAGCAGCTGCTGCCGCAGCTCAATCCGGTTCAGGCTGTTGTCGGCGAACACCACCACGGTGACCGGCAGGCCCAGGGCGGAGGCGATCCGCATCTCGGTGGCCGTCATGGCGAAGCCGCCGTCGCCGACCAGGGCGATCACCGGCCGGTCCGGGCGGGTCAGCCGGGCCGCGATCGCCGCGGGCACGCCGAACCCCATCGCGGACAGCCCGTTGGGGATCAGCACCGAGCGCGGCTCGGCCGCCTGCCATATCTGGCCCGCCATGATCTTGTGCGAGCCCACGTCGGTGGTCACGATGGTGCCGGGCGGAGCGGCTTCCCTGGCGATCGTCACCACGTCGGAGGGATTCAGCCTGCCTTCGGCGCGCCCGGTCAGCCAGGCCGCCCGCAGCCGGGCCTGGTGCGCCGCCACCTCAGCCTCGGCCCACCTGGGCTCGCCCGCCCACTGCGCGCACAGCCAGCCGAGGATCGCCCCGACGTGGCCGGTCAGCTCGTGCGCGCTGGCGTAGACCTGATCGGTGTTGGGCGTGGTGTCCAGGTGCAGCACAGGGGTGGCGACCGACCACGGACTGATCAGCTCCACCGGGTCGAAGCCCGCGGCCAGGATCAGGCCGGCCTCGGCCAGCAGGTCCCGGACGACGCGGTACCCGGCCATGTCGAGCACCCCGGCGAAGTACGGGTGGTCCTCGGGGAAGACGCCCTTGGCCATCGGCGAGACCACAACGGGGATCCCGGCCAGTTCGGCCAGCCGGACCAGCTCGGGGCCGGCGCCGCAGCGCAGCGCGGCGATGCCGGCCAGGATCACCGGGCGGCGCGCGGCGGCCAGCGTCCGGACCGGGTCGCCGTCACCGTGCACGTCGACGGAGGCCGCCGCCGGGGCCAGCGGGGGCAGGCTGACCGGGCCGGAAGCCGGCACCGACCAGGCGTCGGCGGTCACGGTCAGGTGCACGGCGCCGGGACGCTCGGCCACGGCGGTGCGCAGTGCCTTGCGGATGACGGTGTCCGCCGAGGCCGGGTGCAGGCGCAGTGCCAGCTTGCTGACCGGCGCGAACATCCGGTCGTGGTCGACCACCTGGTGGGTGAAGAACTGCTCGCGGGAGCTCTCGATCTGGCCGGAGACGGCGAGCACCGGCACCCGGTCCAGGGTGGCCGAGGCCACGCCGTTCAGCATCGCCGTCGACCCGGGTCCCAGGGTGGACAGGCAGACCCCGGGCCGGCCTGCCGCCGTCGCGGCCGCCTCGGCCATGAACGCCGCGGTGCCCTCGCGCACCGCGGACACCACCTGGATGCCCTGGCGCCTGGCCGCCTCCATAAAGTCGATGACGGACTCGCCGGGATAGCCGAACACGTGCCGCACGCCAGCCGCGTGCACGTACCCGGCCAGCAGGGACGCGGTGGATTCCGGAGCAGGCTGGGACGGTTGCGCCATCGGCCCATTGTGCTCGTCGCGGGCGCCGGGGCAGCCACCGAGGTCCGTTCGGATCACTAGTGTTCGGCCGAGGGCGGGCGTGTCTGCGCCAGGTTCGGCGTCTGCGGTGAGATCATCGCGGCATATGGGTGCAGTCTTGTTGCTGGTCGGACTGCTGCTCGGGATTCTCATCGGGGCAGCGATCGGATACCTGTACGCGCGCGGCCGGGTCGCGGCGGCCGACGAGCGCGCCCGGGCGGCCGAGGACAGAGCCAGGATGACCGAGCGCGGCGCGGCCGACCGGGCCGCGCTGGTGGAGGGCCAGCTGGCCGAGCGGTTCCAGGCGCTGTCCGCGCAGGCGCTGGACGCGAGCACGGCCCGGTTCCTCGAGGTCGCCGAGGGGCGGCTGCGGGCGGCGAACGCGACTGCGGCGGGCGAGCTCGAGCTGCGCCGCGCGGCGGTCGAGCACCTGGTCGAGCCGCTCCTGGCGACGCTGACCCGGGTCGAGGATCAGCTGCGCGAGTCCGACGCGGCCAGGACCCGCTCGCACGCCGCGCTGGCCGAGCAGGTCCGGTTCGTGCAGCAGAGTTCGGAGCAGCTGCGGGCGCAGACGCAGGCACTGGTCACCGCGCTGCGGCGGCCCGAGGCCCGGGGCCGCTGGGGCGAGCTGCAGCTGCGCCGGGTGGTCGAGCTGGCCGGGATGGCTCCCCGCTGCGACTTCGACGAGCAGGCCGCCGTGGCCACGCCGGACGGCACGGTGCGGCCGGACCTGGTAGTCCGGCTGGCCGGCGGCAAGAACATCGTGGTCGACGCGAAGGTCTCGCTGGCCGCGTACCTGGAAGCGGCCGAGGCCGACGACGAGGACGTGCGCGCGGCCCGGCTGGATGCGCACGCCAGGCACGTGCGCGAGCACGTGGACCGGCTGGCGGCCAAGGCCTACTGGGCGGCGCTGAGCCCGTCGCCCGAGTTCGTGATCCTGTTCATCCCGGGCGAGGCCTTCCTGGCCCCCGCGCTGGAACGGGACGCCGGGCTGCTGGAGTACGCGCTCGGCCGCAAGGTGCACATCGCCACCCCGACCACGCTGGTCACGATGCTGCGCACCGCGCAGTACGCCTGGCAGCAGGCGGCACTGGCCGAGAACGCCCGCGCCGTGTTCGACGTCGGCCGGCAGCTCTACGAGCGGATCTCCGGCCTCGGCGGTCACGTGGACCGGCTGGGCCGTGCGCTGGCCAAGGCGGTGTCGACGTACAACCAGGCGGTCGGCTCGCTGGAAAGCCGGGTCCTGCCGAGCGCGCGCAAGCTCAGCGAGCTCGGCGTGACCGACGGGGAACTCATCGCGCCGGCCGCGGTGGAGGAGACGCCCCGGGCGCTGGCGGCTCCTGAACTGGCGGCTCCTGAACTGGCGGACATGGACGGGGCCCTGATCGACCCGGCCGAGGCCGGCCTGGTGCGTGCCGTTCGATGACGCAGACCCAGACGCGGGCTCCGGCCCGGAAAACAGGGGCGCCGGGGCCGTCACCGCGCCCGCGCTCGGCGTCCATCACGCTGACCGGCCGTGGTGCGGCCGTCGCGCTGTTCGGCGCGTGTTTCCTCGGCCTGCTGATCGCGGCCTGGACCGGCTGGAGCCTGTTCGCCGACGCCGAATTCGTCATGGTCTGCGGCCTGGTGGCCTGCTACACGCGGGCCAGCGGGCTGCGCGGGGTGGTGGTGTGCCCGCCGCTGGCGTTCTTCGCCGGAAGCGTGCTGGCCCAGCTGCTGACCGCGCCGGACGCCTTCTCGGCCGCGACCGGAATCCTGATCACGCTGGGCATCTCGGCACCGTGGCTGTTCACCGGGACGGGCCTCACCGTGCTGATCGCGCTCGGCCGCGGCTGGCGGCCCGAGCGGCTGGCGGACCGCGTGCCCAGCCGCCTGCGCGGGGCGCTGGGGGGCCGGGTCAGCCGGTGACGGCGCTAGCCGTTCCGCCCGGGTCCGGCGGAGCGCAGCTCGCGCGGGAGCGCGAACGTCATCTGCTCCTCGACCGCCTCGACTTCCTCCACGTCGCCGAACCCGTGACCGGCGAGCGTGTCCAGCACCGCGGCGACCAGCTCTTCCGGCACGGAGGCCCCGCTGGTCACGCCGATCGTGGTCACGCCGTCCAGCCAGCGCTCGTCGACCTCCCCGGCGTCATCGACCAGGTAGGCGGCCGGGGTGCCGTAGTCCTTGGCCACCTCGACCAGCCGGACCGAGTTCGAGGAGTTCGGCGAGCCCACCACGATCATCAGGTCGGCCCGGGCGGCGATGACCTTGACCGCGGCCTGCCGGTTCTGCGTGGCGTAGCAGATGTCGTCGCTCGGCGGGTCGAGCAGGGCCGGGAAGCGCTCGCGCAGGGCGCTGACGGTCTGGATCGTCTCGTCCACCGACAGCGTCGTCTGCGACAGCCAGACCACCTTCGACGGGTCCCTGACCTCGACCCGGGCGGCCCCGTCGGCGCCATCGACCAGGCGGACCCGGGACGGGGCCTCGCCGGCCGTCCCCACCACTTCCTCGTGCCCCTCGTGCCCGACCAGCAAGATGTCGTAGTCCTTGGCCGCGAAGCGCCGCGCCTCGTTGTGCACCTTGGTCACCAGCGGGCAGGTCGCGTCGATGGCGTGCAGCCCCCGGCGCTCCGCGTCGCGGCGGACCTCCGGGGCGATGCCGTGCGCGGAGAACACCACGACCGCGCCAGGTGGCACCTCGTCCACTTCCGCCACGAAGATGGCGCCGCGCTTCTCGAGCGTGCTGACCACGTACGTGTTGTGGACGATCTGCCTGCGTACGTAGACCGGCGGGCCGAATTTCTCCAGCGCCATCTCGACCGCTTGCACAGCGCGGTCGACCCCGGCGCAATAGCCGCGAGGCTTAGCGAGCAGGACCCGTCGCTGGCGAGAAGACATGCCTCCATGGTAGGTGAGTAAGTCCTGGTTCTGGGCAGGCGTACCCCACGGCACGGTGCGGGTGTTGCGGCGCACACGAGGAGGCGCGAAGATAACCCGTCAGGGAACACGCGCTGACTATCAGCGATGCACCGGCGCCGGCACATGCACCGGACCTACCCGGGCGCCCGGTGGTACCCGTCCTCGAGGGAGAGTGTGACATGCGCGTACCGCAGGTCAGCGAGCGCATCAAGGAAGCTCCGGCGCAGGCCCTGCGCGGCGTTTTCGCCGGCATCGGCCAGCTGCTGCTGATAACGGACAAGATCAGGAACAAGGCCTGGTACCAGGACGTGGCGCGAGCCAGGACGCCCCGGGCACCGGGAACGGTCACTGACACTGCCGTCACCAGCCCGGCCGGTCAGGATGCCGGAACCGCGGCGGCCGCTCCGGCCAAGCCGGCCGCGGCCGAGCCCGCTCCGGCCGGGGCGGCTCCCGCCGGGCCGGCTCCGGCCGAGCCGACCGCGGGCAAGCCGGCCACCGCCCGGCGCACCGCCGCCGCCAAGCTGGCGGCGGGCAAGCCCGTCACCCCGAAGCCAGCGGCCAAGCCGGTCACGGCCAAGCCGCCCACCGCCCGGCGCACGCCGGCCAAAGCGGCCGCGGCGGAGCCCGCGGCTTCCGCGGGTGAGACGCCGCCGAAGCGGCAGAGCACCCGGGATTTCGACAAGACCGGCAACGTGCGGCTGCTAGCTGACGAGACGGCCGTCCCCGCCGCGGTGCCGGCCGCGGCCGGCCCGGCGCCGCTGCCCAACTACGACGAGCTGTCGGTGGCGTCACTGCGCGCCCGGCTGCGCAACCTCGACGTCGCGCAGGTCAGGCAGCTCGCTGAGTACGAGCGGGCGCACGCCGCCCGGGCCGAGGTGCTGACGATGTTCGAGCGCCGGATCGCCAAGCTGGAGGCAGAGGCTTAGTGCCGCTGGACACGTCGGCCGATTCGCCCGTTCCCGTCCGCACGGTGCTGCAGCTGGTCGGCGGGTGGATCAGCCGGCTCGGGCGGGTGTGGGTGGAAGGGCAGATCGCCGAGCTCGCAGTGCGCGGCGGAGCGGTCTTCCTGACCCTGCGCGACCCGGTCGCGGCCGTGTCCGTGCGGGTCATCTGCTCGCGGCCGGTGTTCGACGCGGCCGAGCCGCCGCCCGCGGACGGGGCCAGGGTGATCATCCTGGCCCGGCCGGATTTCAACGCCAACCGGGGCTCGTTCGCCCTGACCGCCCTGGAGATCCGCGCGGTCGGCGTGGGCGAGCTGCTGGCTCGGCTGGAACGGCTGCGTCGCCAGCTGGCCGCGGAAGGGCTCTTTTCTCCCGAACGAAAGCGGGCTATCCCCTTCCTCCCCGGCGTCATCGGCCTGATCTGCGGACGCGACTCCGCCGCGCAGCGGGACGTGCAGCGTAACGCCGGGCGGCGCTGGCCGGCCGTGCGGTTCCGGGTGGAGCAGACGGCGGTGCAGGGACCCTACGCGGTCGAGGAGATCATCGATGCGCTGCGGCGCCTCGACGAGGACCCCGAGGTCGACGTCATCGTGATCGCCCGGGGCGGCGGCTCGCTCGAGGACCTGCTCCCGTTCTCCGACGAGGCGCTGGTCCGGGCGGTGGCGGCGTGCCGGACGCCGGTGGTGAGCGCGATCGGGCACGAGCAGGACACGCCACTGCTCGACTACGTGGCTGACCTGCGCGCGTCGACGCCGACGGACGCGGCCAAGCGGGTGGTGCCCGACGTCGCCGAGCAGACCGCGCTCATCACCCTGCTGCGCGACCGGGCGCGCCGGTGCGTCACCGGCTGGCTCGACCGCGAGACGGCCTGGCTGGAGGCAATCAGGTCCAGGCCCGCGCTGGCCGACCCGGTGCGGGAGATCGAGCGCCAGGCTGAGCGGGTGGACGCGCTGCTGCAGCGGGCCCGCGTGTCGCTGACCGCGAGCCTGGCCCGCGCCAGCGACGACGTGGCGCACACCCAGGCCCGCCTGCTCGCCCTGTCGCCCGCGTCCACGCTGCGCCGCGGCTACGCCATCGTGCAGCACCGCGACGACGGCGTGGTGCGCAGCGCGGCGGAGGTGAAGCAGGGCGAGATGCTGACCGTCCGGTTCGCCGATGATCAGCTCACCGTGCGGGCCGGCGATGACGGTGCTAGCGGATAGGCGGCTAGCGGATAAGGGCTGGCGGATAGGGTTGGGGTCGTGACCGATGTCGCGGACGCGGACCCTCAGCCCGCCAAGGGGTCCGAGACGCTCAGCTACGAGCAGGCCCGGGACAAGCTGGCCGCCGTGGTCAAGCGCCTTGAGGCCGGCGGCCTGACCCTGGAGCAATCGCTCGAGCTGTGGGAACGCGGCGAGCGGCTGGCCACGGTGTGCGGCGAGTGGCTGGACGGCGCGCGGGCCAGGCTGGCCGCGGCCATGGCCGTCCGCGGCGACGACACCGGGAAGGCCGAAGCCGGGGACGACGCTCCGTTCTGACCCTGCCCTGTTTGCCTGCCTGCCGGCTGGGCAGCCGCTGAGCAGGCGACAACAGGGTGGGCGCGATGAACCCCGTCGAGAAGGCGATCAGGAAGCTAGACGGCACGCAGCAGCGTCACACGCCCACCGCGTTCGCGTTCGGGGTGGTGAAGAAGTACGGGGACGACAACGGCGGCGCGCTGGCTTCCAACCTTGCCTACTCCGCGTTCGTGTCGATCTTCCCGCTGCTGCTCATCCTGACCACGATCCTCGGCCTGGTCGCCTCGGTCAATCCGTCGGTGCGGACCCAGGTGCTGAACGCGGTGGCGGGGCAGGTCCCGCTGATCGGCAAGACCCTGACCGGCAACGTGCACCAGCTCCAGCGCTCGAGCATCATCGGGCTGATCGTCGGCTTCGTGGGCCTGATCTGGGGAGCGAGCGGCCTGGCCCAGGCCGGCCTGTTCACGATGGCGCAGGTCTGGAACCTGCCCGGCCCCGCCCGGCCCGGGTACGTTCAGCGGCTGGGACGCGCGATGCTCTTCATCGGCCTGCTCGGCGGCGGCGTGGTCGTCACCACGGGACTGGCGAGCCTCAACACCTACCTGCTCAAGGGCCTCTGGGCGGTGATCCTGGCCGAGCTGCTGGCGGTGGCCTTCAACACCGGGATGTACGTGGGCGCCTTTCGCGCGCTGACCCCGAAGGGGGTGCCGACCCGCAGGCTGCTGCCCGGCGCGCTCACCGGCGGAATCTGCTGGACGGTGCTGCAGGTCCTCGGCACCTGGCTGGTGCATCACTTCTTGCACAGCGACTCGCTCTACGGCGTGTTCGGTACCGTGCTCGGCCTGCTGGCCTGGATCTACCTCGCGGTGCAGGTCACCGTGTACGCCGCCGAGATCAACGTGGTGCTGGCCCGGAGGCTGTGGCCGCGGGCCCTCGTCCAGCCGCCGCTGACCGAGGCCGACCGGGCCAGCATGGCCCTGCAGGCGTTGCAGAACCAGCGCCGCCCCGAGCAGCACGTGGAGGTGACCTTCGATGACCGGGAACCCGCCGCACGGCCGCCAGCCGGGACCCCGCAGACGCCCGAGGAGGTCGCACCGCCCGCGGACATGCAGATTCCGGAGCAGCGTGGCGTGAGCGACCCGCGCTCAGCCCATGATCCGGCCCGGTGAGACGGGTTGCAGTGATCCGGCGAGCTGACGCAGTTCGGCCCAGCCGGCGTTGCCGGTGACCACGACGGTGAACCCGGCCGGGCTGGTGAGGTACATCGACCGCTGCCCCCGGGCGGGGGTGGCGCTGAGGTTCCAGGTCTGCCCGTTTACCCAGGACGGCGCCAGCGCGGTCCCGTTGTTGGTCATCCGCCGGACGAAGGCGCCGGCGTCCGCGTTGGTCTCCTCGAGCGAGGCCAGCAGGCCGTCCGGGGTAGTGAAATCGAGATGCCAGGTGACTGTACCCGCGCCGTTGGCGCCGCCCACGGCCAGTCCGGAGCCGACCGGCTGCCAGGACGCGGGCAGCCCGTGCGGGGCCACCGCCGGGTACGGCGCCAGCCGGGACAGCATGGCCAGGTCGGCGCGGTAGCTGACCGTGACGGGTTCGGCGGCGTGCGGCGCCGGGATCGCCACCACGACGACCGCGGCCGCCAGCAGGCAGCCCAGCGCGGACAGACCGCCACGCAGCACCCGGTTCGCCACAGCTCAGGTTAGCCCGGCCTTCGGGGTGGACAAGGAGGGCTCCGGCGTAGCTGCATAGGATCAAAGCAGGCCAGCGGAAGGAAAATCAGCCATGACCGCGGAGCAGCAAGCCCACGCGCCAGCCAGCCAAGCCCCCGACCGCAACCTGGCTCTCGAGCTGACCCGGGTGACCGAGGCCGCGGCGATGGCCGCCGCCCGGTGGGTGGGCCGAGGCGACAAGAACGGGGCCGACGGGGCCGCGGTGAACGCGATGCGGATGCTGATCAACTCGGTGTCGATGCGCGGCGTGGTGGTCATCGGCGAGGGCGAGAAGGACAACGCGCCGATGCTGTTCAACGGCGAGGAGGTCGGCGACGGCACCGGTCCGGCCTGCGACGTCGCCGTCGACCCGATCGACGGCACCCGGCTGTGCGCCAACGGGATGCCCAACGCGATCTCGGTCCTGGCGGTGGCCGACCGCGGCACGATGTACGACCCTTCCGCGGTGTTCTACATGTCCAAGCTGGCCACCGGCCCGGCCGCAGCGGACATGGTGGACATCACCGCGCCGCCCGCGGCCAACATCGCGGCCGTGGCCAAGGCCAAGGGATGCGGGCCGCAAGACGTCACCGTGGTCATCCTGGACCGGCCCCGGCACCAGGAACTGATCACGCAGGTCCGCGAGGCCGGGGCCCGGATCCACCTGATCACCGACGGCGACGTGGCGGGCGCGATCATGGCGGCCCGCGACGGCACCGGCATCGACCTGCTGCTCGGCATCGGCGGCACGCCGGAGGCGATCATCGCCGCCTGCGC
>Ga0335069_10014764_pt1 | contig 10928 bp, 8 predicted proteins | sample Lox_Sample_11_FD_206714 | JGI IMG/M metagenome (GOLD analysis project Ga0335069, IMG submission 206714) | Soil microbial communities from Loxahatchee National Wildlife Refuge, Florida, United States - Lox_Sample_1.1 | ecosystem: Environmental > Terrestrial > Soil > Wetlands | place: USA: Florida... | reverse complement strand
AGCTACGTACAAGAGATGTTGTCACCGGAGAATGTCAAGCGAGACGGCATTTTCGATTGCGGAGCGGTGGCATCATTGGTCGCCAAGTTTGAAAGCGGAAGGGCAAACAGCGTGAGGGACGATATGGCGCTCGTGGGGGTTCTCTCAACCGAAATTCTGTTGGAAGAATTCGTTCACCAGCGCGGAACTTACGCTGCAAGGCTGGACCGCGATGTCGTCGTCCACTAGGTGGCGCACAGCCATGGCGATTCCGCTGATCTCGGCGGCCAGATTGGTGGTGGCAGCGGGCGGGCTAGCCGCAGGAGGACTTGTCGTTCTTCTGGCCTTCGGGAGGAATACTTTGCAGACTTCAATTCCATCGACGTCGCAGAATCTGACGGATCAGGAAATTGCCGGATTGACATCAAAGAAAATCTTTTTTGGCCATCAGTCGGTCGGGAACAACATCCTGCAGGGCATCAAAGAGTTGGCAGCAAAGGATGGTCGACTGAAGCTGAACATAGTGAAATCACCGGATCCGCAGCTGGTTGCCGGTCCAGCCCTGATTGAATTCGAGATCGGGCAAAACGGGGATCCTCAATCCAAGATCGAAGCATTCACGCGCATTCTCGACAAGGGCATCGGCTCGGAGGGCGGGATCGCAATGTTCAAATTCTGCTATGTCGATATCGATTCTTCGACGGACATTCCCCGGCTGTTTGCTGGATATCGTGATCGCATGGACGCACTGAAAGCGAAATATCCAGCCTGGAGGCCGGTGCATGTTACGGTGCCCCTGACCGCGATGGAACCTTCAGCAAAGGACTGGGTGAAGAATCTCCTGGGACGAACGACGCCGCAGGATATTGCCATCAAGCGCAATCAATTCAATGTCCTCATGCGCAAGACCTACGCAGGCGTGGACCCCATTTTCGATCTTGCGGAGGTCGAGTCTTCACACGCGGACGGTTCGCGATCGTACTTCACGCGAGGTGGGCAGAAGATCTACACACTCGCGCCCGAATTCACGGACGACGGCGGCCATCTGAACGAAGCAGGCCGGCGGGCGGCCGCCGCACGATTTCTTTCCATACTCGCTCATTTGTAATTCATTCTGGCTGCGCGTCATTCGGCCGCAGCTATCAACAGCAAAGGGGGCAGAGCGCATGTCGAATGCACCTGCAATCGCAAGACAAATACGTCAGTTCATCATCGATAACTTTCTATATGGACAGGAACGCGCTTTTGGCGATGATGCGTCATTTCTGGCCGAAGGCATCGTCGACTCGACAGGCGTTCTGCAACTCGTCAGCTTCATTGAAGAAACCTATGGTTTCACTGTGGATGATGAGGATCTCATCCCGGAGAATCTGGATTCCGTCAACAGCGTGACTGTCTATGTATGTCGCAAAGCGAATCTGCCCGTGACGGAAAGCCCACTGGAGCAGAGTGTGGGAGAGCACTCATGAGTTCACTTTCTATCGTTTCACCCGATGTTCTCAGGCTGGACGTGCGGCAAGAAACCGATCGAATCGTCGCCGGTATTCGGGACCAGGTTTTTAATCAGCTAAAACGAAAAGGTGCAGTGATCGGGGTCTCGGGAGGCATTGACAGCAGCGTAGTCGCTTATCTCTGCGCCCGGGCGCTCGGCAAGGAGCGTGTCGTGGTGCTCTTTACGCCGGAGGCCGATTCGTCGCCCGACAGCATTCGACTCGGCAGAATGGTCGCGGATGATCTAGGGGTGAGGTCCTTTGTGGAGGACATCAGTCCCATCCTCAAAGGAGCGCGGGTGTATGAACGGCGCGACGCTGCGATTCGAACCGTGGTTCCGGAATACGGAGAAGGCTACCGCTCCAAGATCGTGTTGCCCAACCTCATTGATGCCGATCGATACGCAATTTTTTCCATCGTCGTGCAATCGCCGAACGGGGAGACCAAGAAAGTGCGGCTCAGCCTCGATGCTTACCTGGGTATCGTGGCGGCAACAAACTGCAAGCAGCGCGCCCGCAAAGTGATTGAATACTACTACGCCGACCTGTACCAATATGCAGTTGCCGGAACGCCGAATCGGCTGGAGTACGATCAAGGATTCTTTGTGAAAAATGGTGACGGCGCGGCGGATTTCAAGCCCATCGCCCACCTCTACAAATCACAGGTCTATCAGTTGGCGGCGTATCTCGGAGTTCCGGAAGAGATCCAGCAACGGCCTTCGACCACCGATACGTATTCTCTCGAGCAGTCCCAGGAAGAATTCTACTTTGCGATTCCCCTCGCCAAGATGGACCTCTGTTTGTTCGGGAAAAACAACAATATTCCAGCCGAAGATCTTGCTCCGACCGCAGGAATGGATGCGAAACAGGTCCAGCGCGTGTACGAGATGATTGACGCGAAGCGTGCGGTAGCTCGGTACCTGCGTTCCGCGCCGCTCCTCATTGAAGAGATCAAGGGGATCTGAAGCCGAACAGCATTGCGTACCCGGCATTCCTAGCCATGACTACCTCAGCGACAAACGTAGCCACTTTCCTGCTTCACAACAAGAAGGCGGATCAGCCTGCGCTGCTGACGCCAAGCGGCCGCCACAGCTACGGAGAATTGCAATCCGCTATCTCACGGATGGCCACTCATCTCTTGAGTCTGGGCTGCAAGAAGGGTGACCGCGTCATCCTCCTGGGGGAGAACTCCTTCTTCTGGGTGGTGGCGTACCTGGGAATCTTAAGTGCGGGCCTGGTTTGTGTGCCGATTGCCGCGGGCATATCCGAGGAGGATCTGCAGACCGTACTCGCCATCACTGCGGCACTCGTCGTGGCCACGCCAGCTAATCTGGTGGCAAAGATAAGTGCTCGTCTCTGTGGCATGCATCTGATCACGGATCGGCCGCTTCCGCCGGTGGATGGTTGTCTATCGCAAAGTGTGCTGAGCAACCTTCGTCCAGAGAAACGAGACGACGCCGTCAGCAAAGTGGAGCCGGATGATCTGGCGGCCTTGATGTTCACTTCCGGATCCACCGGTAAGCCGCACGGCGTGATGGTGTCGCATCGGAACATCATCGCCAATACCGAATCGATCATTCGGTACCTGCGTCTCACGGAAACCGACCGTGTGATGACGGTGTTGCCATTTCACTATTGTTTTGGAGCATCACTTCTGCACACGCACTTGCGGGTCGGCGGCAGTCTGGTGCTCGACTCTCGGTTCCTTTATCCGGAAAAGGTCCTGCAGAGCATGCTCGATCTTCGATGCACCGGATTTGCCGGCGTGCCGAGCCACTTCCAGATTCTGCTGCGCAAATCCAGCCTGCGGAAGAAGGCCTTTCCTCATTTGCGTTACGTGCAACAGGCCGGAGGGCAACTCGCGCCGGCGTTCATTCAGGAACTTCGGCAGGCACTGCCCAATGTCGAAATCTTCATCATGTATGGTCAAACGGAAGCAACAGCCCGTCTGTCCTATCTGCAGCCGGAATTGCTGGAACGGAAGCTCGGATCAGTAGGGAAAGCGATTCCCGGCGTGAAGTTGCGTGTCGTGGATGAGGCAGGACACTCGGTGCGGCCGGGAGAGATCGGCGAAGTTACTGCCGAAGGAGAAAATGTTTCGCTCGGTTATTGGCAGCAACCGGAGGAAACGGCATCTCGTTTTCGAAACGGCGTCCTCTACACGGGAGATCTCGCAACGGTAGACGAAGATGGCTTTATCTTCATCGTGGATCGTGCGCAGGATTTTCTGAAGTGCGGCGGGAAGCGGATCGGTTGCCGGCAGATCGAGAACCAGCTCCAGAAATTCGAATGCCTGGTCGAGGCGGCTGTGGTGCCAATGGCGGACGATAGCCTTGGGGAAGCGGTCAAGGCCTTTGTTGTCAGTCGAATGCCGGATTGTCCCTTTCTCGCAACCTGCGTCTATGAATTCTGCAGGAGGAATCTGGCGCCTCAACTTGTGCCCAGAGCGGTCACGTCGGTTCCATCTCTGCCGAAGAACAACTCGGGGAAAGTTTTGAAAGCGCTGCTGCGCCAGCTGTGACAACCGGATTCAAATCAAAGGCCGGCTTATCTCGGCTGGGATCGTCAGGGTCCTTATTTCTTTTTCTTCTGGCGGCCTCCCTGCCGGTGTGGTGGGGGCCCCTGTCCGCTACCCTGCGGCTCTCATTCGCGCGCGAGGAATACACCCACATTCTGCTTGTACTGCCGTTCACAGCGGGACTGCTTTACATCGAAAACCGAAGATGGCGGGAAGGGCTCCGAGACGGCATCTGGCCAGGGGTCGCGCTTCTGTCGGCGGCACTGCTTCTGCTGATTCTCACGCACGTGCGCGCTTTCTCTCTACCTGCCGATGCACAACTCGCATGGTCCATGTTGGCATTGGTGTTGTGGTGGCTCGGCAGTATTGTGCTCTGTTTTGAGGGTGGCTTGGTTCGAGTGTCCTGGCTTTCCCTGGGTCTTCTCTTCTTCGTCATCCCGCTGCCGGAGACAGTACTTGGCCGGCTCATCGAGTTTCTGCAATATCGATCAGCAGACTCAGCGCAGCTCATGTTTCAGGCAATCGGCACCCCCGTCACTCAGGATGGAGTTCTTCTGTCCCTGCCCGGGCTCAATCTTGAAGTAGCACGCGAGTGCAGCAGCATTCGTTCCAGCATGGTGCTGGCGGTGACAACGATTGTGCTGGCCCAGGTCCTTCTCCGCTCCTGGTGGCGCAGGGCTCTTTTGCTGCTGGCCGTGATTCCATTGTCCTTTATCAAGAACGGTCTTCGCATCTTTGTTCTTGCGGAAATCAGCAGGCGCATCGACCCGAACATATTCGACAGCGGTTGGCACCACCAAGGCGGATCCATCTTTCTCGGTGTCGCGCTTGCGGCGATGATCGGGCTTGTCTGGTGGTTGCGACGCTCCGAAGCCCGTGGATTTGAAGCCAAGGCTTAGGGCCGAGCGGGCATTCCGCTTACACCGTCACTATGTCCCCGCAAAAGACATCGAGAAGGCAAATCTGAGAGAAAGTCCGACAACATCATGAAGCGAATCTGGCTCATTCTGCTGTGCGTGTCGCCACTATTGAGTTGTGGCGGTTCATCGACTCCTTCCCAACCTCCGCCCCCACCACCGCCGAGCAACGCGGCTTGGTGGCAAGCGGGCGCCAGCGGTCGCTATTTGGTCGATCAGAACGGCACGGCCAGGCTGATGGTGGGGGATTCTCCGCACTCGATGTTCGTCAACCTGAATTCTGCGGACCTGTCCACCTATCTGGCGAACCGGCAATCGCACGGATTCAACGTTCTATGGGTCGAAGGGTTGTGCAGCGACTACATCGGAAACTGCCGCGCCGATCTCAGTACGTACGATGGGATCAAGCCGTTCACTTCGGGAACAGACGAGGGCAGCTTTGATATCTCCACTCCAAACGAGGCTTACTGGTCGCGCGTCGACAGCTATGTGAATGCGGCGGCCTCCTACCACATCACAATTCTTTTTGACACCTGGGAAACCGGGGCACTTATATCCCTGGCCCGTGCAAGCGGCAATGACAAGATGCGCGCCTTCGGTGCTTATCTTGGCAATCGGTACAAGGATTTTCCCAACATCATCTGGATTATGGGCAACGATTTTCAGACATGGACCGATGACAGGGACAACCAGTTGATGCAGAACCTCATGGCGGGCATCGCATCGGCAGATCCGAATCACCTGCAGACCACCGAACTGAGCTACTACCGGAGCGGATCGCTCGACGATACCTTGCTCGTACCCTACACAAGCCTCACCGGGGTCTATGACTACTACTGCGCATACACGGAGGCATATGCGCAGTACAACCACTCTCCGGCCGTCCCTGTGTTCTTTGAGGAAGGGTACTACGAGTTTCGAGGATCGCCGCGATATTTGCGGACACAGGCCTGGTGGGTCGCCCTTTCAGGTGCAAATGCAGGACAAATGTATGGGAGCGAGAACATCTACAAATTCGAGCCCGGATGGCAGAGCTATCTCGACACAGTTCCAGTTGCCGAATTTGGGTACCTGAACGGACTCCTGAAGACAAACAAGTGGTACGACTTAGTTCCGGATCAAAGCCACGTCATCGTCACCGCAGGTTATGGAACACAGGACGGAAGTGAGTCATTCGACTGTATTGATGTCAATGACTATGTGACTACGGCCTCCTTGCCGGATGGGTCGGGATCAATCTCGTATGTGCCACATGGTGGGACGCTGACGGTCGATCTTAGTAAGTTCAAAAGGGCAGTGACAGCCAAGTGGTTCGATCCGACCAGCGGACAGAGCACGACGATTTCGGGATCGCCCTTTCCGAACTCCGGTAGCCGGGACTTTGCTGTTCCGGCGAACAATTCCTCTGGCGATCAAGACTGGGTGCTGCAATTGACCGCGCAGTAGGTCGGTTGACACGGCAGGAAGGGGAGTGTCGCTGCAGATCAAGCCCTTGAAAGACAAATGCCCGCTCCGATCGCTCGGAAGCGGGCATCTTCTTAAGGACTGGTTTTATGATTCGCTGGGGCGTGCGGATCGCGAGCGGATCACGATCGCTCCCAGACAAGTGATCCCGGCACCGATTAAATAGACTATAGCCGAGCCACCTTCCGGCACTTGCTGACAATTCCTGATGCGCCGATCATCGCATCCTCGGTCCTTCGGTCTCGCAAACGAGGCAGGAACCAGACTGAACAGAATCACAGCGGCCAGCAAGCACTTCTTGTTCAAGCTTTTCATCCTTACAGACTCCCTGAAGACAGAATTCCCAACTGGGAGGGGAGTAGAATTTCCTGACAGACCCTCTGGCTGCCAGAAAAGCTACTGGTATTAGAGGTCCGATGTAAACGATTGTCAAGATGATACTTTTTGCAACGGTTGCAGTGAATTGCCACTAAAGGCAGCGCTTGATCGAGCTGCCAAGACCATCATGAAAGCAATTGATTATAAAGGAGTTGCTAGACCTCTTGGGCTCGTTTGTTGCATCGGAGTCCTGTCCGCAGAGGCTTTCTTATTCGTAGGTTGTCATGCCAAGCCTACATACAGCAAGGTGGAGCTTACCTGGCAGGCGCCGAAGCCTAAACCCGGGATAACCGTCGTTGGATACAGCGTTTACCGGCGAACCGTGGATGGCGGAGAATTCGTCAAAATCGCGGATCGTGTACCTACAACCAGCTATCGGGATGAACTGATCGGGGCTGGTAGAACCTACGTTTACGCGGTGACGGCGGTGGATCAGACTGGCCGCGAAAGCCGGTTCTCGGAAGTGGCTACAGCAAACATTCCGTGATTCCCCACCGCAACTATTCTTCATGACCTGGGTTTGTAGCTAAGCGCGTAGTAGTGCGCTTTGTAACAACCGGGCCCTTCTTGACGGGCAGAACCTACCTATCGACGATGGCACCCGCCACCAGCGAACCTCTACGTTCAGACACTGCCGTTCCGCACGTCGCCGGTCGTTCTGCGCCTGCCTCCTCCCGCATCTACGGCCTACTCGGACTGATTGTGTTTCTGGCCTTGCTTCCGAGGATTTACTGGATGGTGAAAGAGACACCAGTAATCAGCCTCGAGGGATCCGAATATGTCCGTATGGCGGAAAACCTGGCGCATCGCCACCAGCTCACGGGCAACTTTGAAGGGCCAGAAACCATGTACACGCCGTTGTACTCGGTGCTGACCGCGGGAGTGAGTTTGATCAACCGCAATGCAGAGACTGCGGCACATCTGGTTGGGCTGGTATTCGGCACGCTGTTGATTATTCCGATCTTCCTCATTGCACGGCGAATGTACGGATTGCATGTCGCGTTTCTCAGCGCGGTTCTGGCCGCGAGTCATCCGCTGCTGATTGCCCTGTGCGGGTCTATCTACAACGAAAACCTTTACCTTCCGCTGCTATATGGAGGAATCTTCTTTGCGCTGCGCGCACTGGAATTGGACACAACCCGGGACTACGTGTTGCTCAGCCTGTGTCTTTCGTTCGCCTATTTGACGCGTCCCGAGGCCTTTGCCTACCCTCCATTCTTTGCAGTCTTAGTGTGGGGAAACATCCTGCTTCGCCGCATCTCGGTGGGGAGGGCGGTGCAACGTTCGGTACTGATTCTCGGAATATTCCTGCTCGTGGCTTCTCCTTATGTGATCTACCTGTACTCGCACACAGGGCATCTCCGGTTGGAGGGCAAATGGAATATCAACTACACCATGGCCCAGCGCACGCTGGCCGGGATGAGCAGGGGTGAAGCCGCATATGGTCTAGCCTCCGACGCGACGGTCAGCGGCCCTTTGCTAGACCCGTTCCATTTTGCGGCCTTCACACCTTATCGCCATTCCACCATCGACAAGTTGCGGACGCTCTCGGGCATGGCAATTCTTAACCGAAAGATTGTGAGCCAGGCGCTCCTGGACCGTTCGCTGGGTTCGCCGTTGGTGTTGGCTCTGGTGCCGATCGGCCTGTTTCGAAAATCGTGGAGCCGGCGTCGACTGTTCCAGGAGTTCACGGTCATCTGCATCGCCCTTTCCGTGCTATTCCTTTGGGTGACCTCCTCGTCCGCAGAATTCCGTTACATCTTTCCTTTGGTTCCACTCGGCATTATGTGGGTTTCCAAAGGGGCAGAGGAACTGGGACGATGGGCCCGCAGCCTTGTGTGGTCGCTCGGCCGCGTCGGGCAGTCGATATCTCAAAAAACGGCGCCTGCAGTTGAAGCGGCCCTCCTTGCGCTGTGTGTGGCGATAGCCTTTCACAGCACCGGGACCGACTGGTTGTTCCGGTCGGAACAACGGGAGAATCTGGATATCAAGGAAGCAAGCATCTGGCTCAGGAACTTCAGCCCGGGCCCAAAACGAATTGCCTGTATAGGAAGTGTTCCGACTTACTACGCACACGGCACATTGATTGGGTTACCCTATGCAAGTTCCGCGGATGCACTTCGCTATCTGGAACGAGAGAAGGTCGATTTCATCGTCCTTGACGCTCAATATGGAAATGACTTTCCTGAGGTTCCTGACTGGAATAAGAATCACATTCCCGATCCGAGAGCGCACTTGATCTACGAAGCCGGTGACGATCCCACCAGGAAGATCGAAATCTATCATTGGGAGAAACAAAAGACCGGCGGCCAGTAGGGCCACCCACCTTCTGGATTCCTCTGCGTTGTTTACCATCGAGTCTTGCTCTTGAGATTGGCCAACACCATCACTGCCGCCGTTGCGCTCTCTCGATGAACACCATTTCCGAGCTGTTCTGCAGCGGCAACTTTATCTTCAGTCCTTTGCCCATCAGTTCGCGGCCTGAGATCGTGCGGTCTGGGCTGGTGTGGTCGAAGAACTTGACTCGATAGCGCCGCGACGGGTCTAGTCCCCTCAGAACAAACGCGTGGGTGTCCTCCCGTTCGACCGTTCCGCGGAACGCGTAGAGTACACCTCGCTGCCGTTCGGGATCCCAATACTGTTCGCCGTCCCAGTGAACGCCGTCCGGCCTCGCTGAGACGTGGTAAAGGTTCGCATCGCGAATCAGAGGGCGAAGCTCTGTCTTATACACGTCGATTTCGCGTTTCGCAGCTGCGTGTTGTTCGGGAGACCAGGCTGTGTTCGTATCGATCATGATCGTGAGCCAGCCCATCATGCCGCTGCGCAGCATGTAGCGAAAATTTTCGATGTGCGGCGTGGGCCACTTCTCGACGTAACTTTCGAGCATCGCAGCAGGAAGAACATGGCTCGTGTCGTGGAATGCACGGCGGTTTGAGACCGGATCGTATGTGTCTGTGATGGAAAAATAGTCGCCATGCGCGGCGGTGCCGAAATCGACCATGCGTCCGCCGTCGGAGCAGATTTCAAACAGCAGCCCCGGATGATCCCTGCGCAGTTTCGAATAGATGTCGTAGTACGCGCGGACCGCGTGATAGCTGACGTCGGTCGAGTTGGAGCTGTCGACAAAGTATGCACCCCACGTTTTGTACACGCATTTGTTCAACGGATCAGGCGCAGCATGCGGGTGATCGGCACGATCGCATCCATGCGCGACCAGATAACCGTCGTGCTCCAGCATGTCGAGCCGGTAATCGGTGACAATGCGCTCAACTTCCTTTTGAGCCCACTGTTTGGCCTCGGGCACGCCCAGGTCGATGGTCTGGCCTTTGAAGGGCTCGGGTTCCCAGTCTTTGGGAATGTCGGTGACCATCCAGCTGCGGACCTTCGGATCGCGCGCGTTGAGGGCACCTGGATGCGTTGAGAGTCCGGCCTGCGTCCAATCGACCCAGAGGCCGAACTTGAGTCCGTGCTGGTGTGCATCGTCGGCAATGGCCGCCAGGCCGTTTGGAAACTTCTCGGGATTCGGGTACCAGTCACCAACACCCCGAAACCATCCGGCATCGACGTGGAACATTTCTACACCGAGGTCGGCGGCATCGCGAATCATGCGGCGAGCCACCTCTTCGTTCACCGCCATGCCGCCGCCCCAACTGTTGTTGACGATCAGTGGATAGTGAGGATTGTGCCATGTCCCGGGATTGCCGAGGACAGCGCGCACCCACCGGTGCAGGACATTGCCGGCGCCGTCCGGCCCATCGCGGAAAGCGCCGAGAAATACAATCGGGCTTTCAAACGACTCACCCGGCGCGAGACGTGTGCCAAACGGTGCTGGATCGGGATTCAAGCCAATCGCGCCGCGCAGTGAGTCTTTCGTTCGCTCCAGCGAGATACGCGTGCGACCGCTGAACTCGATCCCGGCATACCAGCCAGCCTGCAGATCTTGCCGCTGCACGAGCGACCATGGAATGATCTCCCGCGGTTCGTCGTCGCGAATATCACCATACGTGCTAGCGGCTCCTGTCCAACGGTAGCCATCCGCGATCGCGACTTCGTGCGTTCCCACTGCCGATGGAGTGTTTGCGCCCTTTTCTACGAAGAGGTGTTGCAGCGGTAGCTGGGGCGCAACCTTCCAGTTGAAGTCGAGGCTGTCCTGCATCGGAATCCAGAGTTCCTGGGAACTCA
>Ga0335069_10014763_pt1 | contig 10929 bp, 9 predicted proteins | sample Lox_Sample_11_FD_206714 | JGI IMG/M metagenome (GOLD analysis project Ga0335069, IMG submission 206714) | Soil microbial communities from Loxahatchee National Wildlife Refuge, Florida, United States - Lox_Sample_1.1 | ecosystem: Environmental > Terrestrial > Soil > Wetlands | place: USA: Florida... | reverse complement strand
CGCCTTTCAGTCCCCGTTCGCCGCTCTTGCCGACTCGCGCATCGACGATGTCGTTGCGCAGGCGAGAGCCGAGCTCGTACCCATTCCGATTGTTCCGCCGCCCGCTGATCCGCCGACCGGTATCGCCGCGCAGATCGCTGAATTCAAACTCAGCTACCTGCTGGAAGACGCTGGGCGCTGGGCAGGGAAGCTCGGCCTGCAGTGGCACCCGCCCGGTCAGATCGTGGTCGACGGCAACGATGCTGCCGCGGGGCACTACTTCGCCAAAGAAAAAGGAAGGGAACGCGGCTACCGCAACGCCGTGTTTCGAGCGCGATGGGGCGAAGGCCGCGACATCAGTGATCGCCAGCTCCTCGCTGACTGCGCTACCGAGGCGGGCCTGTCGCGCACGGAGTTCCTCGAAGCACTGACCAGTAGGCGCTATCACGACGAAGTACCGAAGGCGTTGATGCTGTGCATGCAGGATCGGATCTTTGGCGTGCCGATCTTCGTGGTCGATGGAAAACGCTTTTGGGGGAACGATCGCCTCGACTTCCTGCGGGAAGAGCTCGAAAAGCGCTGAATCACCCAACGCAGATTGAGGCGGCGGCTGGGCTATGCTGAGCACAGAGCGAAGGTGTGGACCATCGTGCCAAGTTCCCGAAAGTCTGGAGCGAAGGAAGAGTGACGCCATGGGCGGACAGGTAAGAATCGAACGGCACGGAGGGCTCGGTTGGATCATCTTCGACCATGGGCAGCGCCGCAACGCGATATCCGCCGAGATGTGGCAAGCGATCCCGGCTGCAGCGCAGACGCTCGACGAGGACCCAGACATCCGTGTGGTGATCATGCGCGGCGCCGGCGACGTGGCGTTCGTTTCGGGCGCAGATATCTCCGAGTTTGAGCAGCAGCGCAGCGGCGTCGGCGCCGAGGAGTACGATCAACAGAACGCACGCGCCTTCTTCGCACTGGCGACGCTGAGCAAACCACTCATCGCACTGATTCATGGCTTCTGCGTAGGCGGCGGTTGCGCGTTGTCACTCACCGCCGATTTGCGCTATGCGGCCAACGACGCGGTCTTCGCCATTCCGGCGGCACGCCTGGGGCTCGGGTACCACGCCGCTGGACTCGAAATGCTGGTCAACATCGTCGGCCAGGCCGCCGCGAAGGAGATCTTTTTCACCGCGCGCCGCTTCACCGCCGCCGAGGCGCTCCGCATGGGGTTGGTGAATCAGGTCGTTCCCAAGGCAGAACTCGACGGCTTCGTTCAGTGCACGGCGGAGGAGATCGCCGCTAACGCACCGCTCACCATCCGTAGTGCCAAGCTCATTCTCGGTGAGCTCAGGCGCGAGCCGGAGCAGCGTAACTACACCGCCATGGCCGAGTCTGTCCGTGCCTGTTACGCCAGTGGCGACTACGCCGAGGGCGTGCGCGCCTTTCTCGAAAAGCGCCGCCCGGCGTTTCAGGGTCGTTGAGCCTTCTTCAGCAGCAGACACCCTTTGTGACAAGCTGTTCGACGTCGGCAGGTTTGATACCGAGCACGCGGGTAAGCACCTCGGTGGTGTCGGCACCGAGCAGCGGTGCGGCACCCGCGGTCACCAGACGGGTGCGGCTCATGCGGATCGGATTGCCGATATGGCGCTCCGCGCCGATCTCCGGATGCTGCACAGTGACGATCGCAGCGCGCGCCGTGAGGTGCGGATCGGCGCGGCTGTCGTCGGGACTCATCACCACCATCGCCGACACGCCGGCTGCCTGCAACGTTGCTGCGACGTCTTCCGGCTCTCGCTGCCGTGTCCACTCGGCGACGCGCGCATCGATCTCGGGCCGCGCATCCAATCGGCTTTGCAACGTGGCCCAGTCCGGGTTCGGTGACCATCCGACGCACGCCACAAAGCGTTGCCAACACTCCTCCCCGACGACGGCGATCGCACACCAGCGATCCTCGCCGGTGCACGGATACACGCCGTGGGGCACTGCGTACTCGGCAGCGTTCCCCTGCGGCGCTGGCGGCTGCCCCGTGCACGGACCCTGGAGGTAGAACTCGCCGAGCAGATACGCGGCCGCCTCGGTTTGCGCCATCTCAATGAGCTGCCCTTCACCGGTGCGCCGCCGATGCTCGAGGGCGGCCAGCACTGCGGCGGCGGCAAGCTTACTGGCTATGTGGTCCGGATGATTGAGCGCAACGCCCGCCGGATACGGCGCGTCGGCATGGTTCCAGAGCCAGTTGACGCCGGCAAAGGATGAGTTGAGCGGGCCGAACGCCTGCGACTCACCTAGCGGCCCGCCACGACCGAACCCTTGCGACGCAACGTAGATGACATCGGGCCGGAGGCGCCGCACGTCGGCATAGTCGAGCCCCCACTTGGCAACCACCCCGCCGCGGTTGTTCTCGACGACCACCTCGGCAGTCGCGCACAGCTGTAGCGCCAGCTCGCGCCCACGTGCGGTGCGCAGATCGAGACACACGCTCTTCTGTCCACGGCACTCGTCGTTGAAGGTCCAAGCACGGTTCGGGGTGTCCGGCTCGAGCGTCACGGCCCGCAGGAAATCGAGGTTGGCGCGTGACTCGATCTTAATGACCTCGGCGCCCAACTCGGCGAGCACCCAACAGACCTCAGGCCCGACGGCTCCGACGCCGAGATCGATCACTCGCATTCCGGCAAGCGGCGCCTTCCGTTCCTCTCCCATAGCGGCAGGTTTCAAGCCCGTGTTTCCCGGAGGCGGCGCCGCGAAATTCCCGTCATCTTCCCCCGGTAGTGGCGCCGGCTTGCGTAGCACCGCCGGTGTCGCCGTCATGTTGAGAGGCGCGGGTGCAAACGGCGCGTCGGCGACGTGCGGAAATCCGGTCCGCCGGAAGTATCCTCGTGCGCGGGTCTGCTCCTCGGCAACGAACTCGTCGAGGGTGTTCACCGGAGCCATCGGCAAGCCCAACCGGCGTGCCTGCGCAAACACCTCGGCACGCGGCCGGTTGCGCAATCCATCGGCGGCAAGCAAGCGGATGGCATCAGCGTTCAAGAGACGGAAGATCGCGTTTTCCCATTCCTCGCCCGCAAGCGCCTCCGGATCGCCGAGCAACTGCACGAAAGCTCTCCAGTGCCGCACCGTTCCCGCCAGAATGCGCACGTAGCCGTCGGCGGTTGCAAGCACCAGGTAGGTGCCGTCTGCGTTGCGCGGTGGCGATGCGGGGAGCATCGGATACATCCGCGCGTAGTCGGCAAGGGGAATCGACCATGGATTGAGGCCGTGGAGTGACGCCTCCTGTACGGATACCTCGATGCTTTGTCCGCTGCCGAGGCGGTCGCGGTCGATCACCGCGGTAAGCGCGCCGACCACGGCAAACACTGACGCGCAATCGTGCGCCAGGTATCCCGGCAGCCAGCATGGAGGCCGATCGGGAAAGCCCGACGCGTGCAATGCTCCCGACGCGGCCAACGCCGGCAGCGGCTCGGCGCGCCACAACGAGCGCGGACCCGAAAGACCAAAGTCGGCGATGGCGACGTGTACGAGATGCGGATGCCGCGCGCCCAGCGTCGCCGGTTGCAATCCGTAGCGTGCTCGCTCCTCCGGCCCGCAGTTCTCAAGCAACACGTCGGCGCGGTAACACAGTTCGCTGAAGCGTTTCCGCCCGGCGTCGGTGGCGAGATCGATCACCGCCCCGCGTTTGTTGGCGTTGCGGTAGAGGAACGGGAGGGAGCGGTCCGCGGCGCGCGTGTTGCCCGCAAAGGGCGGCTGCCAGCGGCCCGGGTCGCCGCCGGGCGGCTCCACCTTGATGACGTCGGCACCGAGATCGGCCAGCAAGCGGCCGGCGAAGGCACCACGGAGATCCGTGAGATCGATGACGCGGAGATGCGCGAGAGGGGGGATGGCCATGGGCGTCGACTGTAATGAAGAAAGCGCAAAACGTAAAACGCAATCGGATCAAACCGCACACCGGGACTGCACGCCTGGAGTACGCTCCGACCTACGTTTTGCGTTTTACGTTTTGCGTGGTTCCGATATAGAGTCGCGCTCCATGGCAACCTTCATCCGCCCGATTCCGGCGCTCGAGCCGCGCACGGCAGCATTTTGGAAAGCGTGCCGCGCCGGGCGGCTCGAGTTCACCCGCTGCGTGCCGTGCCAGCACTTCATCCATCCATCTCGACCCATCTGTCCAAAGTGCCGCGGCCGCACACTCGACATTGCACCGGTGAGCGGACGTGCACGGCTGCACAGCTACACCATCAATCATCAGCGATGGTATCCCGGGCAGGAAGTGCCGTACGTGATCGGACTCGTCGAGCTGGTCGAGCAGCCGAACCTTCGTCTGATGACCAACATCATCAACTGCCCGACCGAACGCGTCGAGATCGGCATGCCGCTGCGTGTGGTATTCGAGAGCGTCAGCGATGAGGTCGCCCTGCCCTTGTTCGAGCCGGAGGCGCAGGCATGAGCGAGCCGCTGGAGCGCCGCGCGATTATCTCAGGCGTCGCGCAGTCTGCCATCGGCCGACGCCTGTTTCGTGACGACCTTGACCTCACTTGCGAGGCGGCGCTTGATGCGATTGCTGATGCCGGGCTGAGGCCAGACGACATTGACGGCATTGCGGCGTACCCCGGACCCATCCAAGGCGGGCCGGGATTCGCCGGGCCCGGAATCTACGAAGTGCAAGACGCGCTCGGCATCGACGTGCGCTGGCACGTGTCGGGTCTCGAAGGCCCCGCGCAGATCTCGCCGATCATTCATGCGACGCTTGCGGTGGCTGCGGGGCTGTGCCGCCACGCGTTGGTGTATCGCACGGTCACCGAAGCTTCGGCGGCGGCGGACACCGGCCGGCGCGGTATCGGCGCCGGCTCGCTGGAGATCAGCGGCTTCGGCGCCTTCTTCATTCCGTTCGGTGCAATGTCAGCAGCTAACTGGCTGGCGCTCTACGCGCGCCGCCACATGCACGAGTTCGGCACCAAGAAGGAACACCTCGGCGCCATCGCGCTCACCGCGCGCAAGCATGCGGCGTTCAATCCGAAGGCGGTGTACCGCGAGCCGATGACGATGGACGATTACCTGAACGTGCGCATGGTCACCGAACCCTTCGGCCTCTACGACTGCGATGCACCGGTCGATGGCTCGACGGCGGTGGTCGTATCGAGCGCGGATGTGGCGGGTGATCTACCGCATCGTGCGGTACGCTTCAACGCCGTCGGGACCGCGATGAACAAGCGACCGCTGTGGGATCAGTGGCAAGACATCACGACGATGGCGTCGCGCGACGCCGCGGCGCACATGTGGTCGCGCACCGACCTCAAGCCGAAGGACGTCGACACCGTCCAGCTCTACGACGGCTTCTCATTCCTCGCTATGGCCTGGCTCGAAGCGCTCGGCTTCTGCAAACGTGGCGAAAGCGGCCCGTTCGTCGAAGGCGGCGAGCGCATTCAACTCGGCGGTGAGCTGCCGCTGAACACGTGGGGTGGCCAGCTATCGGGCGGTCGTCTACACGGTTTTGGTTTCGTGGCGGAGGCCGTGCGCCAACTGCGGGGCGAGTGCGGTGAGCGCCAGGTGCCGAACTGCGAGGTCGCTGCGGTCGGTGTCGGTGGCGGCCCGGTTGCCGGGTGCCTGTTGCTGACGCGGTAGTTCACGATTCCCTATATCTTGTCGGGCGGAGGCTGGAGTCGCCTGCCCAGCGGGGCTGTCGGGGGACTAGTCGTGAGACCCGAGCGGCGACCGAACGCTTCGCTGCAAATCGGCGATCTTGTCGACGAGCGCGAGCAAATCACTCTCTGTCGCTGACATCCTGGAAACGATCAGGCGGTGCACGCCGAGGTCGGCGAAGCGCTTCACCGTATCAGCATCGAGCTTGCCGGCTGGCGTCACACTGATTTCCAACTCCCCCAGTGTCGCGGGGCGCGTGCGCTCGCGTTGCGCCGCCTTGAGCCCTTCGATGCACTTTGCTGCCGTTTCGAGGTTGAGCGCGAAACCGTACCAGCCGTTGCCGTGCTGCACCGCGCGCCGAAACGCTTCCGGCGTCCCACCGCCGATGACGATCGGTGGATGCGGCTGCTGCATGGGGTGCGGCAATGACTGGATGCCTTCGAACCTGACGAAGCGGCCGCGGTAGCTCGGCTTCGGTTGCGTCCATATCGCCAGGATCGCTTCCAGGTACTCGATGGTGCGCGGCCCTTTGTGGTCGAATGGGATGCCGAGCGCATCGAATTCCTGCTTGAGGTAACCGATCCCCAAACCGAATATCAGCCGGCCACGTGAGGCGATGTCGACACTCGCCAGCTCCTTCGCCAACACCAGCGGGTTGCGTTGCGGTAAGATGATGATGCCAGTGCCGAGTCGGAGCGTTGTGGTTCCGGCAGCGATGTAGGCGAGGGCGACGGCTGGGTCGAGGAACGGAGTTTCGGGCGCTACGGGCGACGGCGGAGCTTGCGGATCGGGAAGCACGACGTGCTCACCAGTCCACACCGACTCTAACCCGCTCTCCTCCGCCTTTTGCGCGACGCGCAAAGCCACCTGCGCGTCTGCACAGGGTCCGAAGTTGATCCCGAAGAGTCCGAACTTCATGGCACCTCCCTCGTCCTTGTAGCTCATCGTGATACCTTTGAACCTGCGCAAAGGAAACGCATCCCTATGACAGTTGGAAACCTCTTGGCGAACCTCGGGTCGAGTCTACCGGAGGAGCATTTCGAGGCGCTGGTCGAGACGAAGGCCTTCACGCTCGAGCGGATCGTGTCGACCGGCCACGCCACGCCTCCAGAGCAATGGTACGACCAGGAACGCGACGAGTGGGTGGTCATCCTTGCCGGCACCGCCGCTTTGTTGCTCGAGGGCGAATCCGCTCCGCTCGTGTTGCGACGCGGAGATTACGTCCTCATTCCGGCGCATCGCCGGCATCGGGTCGAGTGGACCGACAGTGCCGCGCCAACGGTCTGGCTGGCACTGCACTACCGGAGTGAATGAGGAGCCGAAGCAAGCGCACGGCAGGGCGTTCCCACGCTCACGCCGATTCGGCGGCGATCAACTCCCCTAGATGCACGAGGTGCGGTGTCGCCCCACCGAGGGTGAACTCGAGTTGTTTGAGCCACAGGAAGTAGCGATGGATCGGGTAGTCCACATCGATGCTGATCCCGCCATGGATGTGCAGGCCCGCGTGGCCGATCCGGCTGCCACCTTCGGACGCCCAGTATTTGGCGGTATCGATTTCCTTCGCCGACGGCGTCTCGACGTCCAGGCGCGAGGCGGCTTGCCACATTGTCAGGTTCACCGCTTCGTTGTCGATGTACGAATCGGCCATGCGCTGGCCGACGGCTTGGAACATGGCGATCGGTTTATCGAACTGTTTGCGATTCGACGCGTACTCCGCGGTGAGGCGCACGGCTTCCTGACAGGCGCCCGACGCGATGGCGCACATGCCGACGGTGGTCCGATCGACGATCCAATCGAGGACCGCGGCGCCTTCGGTGACCGAACCGATCACGGCTTCGGGGCCGACCTTTACGTCCGCGAGGTCCATGTGGAAGTGCGCTTCCCAGTTGGTTGTTTCTTGGCGCCCCAGTGTGACGCCTGCTGATTGTGGATCGACCAGGAATACGCCGATCTTCCCGTCGGATGTCCGCGCCGGTACGAGCACGGCCGCGGCAACGTGCGCCATGGGCACCGCGGTCTTCACGCCCGTGAGCCGCCAACCTTTGCCGTCCGCCGTTGCCAATGTGATCGGCGCGCGACTGTGCGTGCCCATTTCGGTCAACGCGGCACTGAGGACGGTTGTGCCGCCGACCACCCCCGGCAGATAATGTTGCTGCTGCTCATTCGACCCGAAACGTGCCAGCGGCATCGCCACCGAAACCACCGTTGAAAGCAGCGGGATCATGGCGACACGCTTGCCCTGCTGCTCGAGCAGCAGGCAGATCTCGACGAAGCCACCGCCGCTGCCGCCGACGGACTCCGGCAACGCCGCGCCGAGCAGCCCGGCTTTCGCAAACTCTGCCCACACGTCGCCATCGTAGCGGTCATCGCTGCGTTCGACCGCCTTCAGCCGCTCGAGCGTACACTTGTCGCCAAGGATCTGCCCCGCCAGATCGGCAAGAGCGCGTTGTTCATCAGTCTGCGAAAAGTCCATTGCAATCTCCTAGCTCAAAGAGAGAAACGAAACCGCCGATAGACGCGGAGGGATGGGCACCACAGTTTTTGTTTTCATCGGCGTCGATCGGTGTGCGTCGGCGGTTGTTTCTTCAGAATCTCGGCATCACCGGCATGCTCAAGCCGAAAAGGCAGATGAGGTCGCGTTGCATCTCGTTGGTCCCGCCACCGAAAGTCAGAATGTGGATCGAGCGCAGCATGAAACCGATACGGCCGCGGATGGCCACATCGGGTGAGCCCGGGCGGAACGTTCCCGCCGCCCCGAGGATCTCCAGCATCAGCCGGATCGCTTCGAGATAGAATTCGGTACCGAAGACTTTGATCGTGGAAGCGTGCGCCGGGTTGAGCGGCTGGTTCTGTTCGGCGCCCCACGCCACTTTGAAGTTCATCAAGCGGAGGAAATCGAGTCGGGCGTATATCCGGGCCAGGTTGAGCTGCACCCACGGCTGATCGATGACGCGACGGCCATCGGCGAGCTTGGTCTCCTTGGCCCAGCGCGTCACCTCTTCGAAGTGGCCCTCGATCATCCCCGAGCTGCACAGTGTGACGCGTTCGTGGTTGAGCTGGTTGGTGATCAGCTTCCACCCGCCATGCAGTTTGCCCACCAAGTTTCCCACCGGAACCCGCACGTCGTCGTAGAAGGTTTGGTTGGTGTTGAGCTCACCCATGTTCTTGATCGGCACGACACGCACGCCCGGCGTCTCCCGCGGCACGATGATCATCGAAATGCCCTTGTGCTTTGGCGCCTCCGGGTCGGTGCGCACCGCCAACCAGATGTAGTCGGCGTCGGTGGCCAGGCTGGTGAAGATCTTCTGGCCGTTGATCACGAAGAAGTCGCCGTCGCGCACCGCCTTGCACTGCAAAGAAGCCAAGTCGGTTCCGGCGTTCGGTTCGGTATAACCGATGGCGAAGTGGATTTCGCCCTTGAGAATCCTGGGCAGGAAGAACTTCTTTTGTTCCTCGCTGCCGAACTGCATGATCGTCGGCGCCACGGAGTTCACCGTCAGCATGGGCACGGGTGCGCCGGCGCGCATGGACTCATCGAAGAAGATGAACTGTTCGATCGGCGTCATACCGCGGCCACCGTACTCCTTCGGCCAGCCGATGCCGAGCCAGCCGTCGGCGCCCATCTGCCGCACAACTTTGCGGACGACGGGTCCGACCCCTTCACTGCGGCCGACCTCTTCGCGGATCTCGGGCGTGAGCAGCCTGTTGTAGTAGGTGCGTAGCTCCTGGCGCAGCGCCTCGTGCTCCGGACTGTAAGCAAGTCTCATCGTGTCCTCCCCAGACAAAAGAGCAGGGCCTCACATAGTCGAACGGGTGCCCGGTTGTCGAGATGCACACTCCTCCTGAGCGGTGCGGTCGTGTAGTCCTGCGAGGATCGCTTGGCAGAATATGTTGGGATAATGTCATTGCAGCCACACAGTCACAGCGTCATAGTGCTGCCATGAAGAACGCTCGACAGCCGAGGAGTTCGGAACCACGCCACGTTGCGCTTGTGGCATTTCCCGACGTGCAGGTGCTCGACGTGACCGGTCCGCTGGAAGTGTTTGCGCGCACCGCCCGATGGCTCTGCGACGAGGGCCGTCGTCGCGAAGCGGCATATACAACGGAGCTTCTGGCGACGACGCCCGGAATACTTGCCGCGTCGTCTGGCCTGCGACTGTGTATCGATCGCGGGCTGCGGGAGGTCCGCGGCTGCATCGACACCTTGTTGGTTGCCGGTGGTATCGGGACCCGCGCGGCGATGCGCGATCAGGTTCTGCTGCGGTGGCTGCGGCGCATGGCGCCGCGCGTCCGCCGTCTGGGCTCGGTGTGTACGGGCGCCTTCGTCCTCGCGGAGGCGGGGCTGCTCGACGGTCGCCGTGCAACCACCCATTGGCGCTCGTGCGCCTCTCTAGCGCGGCGCTATCCGCAGATCACGGTCGACGCCGATCCGATCTTTGTGCGGGATGGAAACATCTATACGTCGGCCGGAGTGACCGCCGGTATGGACTTGGCGCTGGCGCTGGTTGAGGAAGATCATGGCAGTGACGTTGCGCTGCACGTCGCTCGCGAGCTCGTGCTCTTTCTGCGGCGGCCGGGCGGGCAGTCGCAGTTCAGCGCGCAGCTGGCCGTGCAGGTGGCCGACCGTGAGCCGCTGCGCGAGTTACAGGCGTGGATCGCGGACCATCTCGATCACGACCTCTCCATACCGGCGCTGGCAGCGCGGGTGGCGATGAGTGAGCGCAATTTCGCGCGCGTGTTCACGCGCGAAGTGGGGGTGACACCGGCGCGCTTCGTGGAGACTGCGCGTATCGAGGCGGCACGCAGGCGCTTGGAAGAGTCGAACCATGGCGTCGAGGCGGTTGCGGCGCAGTGCGGGTTCGGCACGGCCGAGTCGATGCGCCGCACGTTCGTGCGCCGCCTGCATGTGCCACCGAGCACCTATCGACACCGCTTTACCAGCACCGCGGTGCATTGAGAGCCTGTCGATAAACCGCGAAGAGCGTGCTTCGAGAGCCTTAGCACGAACGGGCTGGGAGTCATTTGATTGAGAATGAGAAAGAGTTTTCCGTTCGCCCCGAGGAGCCGCCTTCCTTTGGCGGCGTCTCGAAGGGCGGGTTCGGACAAAATCGACGGTCCCGTGACAGAGGGAGGAGGAGGCACATGGCAGTTACGACTGGCATTCTGATCTTTGACGACGCCGAGGAACTCGACTTCGTCGGCCCGTGGGAGGTGTTCACCAGCGCCGCCAAGTTCAACGACGGAAATCGTGTCGTCATCATCGCCGAGGAGCCGCGCCCTATCGTGTGCGCCAAAGGTTTGCGGGTTTTGCCGGATCACACTTTT
>Ga0335069_10014762_pt1 | contig 10929 bp, 10 predicted proteins | sample Lox_Sample_11_FD_206714 | JGI IMG/M metagenome (GOLD analysis project Ga0335069, IMG submission 206714) | Soil microbial communities from Loxahatchee National Wildlife Refuge, Florida, United States - Lox_Sample_1.1 | ecosystem: Environmental > Terrestrial > Soil > Wetlands | place: USA... | reverse complement strand
GCTCCAAGACCGGCGTGACGCGCGTCTCGGTCAGCGTGACCGCATCGGAAAACACCCGCTGGGTCGCGGCATCGAGCATGTAATACTGGATGCGCACCAGGATCGAGCCGATCAGCCCGGCAAGCGTCGTGTACATCGCGACCGCCATGCCGTCGCTCATCAGCCCCATGGAAGATTTCATGGCGACCTTGTCGGCGGCATCGAGGCCCGCGATCGGCGCCAGCATGATGATGAAGCCGATGATGGTGCCGAGCAGGCCGAGCTTCATCAGCGTATCGGAAACAAAGGAGCCGAACGCGTTCGAGCCGCGCAGGCGGTCGGCCAGCGAGCGCAGTAGCAGCGCCTGGTCGATGCGCCCCCCGCCCTGCGCCCTCGCCTTGACGACGAGACTCCTGATGTGATCGCCGACCAGGCCATCGGGCAGCGCCGGTGCATCGCCCTCGAGCGCCCGGGCGCCATCCGGCCCGGCGAGCACGGCGCGGCAACGGGTGGCGCGTTCGGCCTCGCGCGCGATCGCCCGTGTGCGCCAGAAGCAATGGGCGCAGGTGATCACGTAGAGCGCGATGATGAAGCTCGAAATATAGGTGCGGTCCGCGCTGATCATCAGGCGGATCAGCCCGTAATGGGTCAGCAGCACGGCGGCAAAGATGCAGATCCCGGTAAAGATCATCCATTGCAGCAATGCGCTGCGTTCCGGAGTCTCCGAAGACCGCAATGCGGTTCCCACGCTGGCGATGGAACTCATGGTTCTGGCGTGCTCCTGGTCATGCTCCCGCGCGGCTTTTCAAACCTGGCCTTGCGCTCAGTTTAAGCTGAGCCGGCAGGATCAGTCCAAAGAGATATGCCCTGAGGTGGTCGGGAAATTTGCCCAAGATACCGGCGATATCGGCCGATGCCGCATGGCCGGCTTGCAAATGCCGCCAAACAGGGATGTTGTTCCGAAATCCATAACGCATGGGGTCGTCGCATGCGCCTGATGCTTCAGCTCATCGTCCGCCTGCTGCTGGTCGTGATGCTCTGCCTGGGAGCGGCTGCCCTGTGGACCACGATCGACGCCTATCGCAACGTCGACCGCGCCACCGCCGCCTCGGCCGAGCGCGTCTCGCAGGCTCTGCAGGCGATCTATTGGCAACAGCTTCTACTGCGCAATGGCCGCTCCCACGAGCATCTGTTGCCGATCCCCGAATGGCGCACCATGGAGACCATGAAGCTGATTTCGCCGGGGGTTTGCGTGCGTTTCGAGCCGATGGGCCCCTTTGAGCAGCCGCTGTGCGGCCAGAGCAAGGGCATCGGCCGCCAGCCGCCAAAATGGTTCGCGACCACACTGCAGGCGCTGTTCGGCAGCCATAGCGCGATCGCCGAGCCGATCAGCGCCCGCGTCGCCATGGCCGGCACGGTGTCCGCCAGTCCCGATCCCGACGCTGCCATTCGGCTGGCCTGGGAGCACATTCTGGACATCCTCAATGTCGCGCTGCTGATGGCGCTCGGCATCGGCCTGCTCGCATCGGCCGCGATTGCGCATGCGCTGGCGCCGGCCCGGGCCATCGTCGCTGCACTGCAGCGCATGGCGCATGGCCATTACCGGATCGCGCTACCGCGCTTCCGCTCGATGCAGCTGGCAATGATCGGACAGGCCGTCGGCGACCTCGGCGGCCGGCTGGAGCAGGCGACCGAACAGCGCGTGACGCTGACCCGGCGCCTCCTGGAAATTCGTGATGACGAACGGCGCCTCCTGGCCCGCGAGCTGCACGACGAGTTCGGCCAGAATCTCACCGCCATCCTCGCCTTCGCCAATGCGATCGAAGCGGGCGCGGCGGAGGACGCGCAAAAGGGTGAGGCCGCGCAGGATGCGCGGATGATTTCAGAGGCCGCCCAGCGCATCATGATCTGCCTGCGCGGCACCTTGAAGCGGCTGCGTCATCCGCCGGCCGAGGAGCTCGGGCTCGAGGCGAGCCTGATCAGCCTGGTCGAGAGCTGGCGGTCCGAGCGGGCGCCTTCGGTGCAGCTCGACCTGCAGGGCGACCTGACCGACGTTCCCGGCAGCATCGCGGCGACAGCCTATCGCGTGGCGCAGGAATGCATCACCAATTCGCTGCGCCACAGCGACGCGCGCCAGATTTTATTGCGGATCGAGCGGCGCACCGGCGCGGAGAACGCGCTGGTGGTCTGCGTCGAGGATGATGGCGGCGGCGACGCCGCCGAGGTGGCGCAATCTTTCGGCTTCGGCCTGACGGGCCTCCGCGAGCGCCTGGCCGCGGTCGGCGGCTCGCTGTCGATCGCGCGCGCCAAAGCCGGCCTCAGCGTTGCCGCCAGGATCCCCATCGCTGCCCCGATCGCGGCATGACATCGGCCCAGCCAACGCGCATCTCGATCCTGCTGGTCGATGACCATCCGGTGGTGCGACAGGGTTATCGCCGCGTGCTCGACCACCAGGGCGATTTCTGTGTGATCGCCGAGGCCGACAATGCCATGGACGCGTATAGCGCTTTCAAGGCGCACGGTCCCGACGTCGTGGTGATGGACATCTCGATGCCGGGCGCCAGCGGCCTCGAAGCCATCCGCAACATCCATGCCCGCGACGCTGCTGCGCGTATCCTGGTGTTTTCCATGCATGGCGAGGCCGTGCAGGTGAAGGCCGCCTTCAATGCCGGCGCCAGCGGCTATGTGACCAAGAGCAGCGAGCCGGCGGTGCTGGTCCGCGCCATTCGCGCGGTGGCGCGCGGCGAGCGCGCGCTTAGCGACGACGTCGCCCAGGCGCTTGCCGCCGAGAGCCTCGATCCGCAGCGCTCAAAGCTCGACCAGCTCGGCGAACGCGAGATCCTGCGCCAGCTCGCCACGGGCGCGACCACGGAAGAGATCGCCGCCAATCTCAATCTGTCGACGAAAACCGTCCAGAACTACCACTATCTGATCAGGTCCAAGACCGGCCTCAAGACCGACGCCCTCCTGGTACGCCTCGCCGTCGAAGCCGGCCTGGCGGATCTGTAGTCGGCAGTCGCCGCGAACTCGCTGCGATGCGCTTCCACTCAGCGCTTGCGCGGCTCCAGGCCTCTGAGCAGCAATGCCAGCACGGCGTCGATCCGCGCGCCAAGCTGTGGATCGCCCCATTCCTCGGCATGGGCCGGGTGGTGGAAGCGGCTGGTCGCCTCGAACAGCGCGCGCGCCGTGACCTTGACGTCGGCGACCTGGAACACGCCCTGTTTCACGCCGTCGGCAAGAATATGGGCGACCTGGTCGACCAGCCCGTCCTTGTGGGCCTTCACCACCTTGCAGGCTTCCTGCGCCAGCGTCAGGTAGGTCGCGAACATCTCGGGGTCTTCGCCGCACTTCTTGTGCTTGATCGCGCACATCGTGCGCAGCCAGCGCTCGAGTCGCGCAGGCGCCGGCCCCGAGCTGTCTGCGATCTTCTGCAAGGGCGCGTTGACCCGATCGAGCCAGCGCTTGGCGACCGCTTCGCGCAGCGACGCCTTGCTCGGAAAGTGCCGGTAGACGCTGCCGTGGCTGACGTCGAGCGCGCGGGCCACATCGACGACGGTCGCCTTGGCGAGCCCGAAACGACGCAGCACGTCCTCGGTCACTTCGAGGATCCGCTCCGGCGTGAGGACCACTGCTTCGTTCATGGGCACACCGTCTGTTTCCATCCCCTAGGGGTTTGTTTTCTTAACTCCGACGCAGCTGGTCAGTGCGTCAACCTTTCGGCCTGCGTCTCCAGATGGCGGGCGACGCGGAGATTGATCCAGTTCTTGATTTGGGCGGTCAAATAGAGGATTTCGAGGGTCATGGCAGTATTCCAATACGGTTCTTGAGCCCTCCTTGAGTGGACCGGAGGGCCGGCGCCGTAACTCGGCGTTGACCGAACATAGAGATCCCGCTGACAGATTTCAATATCTGTCAGTCAATCTCCCGTGAAGTGATGCCGAGCGAGCCGGACGGCGTCGGCCCCCTGGGCCGCGCCGGGTCGGTGGATTTCGACATTCTGATGTCACCGGGTTTGTCTCGCCCGGGCCGCCCTGCTAAAGCACGGCGTAAAAAACGATCGGCCGGGAGTCGGACAACGACGCCCTGCAACCTTGCCCGGAGCCCAAAATGATCCCCCGCTACACCCGCCCGGAAATGGCCGCGATCTGGGAGCCGCAGACGCGCTTCAAGATCTGGTTCGAGATCGAGGCGCATGCGGCGGATGCGCTCGCCGAGCTCGGCGTGATCCCGAAGGAAGCCGCCAGGACGATCTGGGCCAAGGGCCGCGACGCCACCTTCGACGTGGCGCGAATCGACGAGATCGAGCGCGAGACCAAGCACGACGTCATCGCCTTCTTGACCCATCTCGCCGAGATCGTCGGCCCCGAGGCGCGCTTCGTGCACCAGGGCATGACCTCCTCCGACGTGCTCGACACCTGCCTCAACGTGCAGCTCGTCCGCGCCGCCGACATTTTGATCGCCGACATCGACAGGGTTTTGGCCGCGCTGAAGAAGCGCGCCTTCGAGCACAGGATGACGCCGACCATCGGCCGCTCCCATGGCATCCATGCCGAGCCGGTCACTTTTGGCCTGAAACTCGCCTATGCCTATGCCGAGTTCTCCCGCGCCCGCGACCGCCTGGTGCTGGCGCGCAAGGAAGTCGCGACCTGCGCGATCTCGGGCGCGGTCGGCACGTTTGCGCAGATCGATCCGCGCGTTGAGGCGCATGTCGCTGACGCGATGGGGCTCGTCCCCGAGCCGATCTCGACCCAGGTGATCCCGCGCGACCGCCACGCGATGTATTTTGCCACGCTCGGCGTGATCGCCGCCTCGGTGGAGCGGCTCGCCACCGAAATCCGCCATCTGCAGCGCACCGAGGTGCTGGAAGCCGAGGAGTTTTTCTCGGAGGGCCAGAAGGGGTCCTCCGCGATGCCGCACAAGCGCAACCCGGTGCTGTCGGAAAATCTCACCGGGCTGTCGCGCATGGTGCGCGCCTATGTGACGCCGGCGCTGGAGAACGTCGTGCTGTGGCACGAGCGCGACATCTCGCATTCCTCCGCCGAACGCATGATCGGCCCCGACGCCACTGTGACGCTCGATTTTGCGCTGAACCGCCTCGCCTCCCTGATCGACAAGCTTTTGATCTATCCGGAAAACATGCAGAAGAACCTCGACCGCCTGTCGGGGCTCGTGCATTCGCAGCGGCTGTTGCTGGCGCTGACACAGAAGGGCGCGAGCCGCGAGGAGGCCTACCGCCTCGTGCAGCGCAACGCGATGCCAGTCTGGCGCGGCGAAGGCGATTTTCTGGCGCTGCTGAAGAACGATGCGGAGGTGAAAAAGTACCTCACCGATGCCGAGATCGAGGAGCAGTTCGACCTCGGCTATCATTTGAAGCACGTCGACACGATCTTCCGCCGTGTGTTCGGCGCGGCGTGAGCGGCATCTGGTCCAGAGCGTTTTCGAGCGAAGTGGGCACCGATTCGCGTGAGGACAACGCATCAGAACAAAAAACTAGAGCCGCTTCATTGAAATCCAGGCTGATCCCTGATTGTTGTCATAGAACACGCGGTAGAGCCATGGCAGGAAAATCGAGGTGTCGTTGACATAGATGAACACCTCGCCGTCGCTGCGGGCCGTGAACTTCGCGGTCCACAGCTTGGCATCGCCGGGATCCTGCACGAAGTTCGGCACGTGTTCCTCGAACCCGGTGCTGCCAACGCGGACGATCGGCCTGAACCAGTTCGACCACACCAGCCGCCTGAACGGGATTCCCCCGAGTTGTCGCCAGCTCCCCAGTTTGAAGCCGTCGGGATCGGTCGGAGTGCTCTCTTGCCAGCGGGGATTACCGTCAGCCCAGGGCACGTCGATTCGAAGGGCAATTTGATAGGTCTCGAGATGTGAGACCTTCAGTCCGGTCGGATGGCACAGTTCGCGGGTCAAGAAGACATCAGCGTATCCAGCGGATTTCTGCCCGCCAACGTCATTGTCGGTCACGTCAACCGCGTGGCCCGACGGCTTGCAGAACAGACCGAACGTGTTGGCGGTGCCAAACGCAAGCCACCAGAACAGCCACCACATGATGGCGGTCGGGACGATCCAGTGGGTCAGCGCGTAGAAGAATGCCTGGTAGCTGCCGAACCGGCGCAGCTGATGGACGGCGGCGCGCCACCCCGTCAGCTTCTTGTGGTCGTGCGGCGCATGCCAGGCCAATCGCGCCGCGTCGTGGATCGTGTCCCGAAGATTCGTGCCGATCAGCAGCAACAGGCCAACCGCCGCAGCGCCGATCAGGACAAAACCGGGCGCGTTGCGAAACGCGACGAACCAGGGTTCGAGGAAAGACGGCAGGAACGACGCCGCGGCATTGACGAGAGGATTGACAAGGCTCCCGACTGCATCGAGGCCGAAGCCGGGACGATAGATCACGAAGAATGGGATGAAGGCCACGAAGGCCGTCGCAAAGACGGTGAGGAAATAGACCACGCGGCGCAACCAGATCCAGTTCCAGACGTCGTCCTGAACGGAGGATCGCCCCTGGGGGTCCTTAGGATGCGGCCCGGCGGCGACCGAGCCGTCCTTTCCGGTGAACTTGTAAGAATGCGGCGCCGGGATCACGACGGGCGCATAGCGGTCGGTGCCGCGATCGATGCGGTCGAAGACCGCCTCGTGAATGATCGGGGTCGGAGTCGGCAGCAGCGCGACGTCCGGATGCAGGTCGGCACGGATTTCGAGGTCCGGATCTCCGCGCCTCTGGTAGAGCCGCAGAATGCAGCGGGCGTCATCCCTGAACGAGGCCTTGTAGGGCGGTGCTTCGTAGATCGATTTCAGGTTGCGTGGCTTGTAGCGGTAATAGCTGGCAAGCCCCTTGCGGGAGTCGTTGAGCTTGTCGGTCAAGTCGATCTGGGGGTCGATCAGCAACTGCCGTTGCTGGTCGAGATAGTGCAGCCCATAGGCCTGTGCCCGATCCATCATCCAGTCCAGCGCCACGAAGGAAAGGCCGTTCTGCGGGTAGCCGCCGCCGATGTCGGCATGCACGCCGGTGAACCAGACCTGGCTGATGCGCTGTCGATCGATCGGCGGCAGGCCGGCGCGCGCCTGCGGCAGGGGCTCTGCGGTCCTTGCAGCCGTGCTGCGGGGATCATGGTCGACGTCGAACAACCAGTTCGCCTTCGCCGATCCGGCCACGGTGGCCTTCGCACGCACATACCGCTCATCCCAGATCACCGGGCTGAAGGCGTCGCGCTCATCCTCCAGAGACAGCGCATGGCAGGCGCGCAACACTTTTGCGCTCATGAAATGGTCGGGCATCGAGAGCGGCCAGATCCAGTAGTCGATCGCCCGGGTCATCTCCTGGATCGGGCCGCCGTAAGCGTCCACGGTGTCCCAGATGCCGACGAAATGGATGCTGTCGACGTCGATGGGATCGGACGCCCGCACCTCCTGACCGCGCAGCGATCGCCAGGTGCGGATGACAAGGTCGCGGATCCCGCGCAGATCGACATGAAACCACTTCTTGAGATATTTCGGGATGCCGCTGTCGAAGCGGCGCCGATAGGCGCGATAGGCATCTGCGGCAAAGCGCGCCAGATCGGCTTCCTTGTCGTCATATCTGACGAGCCCTTCGGATGCGATCAGCCCCGCCACGATGCGGATCGTGAAGGCACCGCGGCTGAAGCCGAAGCAATAGATGCGGTCGCCGGGCTCGTAGTTGCGGCAGCAGAAGCTGTAGATCGCGATCACGTTGCGCTTGAGCCCGAAGCCGAAGATGCCGCCGAGTATGGCAAACAGCTTGAACGACGACGTCCCGACGCCATCGTCGTAGAAGGCGATCTGACGCTGCGGGTCGCTCAGGTCCAGAATCTGGAACAGCCGCCAGACATTGGTCTTGAAAACGGATGCCGAACTGTTGCCGGTGCCATCCGAGAGCAGCACGATGTTCTTCGCCATGGACCGCCCCTGCAGACCCTGCCGGAGCCTAGACTGTCCATCAATTGCACCAAACTCAAGGCGCAATCTCCAAGAGAAGCGGAAAAGCCCCAGCTGGCTCGGCCTACCGCGACACCATCTTCATCGCGCAACGGAACGCCCATGCCTCAAACGGCCGTTCGGGGAGGACGCTTGAATGCAGACTGCCGCAGATCAGCCCGGGCGGCGCAGCAGGACGATCTCCCCGGTCATCAGATCGCGCATGCCGAGCGCAGCCTGGACCAGCGAGACGGAGAGTGCGCTGAGCGGCAGCGCATAGCCCCAGCAGGCCACCGCGGCGAGCGACATCATCACCCCGAGCGAGAGCGGCTGGTTCGTCGCCAGCCCGGAGCCGGCGCCCGGCACGGCGAACCAGGGGCTGAACAAGCGGCTCGTCTCATCGCGGCGATAGCAGTCGTGATCGCAATAGGGCCGCTGGGTGGAGATCTCGCGCAGGTAGCCCGCGCCGAGCGGTCGTGAACAATGCAGACAGGCCGGGGTGCCGAGCGGCGTCCTGTGATTCACCAGCACGAATTTCATGCGCGCTCCCTCAGGCCCTCTGCCGCGTCCCTCTATGGTTGTCTATAGTTGTCGTTTTTACCGGTCGCCAAGTTCGAAAGCCGTCGTGATGCGTCGCAGCAATGTGATCGTTCAGAAATTCGCTTCGAGTCTCGCGGCGGCTTTCTCCAATTGAATCTGTGAAGCAAATCACACTTGAATCTCGGCACCGCAATCTCGACACCGATCATCACGGTGCCACGCCGTCTCACGATGCGCGCACCCTGCCGCCGAGCAGCAGGGCGGAGTTTTCGCGGTAGAGCAAATAGCACTGATGATCGCAGTAGCAGAGTCGCGTGGCGATGTCGCGCAGATAGCCTGTGTAGATCGGTGTACAACACCAAACACAGTAGTTTTGCCGGGCCGGCATCCGGCCATTCACCAGGACGAACTTCATGTCGCGCCTCCGAGAGCAAAGCAGAACACCGTATCGGCGGGGTTGTAGGTGCTGGGCGGAGGAGCGCAGAGATGATTCCTGCCGTCGGGATTGTCGCGGTTGTGCTCGATCTTTTCCGGCGGAACCAGAATGAACTTTCCGTCTTCCCGGCGCCGCGCATAGATCTGGTCGCCGATCGACTTGATCTCGGTCGGATAGCAGTCGGCCATGTTGCAGCAGCTCTGAGTGGGATGGTCCGGCATGCGCCAGGTCGAATAGAATTTCTCGTGCAGCATGCGGTCCTGCGGCGGGTGATGGCGCGGCAGACCAGCCGCACCATCACCCTCACCGCTCTGGGCGAGCGCACCCATCGAAAACAGGCAGCAGAAGCAGATCGCGGAGGCGCGTGTGCAACGTGAACTCACTGTGCGGGCTCCCGGTTCCGCACGGCGGAGCCGCAGGACACTCCCGTGAGTTCCTGGACGCGCGCGTCACGCGGCGCGAAATCGGCACAACCATGCACTGTCGGCGTCCCTGCGGGTCTTGAAGCGATCGACGCACTTTTTGGAGCACAGGGCGGTTCGCCATGAGTAATAGCGAACGAGGCCGAACCGTCCTTCGCAAACGGCGCAGCGCTTGGCGGGGTCATGCTGATGCTGTGGAAGGGTGTTGCGCATGGCTGTCTCCTCTGGGCCTCGCGTGAGTTGGACGTGTTGAGGATCCCGATTTCGCCGTCGCATCTCGCACATGCGTAAAGTGCGGCGGCAGGATCATAGTGGTCGGCCAGGTCACGCGGCGTATAGGGACACCGACTGCAGAGTTTGACTCTCATACGCCGCCTCCGAGAAGTTCAGCAGCTGGTGTCATCGATTGACCCGTCGGCTGGTCCTTATGCCGATGCCGACCTCGGGCTGGCTTTTTGATCGCGCCCGGTTTCCCTGATGGCCTCAAATCCTGGCCGGGACCGGGGACTTAAGCGCGTGCGATCGGCCATTCCCGAACACTTGCAAGGTTAAGGTGAACTCGACCATTGTCTCAATTGTACCGAGGTAAACCGCTGCTATCGAAAGGTTCGGAGCAGCCCATACGAAGGTTTGTAGTCGCGGGCGCTGCCCGGCCTCGGCAGCCATGCGCGTACCCTGGTGGCTTTTGGCCGAATCGTGCCGAAAGTTGCATTCGAGCCCCTGATGGCCGGAACGAATCGCCCGTTTTCGGTCCAAAATGCGCTAGTCTTGCCAAGAGCGCTGGAACCGTCCGCGCATGACGCCCTACAAGACCACGAATTTTTCGGGTTTCGCCCTGCAGCTCGGTGTGGGCCTGGCTGCGCTCGCCCTGGCGACGCTGGCTCTGCTTCCGCTGCACGCCGATCTCGCGCCCACCGCCTTTGCCTACCTGGTCGTGATCGTGCTGCTTGCACTGATGGGCAGCTTTGCGGCCTCGGCCGTGTTGTCCGTCGCCGCCGTTGCAGCCTTGAACTACTTCTTCACGCCGCCGGTTTTCCAATTGCGGGTGGACGCGGCGCAGGACCTCGTGTTGCTGGCCGCCTTCTTCCTCACCTCGGTGATCGTGACGCGGCTGATCAGGAATGCCCGAGCGCACGAACAGGCCGGGCTCGATGCCGTGGCGCGGCTGCGACGCATCGAGGCCGAATTGCGCGACAGCGAACGGGAATGGCGCGAGGTTTTCGAGCACAACCCGGTCATGTATTTCATGGTCGATGCGGACGGGCTCGTCGTGAACGTCAATACGTTTGGCGCAGCCCAGCTCGGCTACGCCCCTGCGGAGCTGACCGGCCGGTCCGTGCTCGACGTCTTTCTGGCGGAAGACCGCCAGTTCGTCCGCAAATGCGTCGCGGTCTGTCTGAAAACGGTCGGCAAATCGCACACCTGGGAGGTTCGCAAGGTCCGCAAGGACGGCTCCCTGCTTTGGGTCCGCGAAAATGCCAAGGCGATGCCGCGCGCCGACGGCAAGCTCGTGATCCTGATCGCCTGCGAGGACATCACCGAACGCAGGCAGACCGAAAATGCCCTGCGGCAGAGCGAAGCCTATCTGGAGCGGGCGCAGGAACTGAGCCG
>Ga0335069_10014761_pt1 | contig 10930 bp, 14 predicted proteins | sample Lox_Sample_11_FD_206714 | JGI IMG/M metagenome (GOLD analysis project Ga0335069, IMG submission 206714) | Soil microbial communities from Loxahatchee National Wildlife Refuge, Florida, United States - Lox_Sample_1.1 | ecosystem: Environmental > Terrestrial > Soil > Wetlands | place: USA... | reverse complement strand
GCTGCCTATGCCGCCACTCATAACAGCAATAGCTCCTCGACTCCCGTCACGCCTCCCCCCGCTACTCCGACACCAATTGGGATCACCCCGGGTACGGGGTCGATCTCCGGCGGCCATTAGGTTCGGTTCGGTCTGAATAGAAGTATGGCCGCAACTCAGGGTCTGGGATGTACCGAAGCGCCCGACGATGAATCGCGTGCAACGTTCCGCGATTCCACTCCGGCGTGATTCACTATCGTGAGAGTCTGCTTCACGCCTGATGCCAATGTGCGGCGCGGTTTGATGTGGCTGCCTTTTTGCGACAACTGGCGAAATCCGAAGCCGGCGAAGATCTATAGCAGATCCTTGCCGGTAAGGGCTCGCAGTTTGGGTATCAGGCTACTGCTTCTAGCTCCATGGTGGCAAGAATGGTCGGGTTTGCGGCCAAGCCGAGCTCTTCCAAGTCCTCTCCTTGCAGGTGCAGCGCGATGGCTTCCTGGATATTGGCGGTTAGTTCGTCCAGCGTAGAACCTTCCGTCACCACGGGCAAGTCCAGGCACTCGGCTACATACTGCTTTTCGCCACGGAAAATCCGGACCTGAATGGTGCGCCTCACTGCTGGATTGCCTCCGAGCTCACTGTAGCATGCCGCCGCCACAGAATAGACTGGCGGCTTTTACTGCGGCCGCGCCTGCATGTGCGCGAAGTGGTAGTCCTCAATCCTGCACGCCACCCCAAATACGCTGCCGTCTTCCTGAGGCTCCACCCGCATCACCCGAACTTTGCACTCAAGATTGCGCTCCAAATGTTTTCCATTCGGATCATGAGTTGGAACTTTGAGTGTGCAAATCAGTGTCTCACCCGGCGTGACCGGCACCTTCGACAGACAGTAAAAACCCCCGCTGCTTAGATCTCTGGTGAGTGTCTCGATGGCATCCCCGGCATCACTGCGAAACAACAAAACCGTCCAATGCAGTCGGGTACGTGCTCTCTTCCGACGCTCGTAGGAGTGCGCTCGTTTGGATTCCGTGGGCTTGTTCAGGCCGTCGTAGACCGAAAACAATTCCAGAGGGTTGGCCGACATAAAATTGAGTACTACGCGGCCTCAGCACGTTCGCTTCCATCAAACACCAGCCTAGGGGGTGTTGGAGTTTCCCCATCTCCAATAACTTGCAACAAATCCGAAGCTTTTCCGTCGCCCGAAAACCGGACCTCTGTACCTTGAAACTAGTACTTTTTGTAGAAAATTGGCAAAGTACCTGGACGTATAACTTCTTGACTGAAAATGCATATGCGCTATGCTTGTGACCTAGTCCAACATTTTGGTGATCCGGGAAAACCGGGAGCCAAAAATGATGATGTTTGGTTTTGGATTTTGTGCCACGCCGTTTCCCGGCCACTGACAGCGTCTTTGGTCGTCCTAATCGGAGGATGGGACGGTTCAGGCCTTAAAGTGAGAGGAACAAACAACGCACATGCAGACGTCAAAGAATGGGCGCACCATACTGGTCGGAGAGGACGAAATGGAGGTCCGGGGCTACCTCGAAATGGCCCTGAAATGTCTGGGCTATTCCGTGGAACTGGCCCAGGACGGGGACGAGGTGCTTTCCTGCCTGGAATCGTCCCGGTCTGAAATCGCTGCCGTGTTGTTGGACATCATGATGCCCAACCGCGACGGCCTCGATACGCTACGCGAAATCCACCGCATGGATCCGACGCTACCCGTCATCATCGTTTCGGGCGCAGCGTCCACCCTGAACGTGGTTAATGCCATGAAGACCGGCGCCACGGATTTTCTGTGCAAGCCGGTTGCACACGACGATCTACGCAAGGCCGTGACCCGGGCTCTCGAAGGGCAGGGCGTGAATTTTGTCCCGCCGGCGCGCACCATCGCGCCCGCAACCAGAACCTTCCTGGGCACCAATCCGCGCATGCAGGAGATTCACGCTCTGGTGGGACAGATCGGCTGGTCCGAGGCCCCGGTCTTAATCCAGGGTGAAACCGGCACCGGTAAGGAAGTCATCGCCCGTGAACTGCACGCGCAGTCTCCCCGCGCCAGGAAGCCATTCCTGAAGCTCAATTGCGCTGCCCTGCCCTCCGAACTCGTGGAGAGCGAGCTCTTCGGCTACGAACGCGGAGCCTTCACCGGCGCTTTTCAGAAAAAGGCAGGTATGTTCGAGCTCGCCGATGGCGGCACTATCCTGCTCGATGAGATCGGCGACATGGACGTGCGCCTCCAGGCCAAGCTGCTGCAGGTTCTCCAGGACCAGGAGTTTCAGCGCATCGGCGGCAAGGAGACAATCAAGGTCGACGTACGCGTCATGGCCGCTACCCACCGCGATCTCGAGAAAGCCATCGCCGAACGTTCGTTCCGTGAGGACCTTTACTACCGGCTGAACGTCATCAACCTGGTTCTTCCACCGCTGCACGAGCGCAGCGAGGATATCGTGCCCATGGCCGAGTTCCTCATGAAGAAACACTCCGTGCAGGGCGTCCCCATGCCGGCGATCACCATGGATCTCAAGCACGCCATGATGACCTATCACTGGCCGGGCAACGTACGTGAACTGGAAAACTTCGTACGCAAGCTTCTAATCCTGCGAGACAGCGAAATGCTTGCGCGCGAGCTGCACGCCAAAGCGACACGGAAACCGTTACGGGCTGCCGCCATGGCGGACGGGCACACCGCCGCAGCAGCCACGGTCCCCGCGGCTTCCGGCGCCCCGATTCTGGAGCAGGTCACCAAGGCAAAACAGCAGGCTGAGACCGACGCTATTCTGGCGGCTTTGAATTCCACCCGCTGGAATCGCAAACAGGCCGCTGCATTGTTGAAGATCGATTACAAGGCGCTTCTCTACAAGATGAAAAAGCTTGGTGTGGAGGACCGCACGGTTCCCTTCCCCGTGGCTTCACCGCCGGTGGCGAGGGCGGCCGGCGCTTCAGCCGATTAGTTGGGCCTTCACCGTACTTCAACGTAAGGGCATGCTCAGAACAGCATGCCCGCCCGCTCCTGCTGGAATTCCTCGAATGACGGCAGGCTCAGTTCCGCCGCGACTTCTTCCCGGATCCTCTGCCAGGCAAAATCCCGCAATGCCGCATCCGCCCAGCGGTATTGCGGGCAGTCTTCTTTGATCTTCCTCATGTGTGCTCGAAGCAGCCGCTCGAGGCCGTCCGCTGGAATCTTGGTCTTGATATGCAGGTCCGCCTGTTCGGCAAGGAACGACCGGTATCGCTCCCGCTGCTCGTATAGATCCAGTTCGCGTTGGGCCTGAAGTGTGGCGGCTTCCGCATTTTTCTGCCTGGCCTCCTCGCGGAGCCTGCGCTTGCGGGTGGTTTCGAAGTGCACCGGCACCGGAAAATTGGCGCGCAGCAGGTAGATGTAAAAGCCCGGCGGGTTGGATATGGGATCGGTTGTGCGCTGCTTGCGTTGAATCTCCGCGTCGCCCCACTCGATCTGGTCCATCACTGCCTGGTCGTCCGGCAGATCCAGAATCACGTTGCGGGCGCGGTCCTGTCTGACACCGCGCTGCACGAGTGCTTGCAGGATTTCGTTATGTTGCGGGTTCACCAGTGCCGGCGCTTCCCCACCCCCGAGGCGCAGGTCGGAACGGCCGACAAAAGCCTGTCCTGCATACATCACGAGTTTATAGTCGGTCTGATCGATAGTCGGAAGGAGTTCCCAGGAAGACACGAGTTGCTTGGTATGGAGTTCGTCCAGGCTGGGACCGATCTGTTGCTTGATTCGTGAAGGTGATTTGAACTGCTGCAGCCCGAGGAGCGAGCAGAGATCGGAATACCTCTTCTCCACCTTCTGGTCTTTCCGGCTGGCGTAAAACCAGATCTGAAGCAGCGGGACGAGAGCCTTGGCGATGTGAAGTTGAAGCGTGCGGTAGAGGTCGTAGTCGATCGGAAGCGTGTGGCGGTTGTTGAGGTTCTCCAGTTGCCAGTCGCTCAACCAAACATAGTTTTCCTCCGCAACGGTTCCGTTTTCCATTACCTCTCCCATGGCAACCGACCGTTGGAAAACATGGAACAGGTCGCGGGCATACTTCTTGCGTCCCGCGAAATACACCACGCCTTCGGATTCGATACCGGTGAGCGTCATCCGGCGGAGCCATTCCCAAATCTCGCGGTAATTCTTGCCGCCGTCGGTCTTGCCGAGGATCTCCAGTAGGGACGCCGAAGAAAAACGAACCGGATTGGTGATGACGCCCTGTTGGTTGCGGATGCGTTCAATGATCTTTTGGAAGGCGAAGTATTTGTCCTGGTCGGCAGTGGTAGGCAGACCCAGTTCGGCAGCCGGGAAAATGGTGGCCTTAGCCTGGATTCGACGTCCGTCGTCTGTGCGGACCTGCAAGATGACACTCTTGGAAGGAACCTTGAGCCGTTTGCTGGACGGTGTAAAGTACCCGAATGTGTTGAGATTCTTCTCAACGCGGACAATTTCCCGTTTAGGAGGTGGCGATTCCGATGGTAGCAACGATGTTTGCGCGTGATTTTGTGCTTGGGAGCGCATTGGAGCCGAATTGAGCATAGTGCCACAGGAAGGGGCAGCAAAACAAGAAGATGAGAGATTGTTGTAGTGAAAAGTACTGAGGGACAAATCAAAAACCTGTAGCGCCGTATAAGTTCATGAAAATCCGTTGGTTGCAGGCGATTTCCGTACTGGGAGGTACGGGTATGAATACGCCGATGTACGGCAGTGCTTACGATCGGGTACGGCGAATGTTCTGTGGAGATACGGAACGTTTACGTCGAAGTACGGATGCGTCGTGTCCAGCGAGGAGCGGACGTCCGGTGCGATAAGTGGCTTTATTTCAATGATTCGTGACGGTAATTTGGACGATCCGGAAAGTCACCGGATGGCGGGGCCTTACGTTGCGGTACGGCAGAAGCTGTGTTGCCATCAAGATGGCTTACTGGTATATTGGCAAGCGATTTGAAAGGAGGTCCGTGAGCCGGATCTACGCAATCGCGCAGCAAAAAGGCGGTGTGGGCAAGACAACCACCGTCATCAACTTGGGCGCGGCACTAGCCGACTGCGGCCAGCGGGTTCTATTGGTGGATCTGGACCCGCAAGGCGCTTTGACCGCGGGACTCGGAGAGAACCCACCGGCGATTTCAGAGACGATTTATGACGTCTTGCGAAACAGCAGCCTGTCGATCCGGACAATCATCCGGCATAGCAGCATGGGAACGGATCTGGTGCCAGCGAACATCGACCTTGCGGCAGCGGAAATCGAGTTGACCAGTGAGCCCGGCCGGGAAAGGATCCTTGCAGAAAAACTGAGCGCCGTTGCCGGCGAATACGATTTCGTCCTGATCGACTGCCCGCCTTCCCTGGGTCTGCTGACCCTGAACGCTTTAACGGCCGCGACCGACGTCCTGATTCCGGTGCAAACACAGTACTTCGCTCTCCGGGGCCTGGACCTGTTGTTCACCACCATTCAAAAGGTAAAGGCACGCATCAATCCGGATCTGCGAATCCGGGGGATCGTTCCCACGATGGTGGACGGCCGGACCATCCATACGCGGGAAGTACTGGAGGAGTTGCGGAATACATACGGACAGCAAGTCTGTAAGACGGTAATACCGCAAACCATTAAAATTGCCGACGCGCAAGTGGCGGCCCAGTCGATTCACCGATTTGCGCCGGCATCGCCGGCGTCGGAGGCTTATAAGGAACTGGCGCGGGAGGTAGCGGAGATATGAGCAAACGCATCTCGTTGAGCGATCGCCGGAGCCAGGACCGCCGCGGGCTCGATGCCATCCTGGGAGAGGCGGGCCCCGAGGCTTCTCCAGGCGAGGTTGCCGAGCCGCGAAAAAAGCTGGAAAAAGTGACCCTCTACGTCCGTCCGGAACAGGTTATGCAGATCGAAGAGATCCAGCTTGAGGAGCGCCGCCGGACCGGAAAGCGGCCGGACAAGTCGGACCTGGTACAGGAAGCCCTCGATCTGTTAATACAGAAATACAGCAAGACAGTATAACGCTCTTCGCCGGTTGACCTCCCGTGCGGGCGGTCGGCGATGCTCCTAGGCAGTGATTTGGCGCACGAGAATGTCACCCGAGCTGTGCCGGGAACCCCTGTTATTACGCGCAAGTACGGGGAGTGCGCGCCCGCCGCGTCCGTACCTGGCCGTAATGAGGCGCTGATTAGCCCAGAACATGAACCAGGAGAAATGTTTGATCGATTCGGAGGCCGGGTGGTTGAGTTTACTGTAACACCGTTTGGCGGGGTTGGATTTAATACAGCAAAAGGTTAGAGTGTCAAGCCTGCTCTACAGCTTCCCATTTTGGGGTTACTCTCCCGGAGACCGGAAGGGATTGAGCACCAATACCGGGCCATAGTGCTGGCCGTGGTTCAGATCCTCTGTGTACAGGACTTCGGCTCCTCCGGCGGCGGCCGCTGCCAGGATGAGGGCGTCCCAGAATGAAATCCGATACCGTACCTCATTTTCGATGGCAGTCCGGATATGGGCGGCGCCGACCGTTACAAGGGGCGAATCCAGGAGAGCCGCGGTGATCTCGCGCAGCACTTGCCGGGACAGGGCCAGTTTCCGCAGGCCAGACACGAAAAACTCCTGCACCACCTGGGTGCTCAGCAAGGCCAGGCCGCCGAGGGCGTACTGGCGGTAGAGATCCCGGGCGCGGGATTGTTTAATCGGATCCGCGCTGCTGTACATATAGAGCAACACGTTTGTGTCGAAGAAAGCCCTACCGTTCATACAGTTCTTCGCGCCGGATCGAGCCTGGATCTACCGGGGAGTCAGGGCCGTGTTCTGCAATTTCAAGCACTCGCAATGCCGCCGCACGCGCGCGCCCCTCAGCGGTCAATCTTTCCTGTAAGATGGTTCGCACCAGGGCATTGACCGTCGTATCGTGCTCCGCGGCATAGATCTTAGCCTGTCGAAGGAGGTCGACAGGCAAACTAAAGGTCACATTGCGGGTTTCCACATTATCCAGTGTAGCACTTATTTACGTGCAAACTCTGGCACAGTAAAACGCTAATCCAGCTAGGCATCTCAATGTGGTGATGGCTCTACAGCCTCTTTGAACGCCTCAAAATCCCGAGCGGCGACCCGTGAGACGGCATACAGCTTTGCCAGCAGATCCTCTATACCCCCGAATTGGATGAGCATACTCCCAGGCGCCACCCGGACACCTTCAGGCAGGGCAGGGGAGGGGGGCAGCGGGGAGATCGATATCCGGCGAGCTTGACTGTACTGCCTGGCTTCGGTGAGAGCCTCGGAGAGTCGGCATCGGCGTCGTCGTTCCCAATGGAAATCGGGGCGCTCTGAAATGGCGCGGAGACTCCGGACCACAGCCTCGCGCTCGATCAGAAACGTCCGACCAGCCTGAACCCCCCCGAACGCGTTGAGAAGCTCGATAGCACGTCGACGCCGCACTCCAAAAACCTGCTCAATCGAATCACGGTCCAACCACGAGATTTCCAGAGACTCCAGTCGTTGAAGGATCTCGGGGATTCGCGACCACCATCGGGGCTTTGCCGGCATCCGTGGACCTCGGGGAATCCTTTGAAAAGGCGTGTCTTTCGGCACGCCACAAATCGGTCACCAAGACCTATTATGTTACCGCACACTTGTGCAGTATTAAAGCCCGTTTCATTTGTATGCACGATAATATTACATATCGTGCTATCCTGGAGAGCCGTGGATGAACTGGTTGTCTCACCGTCAGGGCTGGGACCAGCACGCGATGGCTTGCAGGACGCGATGCTGATCGAGCTCTGGCTTTCGCTGAAGGCCAGCCCGCATACCCGCCGGGCGTATGCGGCTGAGGCCGCGCGGTTTTTGGAGTTTGTTCAGAAGCCGCTCGCCGCGGTGACGCTCGCCCATCTGAAAGCCTGGGTGGAAGGCTTGGGGCAGGGAGGCCTGAAGGCGGCAAGCCAGAATCGGGCGGTGACCGCTATCAAGTCTCTTCTGTCGTTTGCTCAAGATACCGGCTATACACCATTCAACGCCGGCGCCGCGCTCAAACTGCGGCCCGCCCGCGACGGACTGTCGCAACGAATACTCGAAGAGGATCAGGTCGGCAGATTGATCGAAGCGGCGCCTGCGGGCCGCGACCAGATGCTGCTCCGCCTTCTCTATGTCTCCGGCATCCGCGTCAGCGAAGCGTGCGCTCTTAGGTGGCGTGACGCCGTGCCGCGGCAGGAGGGAGGACAGGTCACGGTTTTCGGCAAAGGGGGCAAGACCCGCACGATTCTCCTCAAGCTCAAGACGTGGCAGCAGCTACTTTCCATCAAAGGCGAAGCATCAGCCATGGATCCGATCTTTCGGAGCCGGAAGGGCGGGGGTGAGCTCGACGCGTCTCAAGTGCGTCGCATCGTCTACGCAGCCGCCCGGAAGGCCGGTCTGGAGCAAAAGGTCTCGCCGCATTGGATGCGCCATGCCCATGCCAGCCATGCCCTCGACCACCACGCGCCAATTCACCTGGTGCAAGCCACACTGGGGCACGCATCGGTTTCGACGACCGGGCGCTATCTCCATGCCCGGCCGACGCAGAGCTCGACTCTGTATCTGCCGGACTGATCCGCCATAGATATGATAATATGGCAATATGGCGAGCCGGAAGATGACCTTTACGATTCCAGAGGCGTTGGCGGCCGAATTCGTTCGACAAGTGCCCAGGGGCCGGTCCACCTATGTAGCTGAGGCGATCGCAGCCAAACTGCATGAACGCGAACAGCGAATGGTTCAGGCCTGCGAAGTTGCCAACAACAGTACCGACGTCCTTGCCATCGAGAGAGAATGGGACGCACTGATTGACAAAGGCGATTTGATCGAGGAGCCCTGGAACATTGCCCCAACGCGGTGAAGTCTGGTGGGTTCGGCTCGATCCCGCATTAGGATCGGAAATCGCGAAAACCAGGCCCTGTCTCATTCTTTCCAGCAATATTATCAACGAGCGCCGGCGAACCATCGTCGTCGTTCCGTTATCGAGTTCCCCGCAAGCCAGTCCGCCGCTTCTGGTGCCTGTTCAGTGCGGCGGCCGCGAGGTAGTTGCCGTGACCGATCAGATTCGCGCTGTTTCCAAAGAACGGCTGGATCGATGCATGGGCACACTTTCCCGCCAAGAGCTGGAAGCTGTCGAACAAGGGGTACGAGATGTACTGGAGCTCAGCTGAGGGAGACGTGGACATACTTGGCTCACCAGGGCCGGTGTTCCAGACACTTACACAGCAAACCATCTATAGGTAAATACAGATAGACGTGGTGGTCCAAATAGCCGGCGGTGCGGTCAGTTCACCACGAGATCAGGGCCGGCAGCGTCGGCGAACGCCTGAAAATCCCGGTCTCGTGTCAGTAGAGGAATACCCTGGTCGATGCAGCTCTGGGCGATGAGAGCGTCGCCAAGGCGGGCTTTGCGGCGCTTTGCCAAAACCTTCGCTCGCAGCGCACCCGCACGCTGCCAATAGCCCGGCTTTATATCGACAAGGGGCAGATCACAGAGCGTTTCCGAAACCTCTGAGGCGAGATTCGGGACGCTCAATATCTCAGTCAACACCACAGGCACCATCAGCACGTGGCGATCCTCGAGCGCGCGGTCAAGCAACTCCACGTCTTCGCCGGAATCTCCTTGAAGGAACGCGATCCAAGTGCTGGTATCGACGGCAATCATCGGTCAGCCTTCAAGTCGGTTAAGGTCTGTGTGAATCGAACCTTTCCACGGAATTCGCGCAGCCGGGCGTAGGCCTGAGATGCCGCAACCAGCTGTAGGCCTACTCGGACCGTCTGGGTGACGCCGCTGGCTGTGGCCTTTTGAGCTTTTTCCAGCAGATTCGGTGGTACCTCCACGGTGATTTTTCGCGTCGCTTCCATACCCATAGCTTACCATATAGCACACCAGTAATCAGACTGGCCTACAGGTAGGTAGGAGGTGGAGGCCCGTTCTCTGCCTTCCGGGAGTCGGAGTAGCACCGCCTGCCCGAGGGGCTGAGGACTTTTCGACCGTCACTATTGGGAATCTGAGTCGGCGCGTTGAAAACAGCAACACGCCTGATTCTTACGTCGAGGTACGGCAACCGCCTGATTCATCAGACCAGCGCAAGTCTTCGGAACTGGATTCCGAGACGCGCGGTCAACACGCCCCAACGGTAGCGGATGTGGATCGAGCCATGGTTGCCCACACATCCTTGCCATTGTGCTGCAAGCGGAAGACATCTTCTGTAGCTCATGCACGATGATCGTGATTTCTTTGCCGATTGGGCCAAGTGTTGGCGCCAACGCCAACTCCGCACTACCACGGTGACGGCGCTGTGAAAAATGGCCGCCCCTATGTCTGAAATTCCCTCCTGCATTCCCGACGCCCCGGCGACCTACTCAAAAATCGGCAGCAGCTTCGCTAGCACCTCCTGCTTGATCGCGTCAGGAACGCTTTCCAGCTTCTTGCCGCCTCGCGCGCCAAGATCGAGTACGCGCGGCTGATCACAGCGGACAATACCTGTCGTTGTGGTTCCGGCCCCAGCGAGCGTCACGGCAAAACCAGCTGTGCGCGCGAAATTCCCGCCGCTGGTGATAGGGACAACCACGGGCACCTTCGTTAGTGGAAGACGCTCGGCCACAAGGACCTCATTTCAGCGGACACATTGAAGATCATCGGCTCGCACATTGATAAAGTGGCCGCGAATACAGAAAAACAGACATAAGGGTGGCGTCCATGATAGCGTCGCAAAACCAGCTGTGCGCGCCACCGGCACTGCTCGATACTCTGCGCTTGCGGCCGGGAGCGAAGGTCGGCCTGGCCTAGTGATGTGCACGTCGTCCTCCTCCGGTCATATTTTAGAAATCCCCTGGAATGCCGCTAGCTCAATGAAGGTTTGAAGCTGATCTCTTCGCGTGTTAGAACCATGAATGGGCGTGGAGACGCACTGTTTGGTCTTTGATGTCCCCAGACTTTAAGACTAGATGAACGATCAGACTACACAACC
>Ga0335069_10014760_pt1 | contig 10931 bp, 6 predicted proteins | sample Lox_Sample_11_FD_206714 | JGI IMG/M metagenome (GOLD analysis project Ga0335069, IMG submission 206714) | Soil microbial communities from Loxahatchee National Wildlife Refuge, Florida, United States - Lox_Sample_1.1 | ecosystem: Environmental > Terrestrial > Soil > Wetlands | place: USA: Florida... | reverse complement strand
CTGGGCGCAACTCGAAGGCTCCCGCCACTCGCTGGCGGACCGGCTGCTGGCCGGCGGCCACCTCGACCGGAACGCCCTGCTGCGCGCGGTCGCCGGCCATCTCGGCGTGGATTTCGTCGCGGAAGTGCCGCGGGAATTGCCGCCGGACGCCGCCGCGCTCCTCGACGGCGCCCTCGCGCGCGCGTGCGGCGTGGCGCCGGTCGGGGCGGAGGCGGAGACGGTGACCGTCCTCGCCGTCGATTCCCTCAACGGCCAGTTGGTCGAGGACCTCACTTTCGCGCTCGGACGCGATGTGCGGCTCCTGGTGGCCGACCCCGACGAGGTCGCGGCGCTGGTGCGGCGCAGCTACGGCGAGGACGGGGCGCCGGTGGCGGACGCGGTCGACGAACTCGGTTCGGCCGCCGCGACGGCCGGTTTCGCGGACTTGACCGGGGCCGACCTCGAGCAACTGGCGGGTCAGCCGCCGATCGTGCGGTTTGTCAACCGGGTGCTGTCCCGTGCGATCCGCGACCACGCCTCGGACATCCATTTCGAGCCGTTCGAACGCGAGTTTCGCGTGCGGTACCGGGTGGACGGAGGCCTGGTGGAACTGCCGCCGCCGCCGCGGGCGCTCGCCCTGCCGGTGATTTCCCGCCTGAAGGTGATCGCCGATCTCGACATCGCCGAGCACCGGGTGCCCCAGGACGGCCGGATCCGCCTCGGCGTGGGCGGCCGGTCGGTCGACTTGCGGGTCTCGACGCTGCCGACGCAGTTCGGCGAGAGTGTCGTGCTGCGCGTCCTCGATCGCGGGGCGGTGCGATTGGAGTTCGACCAGCTCGGGCTGCCCGCCGCCATCGCCGCGTCCGTGCGCGCGGCGATCGCCCGGCCGCACGGCCTCGTCCTCGTCACCGGCCCCACCGGCTCGGGCAAGACCACGACTCTCTACGGCTGCCTGCGGCAGTTGAACTTGCCGGAAGTGAAGATCCTGACGGTCGAGGATCCGGTGGAATATGAGGTCGAGGGCCTCGTGCAGGTGCCGGTGAACCACGCCGCCGGCCTGACCTTCGCCCGCGCGCTGCGCGCCTTCCTGCGCCAGGACCCGGACATCGTGATGGTCGGCGAGATCCGGGATCTCGAGACGGCCGAAATCGCCATCCAGGCCTCGCTGACCGGTCATCTCGTGCTCAGCACGCTGCACACGAACGACGCGCCCGCCGCGGTCGCGCGGCTCATGGACCTCGGGGTGGAGCGCTTTCTCCTCGCGACGACGGTCGAGGCGGTCCTGGCCCAGCGGCTGGTCCGCCGCGTCTGCGCGGCGTGCCGCGAGGACTATCAGCCGGACGACGGCGTGCTGCGCCGCCTCGGCGTCGACCGCGCGACGCTGGGCGGCCGGCCGCTCCGGCGGGCGCGCGGCTGCGCCGACTGTGCCGGCCGTGGCTACCGCGGGCGGATCGGCCTGTTCGAATGCCTGGTCATGAATGGGGAACTCCGCGATCTGGTCGCGGCCGGCGCCGCTCCGGCGGCGTTCCGCCAACGGTCCCGCGACCTCGGTTTGGTTCCGCTCCGGGACGCCGGACTCCGCGCGCTGTTCGCGGGCGAGACCACGGCGGAGGAGATCCTCCGCCACACCTGAGCCATGCCGCGCTACCACTATCAGGCGATCGGCGTCGACGGACGGGCGGGGGCCGGCGAAATTGAGGCGCCAGACGAGACCGCGGCGGCGGCCCAGCTCCGGGCCGGCGGGCTCTTCCCGGTGCGGCTGGAATCCAGGGATGATTTGCGGTCCCCGGCGGAAACCCCCGCTCGCGGGTGGCGGCGGCTCGGAGCCGGCGGCCTGAAACCCCGCGAACGGGCGGTGCTCACGCGGCAGCTCGCCACGCTGCTGCACGCCGGGCTGCCACTGGTGCGGGGACTCGAGACGCTCGCCCGCCAGGAGCGGAGCGAACGGCCCCGGCACCTGCTGCAGTCGCTGGCGACCGACATCCGGGGTGGCGCGGCGCTGTCGGACGCGATGGCGCGGCAGCCGCGGGCCTTTGACCGTCTCTACGTCAACATGGTGCGGGCGGGCGAGGCGGGCGGGGCGCTCGATGCCGTGCTCGACCGGCTGGCGCGTTTGCAGGAGAAATCCCTCCGGTTGCGCGGCAAGGTGCGGGCCGCTCTGGTCTACCCGCTGGTCGTCCTCGCCCTGGCCGGTGGCATCCTCGCGGTGCTGCTGGTCGTGGTCGTGCCGCGCTTCCAGCGGATCTTCACCGACCTGCTCAAGGGCGCCCCGCTGCCCGCGCTGACCCAGGCGGTGGTGACCGCGGGCGAACTGGCGCGCCACCACTTTGCCGTGGGACTCGCGGCCCTGGCGGTCCTCGCGGCCGCCGGCGCCCTCGCGCGCCGCAGCGCCGTGGGCGCCGCCTGGGTCGACGCACTCGTGCTCCGGCTGCCCCTGGCCGGCGACCTGGTGCGCAAGTCCCTCACCGCCCAGTTCGCCCGGACCCTGGCGACGCTTCTCGGCAGCGGCGTGGCCCTGCTCCCGGCGCTGGCCATCACCCGGGAGACGGCGGGTAACCGCCGCATCGCCGGGGCGCTGGCGGCGGTGCATGAGCGGGTGAAGGCGGGCGAGCCGCTGGCCGCGCCGCTGGAGGCCGCCGGGGTCTTCCCGGCCGTCGTGACCAGCCTGGTCGACGTCGGCGAGCAGACCGGCCAGCTGCCCGCCATGCTCGGCCAGGTGGCGGACATCTTCGAGGACGAGGTCGATCACGCCGTCGGCGGGCTCAGCTCGGTGCTGGAGCCCGTGCTCATCGTCCTGCTGGCCGGCGTGGTGGGCACGATCGTGATCGCGCTCTTCCTGCCGATCATCCGCGTGGTCCAGCTCCTCGGCTGAGGCCGGCCCAAGCGCCGCCCGACCAGGTCGGCCGGGCATTCGCGGGCGGTCGCTCCGCGAAGCAGAAACGGCAAAGAAAACGGCAGAAGTGATAAAAGCCGGCCGCACCGGTCCGTGATGGCTCTCGTAAAAACCAAATGTACGGCGTTCTCGTACAGTAGCAAAAACGTTAAAAACAACGTCACTTATGCCATTTTGTTTCGGCGGGGGCGATTTGTAAGATACGCCCACAAAACCCAGCAGGCCCTCGGACCACGCCCTCCCTCCGTTGAAACCCGCTTCCACGAAGCCCCGTTTGCCCTCCGCGCCCGACCGGCGATCCCGGTCGGGGACGCGCCCGGCGCGGGCGTTTCGCCCGGCGGATTTCGGGGCGCCCGTCCCGGCCCCCTGGGTGATCGGGCGGCCGTCGTAAATCCCGGAACCGGCTCCAACCATGATGACCCAACCAGAACTACCCATGATCCCGCCGCGTTCGCGCGGCGTTCGCGCCAGGCCTCGTCTCGTTCCCCTCCTCGCGTTGGCGGCCCTCGTCGCCGGCGCGCGGCTCGCCGCCCAATCCTCCACGCCGCCGGCGACCGATGACAAGGTCGTGGTGATGCAGGCGTACGAGGTGACGGGCTACCGGCAAAGCCTGGCGCTCTCGCTCGACGAGAAGCGGAAGGCGGACGCCATCGTCGACGTCATCACCGCGGACGACGTCGGCAAGTATCCCGACACCAACCTGGCGGAATCGCTCTCGCACCTGCCGGGTGTGACGATCGACCGGCTGTTCGGCGAGGGCGAGCGCGTCAGCATCCTCGGCACCGACCCGAACCTGAACCGCACGCTGCTCAATGGCGAGCCGATCGCCACCGCCGACTGGTACATCCTCGACACCCCGAGCCGGCAGTTCAACTACGTGCTGCTCGCCCCCGAGGTCATCGGGAAGGCCGAGGTCTACCGGTCCTGGGAGCCGCAGCTGCTGGAAGGCTCGATCGGCGGCACGATCATCGTCAACACGGTGAACCCGCTCGACGGCCGCGAGCTCGCGGCGTCCGGCTCGGTGACGGACGCGTACAACGGCCGGAGCAAGAGGTACGAGCCGAGCTTTTCGGGCCAGGTGAGCTGGCACAACCACGACAAGACGCTCGGCCTGCTCGTGGGCGCCGAGGACCAGAAGGACTACATCCGGCGCGACGGCGTCGAGGCGCTGGGCGTCCTCGGCAACTACACCAACGCCGCGGGCATCGTGGTCCAGAACACGTTCGGGCCCGGCACGGGCCTGCCGCAGGCCGGCACGCCCACGCAGCCGGCTTCCGGCTCCGGCAACTTCGGCGTCGACGAGGTGGTGAACACCGCGCTCTTCGAGCAGCTCCGCCACCGCCAGGGCGCCAACGCCGCGCTGCAGTTCCGGCCGTCGGAGCACCTCGAACTCAGCCTCAACGCGCTGTACGTCCATGAGAACATGGACAACACCAACAGCTCGTTCTACCCGATGTACATGGCGGGCGGCGCGTTCAGCAACGCCGCGTTCGCCAACGGCATCCTCACCGGGTTGAACGTGAGCGGCAACCAGCTCGAGATGGACCTGTTCGCCCGCAAGGCGCTGATCAAGACGCAGGACTACAGCGCGAAGGTCGTGCTGTCCGGCGACGACTTCAAGCTCACCGGCAACCTCGGCTTCACCCGCGCGACCGGGGGCACGCAGATGCAGGCCTACCGGGGCGTCAATGCCTTCGACAACTACGCGATCGCCGAGGGTTCCAACTTCGCCTCCTACACTGTGACCCCGGCCACCACCGCGGCCAACTACCAGCAGTACGCCGACATCGCCGGTCCCGGCAACAACGGCTGGGGCGGCCTGGTCGAGGAGCCGGAGGTCGACCAGGAGAAGTGGGCGCAGGTCGACTTCGAGGTCCCCCTCAGGTCGGGCTTCCTGAAGAAGCTCCTCATGGGCTTCCGCAGCAGCGTGCACAACACGTCGCAGTCCTCCGCCCACCAAGTGGCGTTCTTCGGCCCGGGCGAGCGCAACTTCTGGGACCTGCTGACGGCGCCGCCGTCGAACTTCCTCTCCGGCCTGCCCGGCATCACGAGCACGATGTCCGGCCACCCGGTCGGCACAAACTTCAACGCGATCTTCAACCAGGTCGCCAACACGCCCGCGTCGCAGACCGACGTGTCCTCGACCTACTGGCCGGGCGTGAGCGTCGGCGAGACGCTCGCGCAGTACTCGCAGAGCCACCCCTACGCGGTGATCAACAACTGGCTCGCCCTGCCGACCGACTCGGCGACAGTCGGGCCGACGTTTGACGCCCGCGAGAACATCAACGCGGTGTACCTGCAGACGAACTTCTCCGAGGGTTCGCTCAGCGGCAACTTTGGCGTCCGGCTGGTCCAGACCGCGACCTCCGGCACCTCGCTCAACGTCGGCCGCATCTCGGGTTCGCCCTATCCCGGCGCGCTGCCGGGCGGCGAGCCGCTCACCGCGGCCTCGCTCGGCCAGTACGGCGCCCCGGGCTACCAGCCGATTCCCACGCCGGCCCCGGGCCAGACCCAGGCGCAGGCCAACATGGCGGCGTGGACCCAGGCGCAGTACGACGCGACCGAGGTGCCCGTCACCGCCCACGTCAACACGACCTACGACAGCGTGCTGCCCGCCTTCAACCTCGCCTACGATGCCGGCCGCGACCAGGTCGTGCGTTTCGCGCTGGCCGAGGTGATGGCCCGGCCGAATCTTCTCCAGGAGTTCAGCTACACCACGCTGTACCCGATCAACACGCCCGGGGACATCGGCGGCAACGGCGTCGGCGGCACCGCCGGCCTCGATCCGTACAAGTCGGTCAACAGCGACCTGGCCTACGAGTGGTACTTCGCCCGGAACTCCTACTTCGCCGTCGACCTGTTCTACAAGGACATCGAGAACTACATCATCAACGAGACCTCGCCGGAGGTGCACGCCAACACGACCACGTGGGAGGACCAGTACTTCTACGTGACCCGGCCGCAGAATGGCGGCAAGGCCACGTCGAAGGGCGTCGCGCTCTCGTATCAGCAGGAGTTTGCCGGCGGCTTCGGCCTCCAGGCGAACTACACGCACCTGAGCGCCTCGGGCGCGGCCGGTCCGCTGCCGTTCTCCTCGAAGAACCAGATCAACATCGGGCCCTACCTCGAGAACAAGTTCGGCCTGCTGCGGCTGACCTACACCTGGCGCGACGACTTCGCCACGGGCTCGTTCAACGGCTCGACCACCGTCTTCACCCGGCCGAACACCGAGCTCGACTTCAACGCCGCGATCAATGTGACGAAGAACGTGTCCATCCTGTTCACCGCGCGAAACCTCACCGACGAGACTTACGAGCAGTACTTCACGGTCCCGAACGGCGGGAAGCTGTTTGCCGACGCCTACAAGGTGGGCCGCGCCTACTCGGCGTCGCTGCACTTCCAGTTCTGATTCCGGACTCGCTCAGGCGATGGCCGGACGACGAAGCCCGGTGGCGCCCGCCACCGGGCTTTTGGCCGCGTCCTCCCTTCGCGGGTCCGTCTCCTGTCGGACCGCCGGGGACTTGCGCGAGCGGCGGCCGACCGGGAGACCGTCCCTCCCACGGCGGGACGCGGTTCGCCTTCGCGTCAGAAGATCGAATAGATGAACGGCGCAATGCCGGAGCCGCCAAGGATGATCAGCGCGCTGGCGAGAATCAGCAGCACCAGGATCGGCGTGAGCCACCACTTCTTGTTCTGGAAAACGAAGCGGACGAATTCTCCCACCACGCCGCGCTGCCGGCCGGCGGCCTGTTCGGCAAAGGTCTTGGATTTGTCGTCGGCCATGGGTCAATTCTGGCGCAGGTAGCTTTCAGCCGGCTTGGGCGCCGGGCGGGCCCGCCAGTAGGTCGGCGCCGCCGGGTCGAACCTCCGCGCCAGCGGATCATAGCCGCCGAGCCGTGCGAGCCAGCCGATCGGCGTCAGCACGACGTAGTAGACCAGCGCCAGGATCACATGCGAGACGACGAATCCGATCGGGTACACGGCGCAGGAGAGCCCGACATAAATCCGGCGCAGCCACTCGGCGGATGCCAGGCCGACCAGCGGCACCGCTGCGGCCAGGATGGCGGCGGCCGCCGTCGCGGCGGGCCGACCCGACTGCCCCAGCCGGCCGGCGAGGGCGCCAAACACGGTGAGCCAGGCAAGCCCGAAGACAAGGAGCTGGCGGCGGGTCGGTTGGCGGTTGATGCGGAGGAGTGACATCGGCGGGGCGGTCAGTCCTGGGCATGTTGGCCGAGATAGGCCGCGGTGTCCAGCCGGGCGCTGGCGGGCTGCCGGGATTTCTCGAGGATAAAGTCACCGAGAACCAGCACGTCCATGCCGGTCGCAAGAAAGCAGCGCAGGGCCTCGCGCGGCGTGCACACGATTGGCTCGCCGCGGACGTTGAAGCTGGTGTTGATCAGCACGGGGCAGCCCGTGCGGGCCTCGAAGGCCGTGAGCAGCCGGTGCAGCCGGGGATTGCGCCCGACGTCCACCGTCTGGAGGCGCGCGCTGTAGTCCACGTGGGTCACGGCCGGCACGACCGAACGCACCTCCCGCACGCGGTCAAAGCCCGCCGCGGTCGGTCCGGCGGGGGCGCACCGCCGGTCCGCGCGCACGGCGGCGACCAGGAGCATGTACGGGCTTTCCTCGCCGGGCCGGAGTTCGAAATAATCCGCGGCGCGCCGGTCGAGCACGATGGGCGCGAACGGACGGAACGACTCGCGAAACTTGATCTTCAGGTTCATCACCGACTGCATCTCCGGGTGTCGCGCGTCGCCCAGGATGCTCCGGCTGCCGAGCGCCCGGGGACCGAACTCCATCCGGCCCTGCACCCAGCCGACCACCTGGCCCTCCGCGATCAGGGCGGCCACCTGGCGGCACAGCTCCTCCTCGGAGGCCGCCCGCTGGTAGACCGCGCCCTGCTCGCGCAGCGCCGCCTCGATCTCGTCCTCGGTGGGAGCCGGCCCGAGCAGCGAGCCGGCCTGGCTGTCCGCCGGCGCGGGCGTCCGCGGCTGATCGAGCAGCTGGTGCCAGACGAAGAGGGCGGCGCCGAGCGCGCCGCCGGCGTCGCCCGCCGCCGGCTGGATCCAGATCCGCGCGAACGGGCCCTCGCGGAGCAGGCGGCCGTTGCCGACGCAGTTGAGCGCGACCCCGCCCGCCAGGCAGAGGTTCGTCCGGCCCGTGACGGCGTGGACGTGCCGCGCCATCCGGAGCATGATCTCCTCGGTCACCGCCTGGACCGACGCGGCAAGGTCAGCCTCGCGCTGCGTGAGCGGCGACTCGGGCCGGCGCGGCGGTCCGCCGAACAGCTGCTCGAACCGGCGCGAGGTCATGGTCAGGCCGGCGCAGTAGTTGAAATAGTCCAGGTTCATCCGGAACGAGCCGTCCGGCTTCAGGTCGATCAGGCGGTGGAGAATGGTGTCCGCGTGGACCGGCCGCCCAAACGGCGCCAGGCCCATGAGCTTGTACTCGCCGCTGTTGACCTTGAAGCCGCAGAAGTAGGTGAACGCCGAGTAGAGCAGCCCGAGCGAATGCGGGAAGCGCAGCTCGTGGGTCAGGGTCACGCGGTTGCCCGCACCGGTGCCGAACGTGCCGGTGGCCCATTCGCCGACGCCATCAAGCACCAGGATGGCGGCCTCGTCGAAGGGCGAGGGAAAGAACGCGCTGGCGGCGTGCGACTCGTGGTGCTCGGTGAAGACGTAGGGCCGCCGGTAGCCGCCGCCCAGCCCGCGGTTCAGCACCCGCGGGAGCTGCAGCTTCTCGTGCACCCATGGGGGCATCGCCTGGAGGAACGAGCGGAAGCCCGCCGGCGCCACGGCGAGGTACATTTCGAGGAGCCGCTCGAACTTCAGGAAGGGCTTCTCGTAGAACACGACGTGGTCGAGCTGGCCGGCCGTCAGGCCGGCCTCGCGCAGGCAGTACTCGACCGCCCGCGTCGGGAACCCGTGGTCGTGCTTGATCCGGCTGAAGCGCTCCTCCTGGGCGGCCGCCACGATCCGGCCGTCCACCACCAGCGCGGCGGCGGAGTCGTGGAAGAACGCCGAGAGGCCGAGGATGGCGGTCATCGTCTTTTCCGGCCCGGGGCCAACGGGCTTGCCGCGGGGCGCGACATTCAGGCGGCCCGGCGGCCGGACCGGCGGTGGCGCGGGCCGCCGTGCGGCCCGACCGACTGGCGGTAGGCCATCGGGGACAGTTGGTAGGCCGCGCGGAAGGCGCGGCTGAAGCTGTAGATCGAGTTGAAGCCGCACTGCTCGGCGATCTCCGAGACGCGGTTCGGCGTGAGCCGCAGCAGCCCGCAGGCGCGCTCCAGCCGCAGCCGGCGCAGGTGGCGGCCGAGGCTGACGCCGCACGACGCGCGAAAGCGGGCCCGCAGGTGGCTCTGGCTGATGCCGAGCCCGCGCGCGATCTCCTTGATGCCGATCGGGTCGCCCGCCCGGTGCGCGAGCTGGTTGACCTGCATCACCATCCCCGGCGCCGCCAGCGGGGTCTGGCGGTGGCGCGGAGCCGGACCCTGCCGGCGCAGGCGGGCCAGCAGCAGCGCGAGCAGCAGCGCCGGCAGCTCGGACATTCGCCCCTCGCGGTGGTAGGCCGCGATCAGCTGCGCCGCCAGCGCCCGGACCTCCGGCGTCAGCGTGAACGGCCGGTAGTGCATCGGCTGCAGCGCCTCCGCGTCCGCCAGGTCGAACGTGATGAAGAGCCAGAAAAGCTCCGGCTCCTCGCTTTCGATGTAGTGGTGAAACTGGAAGGGGAAGACCAGCAAGCCCTCGCCGGCGTGGAGCGGGATGATCCGGTCGTCGACGCACACGCCGACCGTGCCGCGCAGCGCCATGATCAGGACGAAGCGGTGGTGCAGCGCGCGTCCGCGGCGCGGGCGGTTGAGCTCCGAGACCGCGCGGCGCTGGAAGCAGACGATGTTGTCCGGCAGCACGAGCGGGCCCGGCCGCCGGCCGAGGAGCTGGTGCTGCGGCTGGGGCAGGGTGGAGGCCAGGTGTTCGAGATTCGGGCGCGATGGCATTTTTGCCAAAAACTTCGTCGTTTCTGCCATTTTTTCTCGGCGAGACCAGCCTTAATATGTAGGAAAGACCCCGCGCCATGAACCCCCTGCAACCCCTGGTCCGCGCCCGCCACGAGCATGTGCCGCTGACGGTTTTCCCCGGGAGCGTGCCGGCCGCGCGCGCCGTGGCCGCGGAGATCGCGGCGCTGATCCGCGCCCGCCAGCGCGAGGGCCGGCCCGCGGTGCTGGGCCTGGCGACCGGCTCGACGCCGGTCGCGGTCTACGCCGAGCTGGTCCGGCTGCACCGCGAGGAGGGCCTGAGCTTCCGGGGCGTCGTGACCTTCAACCTCGACGAATATTACCCGCTGCCGCCCGACCACCCGCAGAGCTACCACCAGTTCATGCGGACGCACCTGTTCGACCACGTGGACCTCGCGCCCGGCAGCGTCCACCTGCCCGACGGCACCGCGCCGCTGGCCGAGGTCGACGCCCGCTGCCGGGCCTACGAGGAGCAGATCCGCGCCGCGGGCGGCCTCGATTACCAGATCCTCGGCATCGGCCGCACGGGCCACATCGGCTTCAACGAGCCGGGCAGCTCCCGGCGCTCGCGCACGCGACTGGTGGCGCTCGACCCGGTCACGCGCCGGGACGCCGCCGGCGACTTCGGCGGCGAGGAGCACACGCCGCGGCATGCGTTGAGCATGGGCGTCGCGACGATCCTCGAGGCCCGGCGGGTCGTGCTGATGGCCTGGGGCCGGCACAAGGCGGAGATCGTGCGCGCGGCGGTGGAGGAGGAGCCGGCGCCGCGGGTGACCGCCTCGTTCCTGCAGGAGCACGAGAACGCGCTCTTCGTCCTCGACCACGCGGCGGCCGGCGCGCTCACCCGCTTCCGCACGCCGTGGCTGCTCGGGCCGCTCGAGGAGCAGGGCCTGGCGTGGGACGACCACATGACCCGGCGCGCGATCCTCTGGCTGGCGCGGCGCTGCCGGAAGGCGATTCTCAAGCTGACGGATGAGGATTACAACGAGGCCGGGCTCCAGGACCTGCTGCGCGTGCACGGCTCGGCCTACGAGGCCAACCGGACGG
>Ga0335069_10014758_pt1 | contig 10931 bp, 4 predicted proteins | sample Lox_Sample_11_FD_206714 | JGI IMG/M metagenome (GOLD analysis project Ga0335069, IMG submission 206714) | Soil microbial communities from Loxahatchee National Wildlife Refuge, Florida, United States - Lox_Sample_1.1 | ecosystem: Environmental > Terrestrial > Soil > Wetlands | place: USA: Florida... | reverse complement strand
GTGCTCGCGGATTCTGCGCCACACTCCCGACGAAGAGCAGACGCGCTTCTATCATGCGTCCGAGCAGATGTTCAAGCGAATGATCGCGTTTTACGGCCGTACGCTGAAGGTGGTGTTGCGCTTCCAGACGCTCACGCTGCTCGTGGCCCTCGCAACGCTTGTTCTCACCGTCCTCCTCTACATCTGGATACCCAAGGGCTTCTTCCCGGTGCAGGACACTGGGGTGATCCAGGGCATCTCGCAGGCATCGCAGTCGATCTCGTATGAAGACATGGCGCGGCGTCAGCAGGCCCTCGCCCACATCATCCTGCAGGATCCCGCGGTCGCGAGCCTCTCCTCGTTCATCGGCGCCGATGGCGTCAACACGACGTTGAACAGTGGGCGCATCTCCATCAACCTCAAGCCCATTGAAGAGCGCCACATCAGCGCCGCGGATGTGATTCGCCGCTTGCAGGGCAACCTGCAGCAGGTCGCGGGAATACATCTTTACATGCAGCCGGTTCAAGACATCACCGTCGATGACCGCGTGAGCCGAACCCAGTACCAATACACTCTTGAAGATCCGGATACGGATGCGCTCAATCAGTGGACCAACCGTTTCGTGGCGGAACTCAAAGAGCTTCCTGAGCTTGAAGACGTGGCCACCGATCAGCAGATGGGCGCCCGCGCCGTGTCCCTGATGATCGATCGCGTCACGGCCTCACGCCTTGGAGTTGCTCCGACCACGATCGATAACACGCTCTACGATGCTTTCGGACAACGCGAGATCAATACACTCTACACACAGACCAACCAGTATCACGTGATTCTCGAAGCAGACCCGGAGTGGCAGCGCGATCCGTCCCGACTGAACAGCCTCTATATCCAGTCGAATACATCGTCGGGCGCGAGCGGTGCCGGCGCCGTCACTTCATTCTCTTCGTCGGCCTCGGCCTCGGCAGGTTCCAATGCACTCACCGCATCTGTGAAATACACGCCTTCGTCTGCCGTGCTTTCCGCCCCGGCCTCCGCAAAAGGCATCGTCTCCGCCTCCGGTGGTTCCTCGCTGAACGGAGGAACCTTCGCCGGCACGACCCAGAATGCTAGTACATCGGCAGTCGGCGCAAAAGCGATTCCGCTCAGCGCCTTTACTCAGGCATCGCCCACCACAGAAGCGCTCTCCATCAACCACCAGGGACAGTTTCCCTCTGTCACCGTGTCCTTCAATCTTGCACCGAACGCTTCGCTCGGCACCGCGATCACCGACATCGACAAGGTTGCAACGGATCTCCATTTCCCTGCCAGCCTCCAGACAGATTTCCAGGGGACCGCGGCCTCATTCAAGAATTCCCTTTCGAATGAGGCCCTCTTGATCCTCGCCGCCCTGGTCACGGTCTACATCGTTCTGGGTGTTCTCTATGAGAGCTTTATCCATCCCGTGACCATTCTCTCTACCTTGCCGTCTGCAGGCGTCGGTGCGTTGCTTGCGCTCATGTTGTTCCACCAGGACCTCTCGGTCGTTGCGATCATCGGCATCATTCTGCTGATCGGCATTGTCAAGAAAAACGGCATCATGATCGTCGACTTTGCCCTGGAAGCTGAACGCGAGCGCGGCCTGTCTTCGACTGAGGCAATCTATGAGGCCAGCCTTTTGCGCTTCCGGCCCATCATGATGACGACAATGGCTGCCCTGCTCGGCGGCATTCCCCTGGCGGTGGGCACGGGCCTCGGATCGGAGCTACGGCACCCGCTCGGTATATCGATGGTCGGGGGTCTGCTGCTAAGCCAGATCCTCACGCTTTATACGACTCCGGTCATCTACATCTTTTTTGACCGCATCGCCCAGAAGATCACCGGCCATCGGCCTTCCAAGGCCGGAAGAAGGGAGTCGCAGGCAACCGCCGAGCCCGCATGAGTCTCTCTTCTCCATTCATCCGGCGCCCCGTCGGCACGACCCTGCTCACCATCGCAATCGCCATGGCGGGTGCAGTCGCGTTCCTCGTCCTTCCCGTTTCGCCGCTACCGCAGGTCGACTTCCCCACGATCAGCGTGAACGCGAGTCTGCCCGGCGCAAGTGCGCAGATTATGGCGGCTTCGGTTGCCACACCTCTCGAACGCCAGTTCAGTCACATCGCCGGCATCACCGAGATGACCTCCTCGAGTTCGCTCGGAGGCACCAACGTGACGCTGCAGTTCGATCTCAGCCGCAATATCGACGGCGCTGCACGCGACGTCCAAGCAGCGATTAACGCTGCGCGCACCTATCTTCCGATCAACCTGCCTTCGAATCCCTCCTATCGCAAGGTCAATCCCGCCGACGCACCAATCATGATTCTCGGGTTGACCTCGGATAAGTACGACATCACGAAGATCTACGATCTGGCTTCCACAGTTTTGGAGCAGAAACTCTCGCAGATCCAAGGCGTAGGACAAGTCTTCGCCGGAGGCGGCGCCACACCCTCCGTCCGCGTTGAAGTCGATCCCAAGAAACTGGAGAGCTTCGGCTTAACGCTCGGCAGTGTCCAGTCCGTCCTCAGCCTTCAGAATTCCCACGAACCGCGTGGGCAACTCATCGATGGATCGGTCAGCGCAGACATCATCACCAATGACCAGATCTCCAAGGCAGACGAGTACAGACCGCTGATTGTGGGATATCACAATGGAGCGGCAGTGCGGCTCTCCGATGTCGCCGATGTTGTGGACTCGACCCAGAACATTCGCACCGCTGGCTATATGGATGGCACGCGCGCCATCTTTATCATCATCTTCCGCCAGCCGGGCGCCAACATTATCCAGACCGTTGATCGCATCAGTGCGCAGCTGCCATTTCTTGAAGCAATTCTCCCCAAGGGCATCAAAACAACAGTTGTGCTCGACCGCACCACGACGATACGCGCCTCAGTACAGAACGTCGAGCGAACCTTGATCGGTTCTATTCTTCTGGTTGTTCTTGTCGTCTTCATTTTTTTGCGCAGCCCGCGCGCTACGCTGATTCCGAGCGTCGCAGTTCCCGCGTCCCTCATCGGGACGTTTGCGGCTATGTACCTTTTTGACTTCAGCCTGGACAATCTCTCGCTGATGGCCCTCACCATTGCCACGGGCTTCGTTGTCGACGACGCAATCGTGGTCATGGAGAACATCACGCGTCATCTCGAAAGCGGCATGGAGGTATTTGAGGCAGCCCTGCTGGGAGCCAAGGAAATTGGGTTCACCGTCTTCTCCATCAGCATGTCGCTGATCGCCGTCTTCATCCCCATCCTCATGATGGGAGGCATTGTGGGCCGGCTCTTCCGCGAGTTTGCGGTGACGCTCTCGACCGCAATTGTGGTCTCCATGATCATCTCGCTGACCACAACCCCAATGATGTGCGCACACCTGCTGAAATCGCGCCAGGAGGGCCAAGAGCACAATTGGCTCTACCGAACCAACGAGAGGCTGTTTAATGCATTGATACGCGGCTACCGTTACTCGCTTTCCTGGGCTCTCGACAATCCTGCACTCATCCTGATTGTTCTGGCGCTGACCATCGCGCTCAACATTGTGGTAATCGCGCGGATTCCCAAGGGGTTCTTTCCTCAGCAGGACACGGGCGCCGCGGTGGGCATGGTCCAGGGACCGCAGGATGCCTCCTTCCCCTTCATGAACTTTTCCGTCAAAACGCTGGTTGGAATCATCAAGGCCGATCCTGCAGTCGCCCATGTAAATGCCTATACAGGCGGTAATGGCGCCAGCAACGGCGGGTTCATCTATATCGCGCTCAAACCGCTGGGACAAGGCCGCACGGCCTCTGCCATGGACGTCATCAACCGCCTGCGGCCTAAGATGAACCGCCTCCCGATCGCGTCGGCTTTCATGCAGCCGGCGCAGGACCTGCGCATCGGCGGGCGAGGCAGCGCCGCGCTCTATCAGTACACGATCCAGGCAGACAACGTGGAAGACCTCTTTCATTGGGGCCCGATCCTGTTGGCCAACATGAAGAAACTTCCCGGACTTCTCGACGTCAACACCGACCAGCAGAATGGCGGCCTGCAGGAGATGCTCACCTACGACCGTGTAACCGCCGCCCGCCTGGGTCAGACCGCTCAATCGCTGGACAGGTCGCTCTATTCAGCCTTCGGACAATCTGAGGTCTCCGTCATCTACACGCAGCTCAATCAGTACTACGTGGTGATGGAAGTGGCGCCGCAGTACTGGCAAGATCCGACGCAATTGAACAACATCTATTTCAAGCCATCGACCGGAAGCGCAAACACGGCCGGCATGAACACCGTATCCCCTCTGTTCAGCGTGCTAAAGCCGCGGACAAGCACGACGCCCCTTCAGGTCAATCACACAGGCCTCTTCCCTTCTGTCACCGTGTCGTTCAACCTGGCCAACGGTATGTCATTGAGCGATGCCACGCTTGAAGTCTCCAAGATGGAGACGACCCTCGGTATGCCTTCGACCATTCATGGCTTCTTTGCCGGCACGGCACAGGCCTATCAGGACTCCCTTGCAACCGAGAAATATCTCGTCATCACGGCACTACTCGCCGTCTATATCGTGCTTGGCATTCTGTATGAGAGCCTGATCCATCCCTTGACGATTATCTCCACACTGCCCTCGGCCAGTGTCGGCGCCATGCTTGCCCTGATGCTCTTCCACATCGACCTGAATGTCATTTCCATCATCGGCATCATCCTGCTCATCGGCATCGTCAAAAAGAACGCCATCATGATGATTGACTTTGCGTTGATGGCAGAGCGCCAGCAAGGGAAAAACACACGGGACGCCATCTTCGAGGCGTGCTTGCTCCGCTTTCGCCCCATCCTCATGACGACGATGGCTGCGATCTTCGGCGCGCTCCCTCTGGCCTTTGGTCACGGCACAGGATCAGAGCTTCGGCAACCCCTGGGCATCACAATCGTAGGCGGCTTGCTGCTGAGCCAGTTGCTCACGCTGTACACCACGCCTGTTGTCTATCTGGCCATGGATCGTATGCGCCTTCGCGCGTTGGGCAGGTCCCGCGATATTGCGCCCTCGGAGACAGCTAGTGCGACAAGTTGATGCGAGAAAGAGTTCAATTATGTTCAAACCAAAATCGAGAACGCGATTGGCTGGAGCACTCGGCTTGCTTGCTTTCGTCGCGGGCTGCAACATCGGACCGCGCTACCATGCTCCGACAGCGCCAGCTGTCACTGCGCCCAACTTCAAAGAAAGTACCGTGAACTTTCAGGACACGGATGGGTGGAAGGTCGCCAACCCCCAGGACGCAATGATTCGCGGCTATTGGTGGGAAATCTTCAAAGAGCCCGAGCTCAACAACCTCGAAGAGCAGCTCAACGTTAATAACCAGAACATTAAGATCTCGTTCCAGAACTACATGGCGGCACGCGCCGTCGTCGCCGAGGCGCGCGCTCAGTACTGGCCCACCATCACCGCAAACCCTGCATGGACCCGTTCGAAATCCTCCAGCAATTTGCATAACTCTTCGACAGCCAATACCGGCCAAGCCTCTACGCTGTGGTCTGCACCGATCGAGGCCAGTTGGACTCCCGACTTCTTTGGCAAAATTCGCAACCAGGTCCACGAGGCTCAATTCACGGCCCAGGCAAGCGCCGCCGACCTTGAACTAGAGAAACTCACTGAACAGGCCAGTCTGGCCCAGTACTACTTCGAGATTCGCGGCCAGGATATGCTGCAGAAGATCCTTAACGATACTGTCGCCGCCGATCAGAAAGCACTCGACTCCGCTCAGGGATCCTACGATTCCGGCGTAGGCGACTACATTTCGGTCGTTGAAGCCAAGGCGACCCTCCAATCTGCTCGTTCCTCGCAGATGAATGTCGGCCTTCTCCGCGCCCAATATGAACACGCCATCGCAATGCTGCTGGGCAAGGTCGCGAGCGACTTTTCCATTCCCGTAAAACCGATGATTTATGTTCCCCCCGCCATCCCCACAGGCGTTCCTTCGCAGCTTGCCGAGCGACGGCCAGATGTCGCTGCCGCCGAGCGGACTTTGGCAGCTGCCAACGCAACCATCGGCATCGGCTACGGCGCATTCTTCCCGCAGGTCACCATCTCTGCCACGGGAGGCTTCCAGAGTTCCCTGCTCAAACATCTATTCGACTGGCCGAGCCGCTTCTGGTCGATCGGCCCCTCGGCCGCAGAGACCATCTTCGACGGCGGCCTCTATCGTGCCGCACTTCATCAGTACGAGGCCATCTACAACGCCGACCTCGCGACCTATCGCCAGACGGTTCTCACCGCGTTCCAGCAGGTCGAAGATTCTCTCTCTGCGACCCGCATCTATTCGCAGCAGATTCTCCGGCAACAGGAAGCCGTGAATGCCTCGCAGCAGTTTCTCGATCTCGAAATGCAACGCTACAACTCCGGCGTCGATCCCTATGTCGACGTCGTCACCGCGCAGACAACCCTCCTCGGAAACCAGGTCACGCTGAATTCGCTTCAGGTCGAAGAGATGCTATCCGCCGTACAGCTTGTCCAGGCTCTCGGGGGAGGATGGGATCATAGCCAGTTGGCCACCCCAGCTCAGACCGCAGCGCACACCGCCAACAGCGACTACACGATGCAGCACTGAAACACGTGTTGCCCGCGCCAGGTCCATTTGGGCTTGTGAGCCTTCTGGGGCGCGCTGACCGAGCTCCTCTTGGCCGTCTTTTCGACGGAGCTACGCACCTCAGGCCACCTTGACCCACTGCCCTGTCTCGGCCGATCGAAAGATCGCTTCGATCACCCTCATGTTCCGAATGGCTTCTTCCAGAGGCACCGGCACTTCGCCACCCTCAAGAATCGCCTTCGAGAAGGCATCGCCCTGCAGCGTGTACTGATCGCAGACCGGAAACTCCTCTGTCGTTCTGTCCGCGCCAAACAGATCGCCACCATCGATAGTGATCCGCGTGGAACGATCCTTCGGCGCGTTGAACGGAATCTCGATCTCGATCCTTCCCTTTGTCCCGAAGAAATGCACCCGCTGGTATGGAACCAGTTGCGTGCTGCAGTTGAAGATCGCCTGCCCGCCGCCTTCAAACTCCAGCATTGCAGAGGTGAGTCGGTCCGTACCCATCGCCGGATCGCGGTCAATGCAGCCAACCACGCGCTTCGGCTCAGCTCCAAACCCGTACCTGGCCGACTGAATGCAATAGCATCCAATATCGTAGAGTGCCCCGCCACCCGATTCGACATGGTTGCGAATGTTCTTCGGATCGATATTGAAGTAACTGAATGAGGCCATGACCGAGCGTAGATCACCGATCCTACCCGACTCGATCAGTTCCTTCGCACGCAGCCATTGCGGATGACTGCGAATCATGAACGCCTCGCCGATCTTTACTCTCGTCCGCTCACGTACCGTTAACAGGGATTCGACCTCAGCAACCGTCAGGCTGATCGGCTTCTCACACAATACGTGCTTCCCTGCCTCAGCGGCCTTGATGGTCCAAGGCACATGCATCTGGTTGGGCAGTGGATTGTAGATTGCGTCCACGCCGGAATCGGCAACCAGTTCCTCATAGGAACCATAGGCCTTCGGAATCCCCAGTTGGGCCGCCGTCTCACAGGCCTTCTTCAGATCCCGCGATGCAATGGCCACAACCTCGCTGTACTCGCCCAGTTGCATGGCCGGCAGCACTTTGCGCACTCCGATCGATGCGGTACTCAATACGCCCCAACGGACTTTTTTGCTCATGATCGCAATAGTATCCTCGCGCCGTCCTGACACGTCCAGTCCGGTAGTGGTGCAGTCCGGCCTGCACCACTACCCCCCAAGTTCTCGTTGGTCTGCTACGCGCGTCCCTCCACAACCCGCACGGACGGCCGCAGTTCGACTCGCTTCGTCTTGATTGATAGTTTTGCCGGTGTCAACTCCGGGCCGTCCCAGCCCTCTTTCGCCGCTTCAATGCGAATCTCACCGGGCCGCTTCGTCGACTGCAGGATCACTTGTGCAAGCCCATTGAACAGCGATCGTTTCGGCTCCTTGTCGCTCTCCTGGCAGTTGGGGTCTCCATTGCCCACCCCGATCAGAGTCCCCTCGCCCGATACCTTGAAGCTGATCAAATTGTTCGCCGTCGGGACTGCCCTTCCTTCCTTATCCAAGGCCTCGACCTTAATGATGGCCAGGTCTTCTCCATCCGCATCGATCTCCGTGCGATCGGCCGTGATACGAATCGCCACGGTCGGCCCGGTTGTTTCACGTTTCTCGGTCAGCACGACCCTGCCATCTTTCGATCCACGTGCTTCGAGTACGCCCGGCTGGTATTTCACCTTCCATTGCACATGCCCGAGGTGTGGCACCTTCTGGCTTCCTAAGCTTGTCCCATTCAAAAACAGCTCAACCTCATCGAGGTTCGAGTAAACCCACACCGCAATCTCTTCTCCCTCGCGACCCTCGAAATTCCAGTGCGGAAAAACATGAAGCGATGGCTCCTTGCCCCACCAGGCCTTGTAGTAGAAGAAATAGTCCTTCGGAAAGCCGCACATGTCCACGATCCCGAACTGCGAGTTGATCGAAGGCCACCCATACGGCGTCGGTTCGCCGCGATAGTCGAAACCCGTCCAAGCGTATCCACCCGCTTCCCACTCGCGTGTCCCGTAAAAGGTCCACCACTCTTCCGGTGACTCTCCCCATGGCACCACTCCGTCATACGAGCTCACTGTATTCCGCAGCGGATCGCTGGAATAAACGCCACGTGTCGCGATCGCACTTGACGTCTCCGAACCATAGATCGCTTTGGTCGGATTCTGTTTGTGATACCCATCCGGCATCTTCAGGTTGTAGTTGAAACCGATGATGTCGAGTCCGAGCGATACGCCCTTTTCGTTATTCCCATTCACTGCGGCGGAAACAACGCGCGTCGGGTCGAGTTCGTGGCACCGCCTCGTCATCGCAGTCGCGATCTTCGCACCTTCTTCGGCCTCTTCGTCCTGGAGTATGAACTCCTCGTTCCCAATCGACCAGATAATAATCGATGGCGAATTGCGATAGCGCTTCACCATCGTCTCCAACTGGGCCAACCCTTCAGGGTTGGAACTCATCTGCCGTGTCTCGCACATCATCGTCATACCCAGCCGGTCGCAGGCAGCTACCCACTCCGGCGTCGGCATGTTGTGCGACGTACGGACCGAATTACAACCCATCGCCTTAAGCACTCCGATGCGATAAGCCTGCAGCCGGTCCGGTAGTGCAGCGCCCACGCCGGCGTGATCCTGATGATTGCAGGTGCCCTGAATCTTCATCGGCTTGCCATTGAGAAAGAATCCTTTATCGGGAGTGAACACAGCCGTGCGCACCCCAAAGCTTACGCGCTCCGCATCACGCGCCGCTCCCCCCGTTGATACCGTTACGATCGCCGAATAGAGGTTCGGCTCATCGACCGACCACAAAGCCGCATTCTCCAGCCGCGCTGTTGCCGTAAACGACGCCGGAACATCCACCGGCACCGATTGCGCCACTGCCTCCGCGGTCGCGACGACCTTTCCACTGGCATCCATGATCTTCCAGCTCACGCTGGCATTCTCTGCCTGTTTTCCCTCGTTGACCACGACTGTTCCCAGGGTCAAGGTCGCCGTCGATCCCTGGACATCGGCGCGCACCGTGCTCTCCCACTTGCCCAGATGGAGTGGATCCGTTTTCTTCAGCCACACGTGGCGATAGATCCCAGCTCCCTCATAGAACCATCCATCGCCGAAACTCGCATCGACACGGACAACGAGGTAGTTTGTCTTCCCCAGTTCGAGAAAGTCAGTGATGTCGAACTCGAAAGGAGCATAGCCATTATTGTTGCGGCCCACAAAGCAGCCATTCACAAACACCAGCACATCGCGAAATGCCCCATCGAATTCAACAGACACGCGCCGTCCCGCATCGCTCGCCGGCACATCGAACGCGCGCCGGTACCAACCCACACTCGTCTCCGGATAGCGCCGACCGAGCGGCTTGTACCCATGAGAAAGCACCGAGCTATCACCATCTCCCGAGTCGTCGTGAACGAACGGCAGCTCGACAGCCCAGTCGTGCGGCAAGCTGAGCGACCGCCACTTTGAATCGTCGAAACCTGCTTTGGCGAAGCCAAAGTCCCCGGTCTTCGAAAAATCGCTCTGCCCAAATCCGAAACCTAGATCCTTTGTCGGGTCGGCTCCATTGCCAAATGTGAACTTCCAGCCGGAATCGAAGAGCAGGTGCTCGCGAGGTGCTAGCGTACCCGCCGAATCCGCCATCGCTTCAGCGGAGGCCGCCCAAGCGGAACGGGAAATGAGCGAAGCGGCCGAAAAAGCCAGGCCGGAGGACAGCAGATCGCGTCTGGAAATCCAAGGCATATACATCCCCTCTCAATCGGTGCGAAATAAGCGTTGAAGGCAATCCCAAGGCGAACAACGCGCCACTATAAACCACGCAGCAGGAGAAAGTAAACGCTTTCATTTGGGCCGGTTTTGCCCTCGGAGCAGCGCCGCTGCTCTGCCACTTTGTCGCCATGGCTCCCTGGGTCAGCTATGGTAGATTCAAGAAGGAAACCGCGCCTTGGAGAGGTGGCCGAGTGGCTGAAGGCGCACGCTTGGAAAGCGTGTTTAGGGGAAACTCTAACGTGAGTTCGAATCTCACCCTCTCCGCCATATCAGAATCAATAACTTACAGCAAATCACCTCTTCCAGCGGGCAATAGCGGGCGATGAGGGTCTTCTCGCCTGTGCTCAACCTCCATCGAGGCACCGAAAAGGATGCGAAGCCAGATACCCCTAGGACTCCCGTTCCGGGAGTTTCAGGAACGGAAAGGGGCTGGAAGAGATGCGCCTGCCTCACCTACGTCTCTGGCACCCTGCCGCAAGTTCAGAAGAAGATCGACCGGCGCGTGCCGTCGCAGAAGCTAGCGACATAAAGACCGCTCCATTCGACTCGTGAGCGTGACCAACACAGTCCGTCGGTCGCGCTTAGCCCACTCATTTCTGCTGGATTGAAAT
>Ga0335069_10014757_pt1 | contig 10931 bp, 7 predicted proteins | sample Lox_Sample_11_FD_206714 | JGI IMG/M metagenome (GOLD analysis project Ga0335069, IMG submission 206714) | Soil microbial communities from Loxahatchee National Wildlife Refuge, Florida, United States - Lox_Sample_1.1 | ecosystem: Environmental > Terrestrial > Soil > Wetlands | place: USA: Florida... | reverse complement strand
ACGATCGAAATCGCGTTAAAGCGGGGAGTCGTTTAGCGGGAACGCGAAGCGCCATTCGCCTCAGCCGCCATGGACCCGCTCGGTACGAATTCCGCGCCGGACGCGAGGCGCTCCGCAGCCCGCGCCAACTCCGCAAGGGACTCCACCCCCATCTTCGCCATAAGCCTCGCGCGGTGAAACTTCACGGTCTTCTCCGCAATTTTCAGCTCATACGCGGCCTGTTTGTTGAGAAGTCCGGAAGTAATCAGGGCAAAAACCTGACGTTCGCGAGCAGTCAGGCTCTCGAAGTTCCTGCGGAGTTCAGCGCTCTGGAGATGCTCGCCGTATAGCTGACGGCTGCGATCTATCGCCCGCCTGACGGCGGAAATGAGCAGATCATCGCCGGCCGGTTTCTCCAGAAAATCAAGCGCCCCGGCTTTCATCGCGCGTACCGTCGAAGGTACTTTGGCGAAACCGGTCAGAAAAATGACTGAAAGCGCCGGGGCCGCAATTTTGAGCTTGTCTTGAATTTCCAATCCGCCGGAGCCGGGAAGATTCAGGTCAAGCACAGCGCAGCCCACCTGCGGAAGAGGTCCGGCATTTGTCAGTGTCTCAAACGAGTCATAAGTCGTTGCGTGATAGCCGTGCTTATCCAGCAAGCGTTTCACGGCCCGCAGAAACAACGGGTCGTCATCTATCAAGAGCACTTGAGCGTCTGGCAACTGTTTTGTGTCAGTTCGTCGGATCATTGGAAAATAGCGCAGGCAGGGTAAACTCGAATGTGGTTCCTCGTTTGTCGATATTGTGGACAGCTCTGATATCGCCACCATGAGACCTGACAATAGAGCGTACGATCGACAGTCCCATACCCATGCCGGTGGTCTTGGTTGTGAAAAGAGGTTCGAAGATTCGGTCGAAACTTGATTCGTCGATGCCCTTACCCGTATCACTCACAGCTATCCTGACCCAGCGCTCGCCGTTTCGAGATGCCGCAACCGTTATGTTCCGAGCCGCATCTCCTTCCATCGCCTCGGACGCATTGCGCAGCAGATTGATCATCACCTGTTCGACGCCGACTCGATCTACATTGATTTTCGGCAACCCGGGCGCAAGCTCGGTTTGGAGTGAAATGCCGCTGGCGGCCAAATCCTCGCGCATCAGCAGGGACACATCGCTAAACAGTTCGCCCAGTTCAAGCGAGGCTGAAACCAACCGACCCTTTCCAAAGAGCGAACGCACCTTGTCGAGATAACCCGACGCGCGCCGATCAGCCGTGATGATATCGTCGACTATCTCGCGCATCTCAAGCGAACTGGTTCGTTGCGAGGCAAGTATCTGCTGAGCAGCCTGCGCGTTGGCCAGGATTGCGCCGAGGGCGTGGTTAAGCTCGTGCGCCATTGAAGCAGCCATCTCGCCTGCTAGAGCCAGGCGCTCCATCTTGTCCGCTTCGTGTCGAAGCCTATTCAGACGCGCGGCACTTTGCTGTCGTGCGATGGCATTCGCGAAGATATCAGCGACAATACGCAGTTTCCGCACCAAAGTTGGTGGCCATTTCCGTTCGCCTCGAAGGCTGGCAAATGTCTGGCCGCCGACCAACTCGCCGTCAAGAACCAGCGGAACGGTCACGGCAGCCTTGGACCCCGCTGGACTAAGCATAAATGCTCTGTCCCTGTGAGCTTCCGGCGGAAGGGAACTGGCAGAGCAAGACACGACAACTTTTCCCGCTCGGACTTGAGCGGCGGTCCACGGGATCACTTCGCTCGCCAGAGCCATCGGTCCGCGAGGAAAACCTTCCCGCGTCCATTGATACAGTGATTGAAAGTCGCTCTTGTCCGGCAGGAATTCGGCGATGACTGAACGATCGATATTAAGTGACCGCCCGATTCGTTCCATCCAGGGCTCAATTTGCGAATGGATTTCAGAGGACGGGATGCGCGCAAATGCAGACGAAAGCATCTCAAATGCTTCCGCGAACGAACCCATACGTGTCGACGAGACGGATTTATTCGCTTTGGTCGGTCGCAATTTTCCCGACGGGCGCAAGGGTACAATCAAGCCTGTGCATTCGCCCACCGCACCGTACCGGCCCAGCGCGTCGTCGTCAATGCCGGCGGCGCCGCGGTTCAAGATGGTTGGCCTCCTGGTGTTGGACGGACAGCCTCGCTGGCGGTGTACTGGCCCAAGGTCCAGATTGTGCGGCTCGCGGCAAAATGAGTTACTGCTGTGCGCTCAATAGATTGCCGCGGGTTCAAACTGCCAGAGACAAATGTGGGCAGACAAAACGTCGAACCGGTGGCCGAGAATTACGAAACTGCTTTTGCTCGCAGCGTTAATTTCGGCCACTTTGGTGAGTTTCTGGATTGAGAGTATCCCGTTCGATCAACGTCGCGCTGGTTCGACCAAATATACGGGGGCTTAACTTCGGGAGACACAAAGATGGGACGCTTTAAGTCGATGTCGGCAGTCTTCATTGCGACCCTCGCTCTGATGGCTGCAAGAGACGTGAAGGCCCAGGAGCTTGTTCGTACACAGCTTCCGATACCGGAACCCGGCTATACGCCGATCACCGAACTCGACGCGCGCAACGCCACTCCTCCTCCGCGCTTTGAAGTGAAAGCGCCCCAGGGCGCTCCAAATGTTCTGATCATTCTGATTGACGACATGGGTTTTGGTCAGCCGAGCACGTTCGGTGGTCCGATCAATATGCCGACGCTGGATGCGCTCGCAGGCAACGGGCTTCGGTATAGCGAATTTCACGTCGCCGCGCTCTGCTCGCCCACCCGGGCTGCGCTTCTCACCGGGCGCAACCACCACATGGTGAACACCGGCGCAGTTATGGACGTGGCGACCGCGTTTCCGGGCAACACCGGCGTTCGTCCGAACAGCGCTGCGCCTTTGGCTGAGATTCTGCGGCTGAACGGATACAGCACGGCAGCTTTTGGCAAATGGCACCAGACGCCGGGATGGGAAGTAAGTCCGTCAGGGCCCACCGATAGATGGCCCACCCGGGAAGGCTTTGACGAGTTCTATGGCTTTATGGGCGGGGAAACGAATCAGTGGGCGCCCCTTTTATACCATGGGATGACCAAGGTCGAGCCGGCGCATGATCCGAATTATCACTTTATGACTGACATGACCGACCACGCCGTATCGTGGCTGCGATACGAGAAGTCTCTCACACCCGACAAGCCTTTCTTTATCTATTTCGCGCCGGGCGCTACGCACGCGCCCCATCACGTTCCCAAGGAATGGATCGCGAAATACAAAGGGAAGTTCGATCAGGGGTGGGACGCCTTGCGCGAACAGATCCTAAGCCGCCAGAAAGCGCTGGGCATCGTTCCACAAGACACCAGACTGGCCCCCAAACCTCAAGCCATCAAAGATTGGAACGCCCTCACGCCTAAAGAAAGAAAGCTCTTCGCGCGCCAAATGGAAGTGTACGCCGGTTTTGGCGAGATGGCCGACCACGAGATTGGCCGGCTAATCAACGCAATACAGGCAACCGGTCAGATGGACAACACCCTTATCTTCTATTTAGCGGGAGATAACGGCGCCAGCGCGGAAGGTGGTATGAACGGGGTCTTCAACGAAAACACGTTTTTCAATGGCGTTACCGAGCCAATTGAAGAACAGCTCAAGAGAATCGACGAACTTGGCGGGCCGACTACCTATAGCCACTACGCCGCCGGATGGGCCGTCGCGGGAGATACTCCTTTCACCTGGATGAAACAGGTTGCTTCGGACTTCGGAGGAACTCGCAACGGTCTCGTGATTTCCTGGCCAAAACACATCAAAGCAAAAGGAGAACTGCGCTCACAGTTTCATCACGTGATCGATATCGCCGCGACCATCCTGGAGGCGGCCGGGCTTCCGCAGCCTGACAAGGTCGACGGAATCGAACAAATACCCATCCAGGGCGTCAGCATGGTCTATTCGTTTGATGCTCCGGCGGCCAAGTCCACTCACCTTACACAGTACTTTGAAATCGCCGGAAATCGCGCGATTTACAACGATGGATGGCTGGCCGGCACTGTCCATCGTGCACCCTGGGAGCGGCAACCTCGCGCGATGCTCGCAAACGACAAGTGGGAACTTTACAACGTATCCGAAGACTTCAGCCTGACGAACGATCTGGCCGCCAGTAATCCGGCAAAGCTCAAGGAGATGCAGGATCTGTTCATGGCGGAGGCCATCAAGAACCATGTTCTGCCTATCGACGACCGCAGCGTCGAGCGTCTCAACCCGGCCCTCGCAGGGAGGCCGGACCTGATGAACGGCCGAGAGTCTCTGACTGTGTACGACGGAATGGTCGGCATGATGGAAAATGCTTTCATCAGCATCAAGAACCGCTCATATACCATAACCGCCGAGATCGAGACGGTCGGAAAGAAGGCGAACGGCGTGATCATCTGCCAGGGTGGACGTTTTGGCGGCTGGACTCTCTACCTCAAGGATGGCAAGCCCGTTTACACGTACAACTGGGTAGGTCTCAACAGCTATACAATCGCCGCCAAGCAGCCTTTGCCGTCAGGTCATTCAACAATTCGATTCGAGTTTGTCTCGGACAACACGGGATTGGGTGCGGGCGGCACGGGAACCCTCTTCGTGGATGACAAGAAGGTCGGTGAAGGCCGTATCGACCATACCAATGGCCTGCTTTTCTCGGCAGACGAGGGCGCCGACGTCGGGATCGACGAAGGCACACCTGTCACTGATGACTATCCTGCAGGCGGCAACAGATTTACCGGAAAGATTGCGAGCGTCACCATCGATCTGAAACCGATAGCTCCCCAGGTGCGAGACGAAGTCGATAAAGCTTCACAGCAGTTTTTGATGGACAAAGCCGCCGAAGACTAATGGTGAACAATATGGAGGTTCCTGGCATGCATTCTCTTACAAAGAGGACCACGACGCTGTTCTTTGCCGTGCTCCTGGCAGGTTGCAGCGCGTCGTCCGAGCGGGTTTCGGTGGCGGAACCGAGCACGCTGGCCAAACCCGAAACGATCGTGGTGTATCCTTTCGCAGTTGATCCCGAAGACGTCACCTTGAACGAGGGCTTCTTCGCAAAGAAGCAGCGAGAGATGGCGGGCGCCGACGAGACTGCCGAGCAACGCGATAAAGCGGAGAACGCCGCTGAAGATATCTGTCTTGAGGTCGCCACGGCGCTCAGCGAGAAAGGCCATAATGCGATTTGCCAAAAGCGCGGCGTTCCAGTGGCCAATAACACCATCGTCATCGACGGTGAGTTCACAACGCTGAGCGAAGGAAATCGCCTCACGCGAATGGTGATTGGATTCGGAGCCGGCGCTTCCTCTGTCGATTCGAACGTGGACGTGTACCACAAGAGCGACAGCGGCGTTCAGAAAATTCTGGAGTTCAACACCCATGCCGACAGCGGCAAGCAACCGGGAATGGCGGTGATGGGACCTGCGGGCGCCGCGGTTGGGCCGTCCATGATTGCGGTCAATGCCGCGAATATCGCGACCAAGTCGCACAGGTCATCCTTCGGTCGCCTTCAGGACAGGACGGCCGAAGAAATCGTCAATCAGATCACCCAATACTTCGACGCTCATGGCTGGTCCGTTAAGTCGTAGCAGCCAGTTAGACAGGCGACTGCGGCCAGGGGCCGTCGCGAGGGCAGCATTGCCGGGGCATACGGACACGAGGGCAGACTGACGCTGATGTTGTACAAGACGGATTGGTTCACAATACGGGAAAAATTGTGGTCCGGCACCCGACTAACCGCGACACTCCTTTTTATCTGGTCATTTCTGACGCTCTCGGCGACATCGGCGCGCGCGCAACACAGTGATTGGCTGCTGGGCTCGTTTGCGCTGCTTGGCGCGCAGCAGGCTCCGGAAGGACTCGGATACCAGAATCTTTTCTCGTACTATCATGCTTCCGGCGACAGTTTCGTCAGCGCGGGCCCGCTTAAGTGCGCGCCCGGGCCTGCATGTCTAAACGCTGCCACAAATACCAATGGCAGTCTGGATCTGTTCATCGACGCTCATGTGTTTTCGTATACCAGCGGCCTCAAGCTGTTGGGCGCCAACTACGGTTTCAACCTGATCATTCCGTTCGCGATCGCGGACGCCAATGGCGCCGCGGCTCTGGAACCCGACCTCAGTCTGCCGGGCAATATCCTCGAGTCACCGACTCTAACTACCGACGGAGGCGCCACGAAAGGAAGTATAGGTGATATATATGTCGAGCCCGTCAACTTCGGCTGGCACTTCAAGTACCTCGACGCGATTGTGTCATCCGGGTTCTTCGCACCCTCGGGCCCTTATAACTCGGACGCCAAACTGAACGTCGGCTTTGGCCACTGGACCGGAGTCTTTGGGCTGGGGGGCATTGCTTACGCTGACGCCGAAAGAACGTGGGCGCTCTCCATCTACAGTCACTACCTAATGTACGCCTCGCAGATAGGCAGGAATTACACACTGGGTGATGTGGTGCCGTTTGAGTGGGGCGCCAGCAAAACCTTCAGGCCGAATTATGATATAGTTAAAGAGGTTACCATCGGGGCCGCCGGCTACGCGCAATGGCAGGTCACCAACAATTCCATCGGAGCGAACCCTGCCAGTCAGCCCGGCATCGGAATCGTGGGCCAACTCTCGAGCACGAAGTCACAGATTTACGCGGCAGGTCCGGCGGCCAGCGTGATCACCAAATACGGGATGTATTCGCTGCGATGGTACGAAGAATTCGGCGCTCACGCCACGCCGTCCGGAAGCCAATTGATGTTCAGTGTCACGCTTCCCCTTCCGGTGGACACGTTCTTTTAGCACAAACCGGCGCTCTCCACCCTGTCCCGCATGGTCCCTTGGCACCGTTTGGTTGACCGGGGGAGGGCGCACGGATTTCCATCAAGTCCCCGAGCGTGCGAAGAAGCTCCAAGTATATTTGCTGAAACGGGGTTCAGCCCGCACCCGGTAATCGACCCTCGGGGCCGGGCCAACATAAGGGACACGACGTTAAATCGAGCGAAATCGAAAAGGGGATGCCATTTTGGTCGTTAGCGCACTTGCCGACCTGAAGGTCGTCGAATTTGCGGAAATGGTCTCGGGCCCGATGTGCGGCAAGCTTTTCGCCGACATGGGCGCGGAAGTGATCAAAATCGAACCGCCCGGAACCGGCGATGAGGCGCGCAGGCATCCGCCCTTTCCCGGCGACATTCCCCATCCCGAAAAGAGCGGCCTCTTTCTCTATCTCAACACCAGCAAGAAAGGCATAACGCTTGACCCGGCGCAGCCGACCGGCGCCTCGATTTTCAAGCGCCTAATTGAGGATGCGGACATTCTGATCGAAAACCGCCCGCCCGGTTATATGCAAAGCCTTGGGCTCGGCTACGAGGGGCTCCGGGAAATAAATCCCCGGCTGATAATGACGTCGATCAGTCCCTTTGGGCAGATCGGACCCTACCGCGATTGGAAGGGCAGCGACCTGGTTGAATGGGCGATGAGCCTGACCGGCTACAATACGCCCACATTGGTGCGGGAGCCGGAAAAGGAAAATCCGTTGAGAGCGCCCGGCCACGCTGCCGATATGATGGGCGGGACAGCCGCCGCGGCGGCCGCGATGTTCGCCGTATTGCAGCGCGAGATAGCCGGCGAAGGCCAGTGGATCGATGCGCCATGCTGGCAGGCTGTGGTCAACACGGCCAAGGTCGAGATGGCCGTCTATACCTACACCGGGATGCCGTACTCCCGGTTACGCGCAAAAACCTCTCTTGGGCTTGAGCCTTCGAAATGCCGCGACGGCTACGTTTACGTTCTGTGGGCGGTCAACTCTCACTGGCAAGCGCTCAAGGATTTGCTCGGAAGGCCTGAGGCGATGGACAGCGAGCTTTTCGACGACATGCAAACCCGGGGGGCCAACGATGACATCGTGCGCACGCTTGTCCAAGAGGAACTGGCCAAGCACGACATGGACTGGCTGGTCAGAGAGGGGCAGGCGCGCGGTCTGCCCATTGGACCGGTCTACACCGTGGCGCAGGCTGCCGAGCATCCCCATCTCCACTCCCGCGAGGCGTTCATCGAGTTGGATCATCCGATTGCCGGCCGCTTCCGATATCCGCGGGCGCTGGTGAAACTCGACAAAACGCCGGTCCAACCGTCGCGTGCGCCAATGCTCGGCGAGCATAACGATGAAATCCTCCGCGAACGGCTGGGTTTCTCCGCCGAGGAAGTGACGGGTCTCCGCGCAGCCGGGATCATTTAACGGGGAACAGACCGATGACCGCACACCTTCCGCTCAAAGGAATCCGTATCGCTGACTTTAGCTGGATCATAAACGGTCCACAGATCGCGCTCTGGATGGCCGCGATGGGCGCCGAGGTTATCAAGGTAGAGTCTCAGGTCTATCTCGATTACATGCGCGTCACACCAGCCGCCCAAGCCGATGGAGTTGCGGGAATAAACCGCAGCGGCACCTTCCACAACCTTAACTACGGTAAGAAATCCATCACGCTGAACCTCGGGACCGAAAAGGGCCGCAAGCTGGCCCAGGAGCTGGTCAAGCGATGCGATTTCGCGATCGAATGCTATCCGTTACCCAACGCGCGCAAGCTCGGACTGACCTACGACGAGTTGAAGGCTGCCAAGCCCGATATCATCCTCATCTCCGTGTCCCTGCTCGGAAAGAGCGGGCTCGAGCCGACAGACTGGGTCGGATGGGGTCCGATGGCGAGTTGCTTCGTCGGCATGTTCGACGCCCAAGGCTATCCAGACGGTCCGCCCCGCCAGACTGGGGGCACATGGCCCGACTATGCAATCGGAACCTCCGTCATCTTTCACGCACTCGCGGCGCTGCACCATCGCAACAAGACCGGCCAGGGGCAATGGGTTGACGCGAGCATGGGTGAGACGGTGATCGGTGAAACGCCGGAATGGTACATGGACTACTTCATGAACGGGCGCGACCGCCGGCAGTGGGCCAACAGGGACGACATCATGGCGCCGCACAACACCTATCCGTGTGCCGGCGAAGACAAGTGGATCGCCATCGCGGTCGGCAACGACCAGGAATGGGAGGCGCTTTGCGCTACGATGGGCTACCCCTCATGGGCGCGGAACGCAAAATTCGCGGATCAGTTCAACCGCTGGAAAAATCGCAACGAAATCGACACACAGCTTTCCGAGTGGACCAGGAACTACACGCATCTCGAACTCGCGGCGACCCTGCAGCAGGCAGGTGTGCCTGCCGGGCCGGTGCTCGATAGTGTCGAGATTCACGCCGATCCGCACCTTAAAGAGTGGGGGTATTGGTGGGAGCTGAACCATCACGAGGCCGGCAAGCGCATCCAGCCCGGAATACCAGTCAGGATGAGCAACGTTCAGAAATTCAACTACGGTTCTCCACCCGACCTGGGTCAGCATAACAATGAGGTTTTCGGCGGCATCCTGGGCCTGTCGGAAGAGGAGATCCGCGCCCTGACGAACGACAAGGTGATCTACTAATCGGTAGGGAAGGACCGAAGGTTCGCAGAAGCGAGCGCCCTGATTATGATGCGAATCGCCTGTCGCCGCGCCATCGCTCGGCAGGAAACAATTGCGCACAAACGTTGCTACCGAGAGAAAAGGGCGCGCTGCTTGCTCGAAAAGCCAAGGTCGAAATGCTTGCCGATGCGAGACGTATGCGGCCTTTCACGGGCTGTGAATCCACTGCAGGGTGGTGAGATTAAAGAACCAGCGAGGATTGGACGTGTAATGACTGGGGCGGGTTTGGTCAGGTGCATACCAGTACCAGGCGCCAGCCCCGAAGTTATAAAGCAGAGGGAATAGCGTCCGGTCGGTATAGAACCACTGACCCAGCAGGTTGTCAAACAGGTACGCACTGCCACCGGATCCTGCCGGGGCAAAGTACTCGAAACCCATGTCCTGGTGATAAAGCCACGGATACCAGGTGTAGGTGTAGTAGCCGAACAGGTTGCCGTCCGGAAACGACAGGTTGTACCAGCTATTGCCCACCGATACTTCGCCATCGAAGAACGCAGGATGTGGCGTCGGCGTTGATGTAGGGGCCGCGAATGTCGGAGTCGCGGTAGGTGAGACGGTTGGGGTCGCAGTCGAGGTCGCTGTTCCAGTAGCTGTGGCAGTCGCGCTGGGAATAGGCGTGCCGGTGGCCGTCACGGTAGGCGTCAAGGTTGCCGTCGCGGTGGCGGTGGCAGTAGCCGTGGCGGTCGGAGACGAAGTCGGCGTGGCTGTGAGGGTAGCGGTCGGGGTTGACGTCGATGTCGCAGTCTGCGTCGCAGTTGGAGTTGCGCTCAGCGTCGGCGTCGCGGTGGGCGTTCCCGTCGGTGTGGATGTGGCCGTTGCCGTTGCGGTGGGGGTCGGTGTAACGGTTGGAATCCCAGCGCCCGGCATCGGCTTGATTGCTACTAGTGCCGATTCCCAGTCGTCATTCAGCCCAATGCCTCCCGCCAGTACGGTTCCGGTGGCGCCATGTGCGGCCTGCGTGCCGTCGAAACCGGCGGTCGCGCCATCCGAAGTCGAGATCGTCCACTGGGTCGTGTAGGTGATAGGCGCAGTCAGGGTCAGAGGTCTGGTGGACGTCATCGCGCCAAAACAAGTTAGAATCTTGTCACCATCGGTATTCGTAACGACACCTTGCGCGACAAGTAGTGCGCCGCCGGTTCCGGAGTTTGTGGTAGGCGTCACATTGTCCTCGGGAGTCGTATTGTCCACCGAGCCATAGGCGATGATTGCGCAATTTTCTCTGTCTGGCAGGAGCGTGCAGTTGAACGTAAGGCTGCTGCCTTCAGTGCCGTCAACGATGCGCCGCCACAAGCCAATGCGTTCGTGCTTGGGGGGGAGTGATCCGGCTCCAGTTATATCGCCGGAATCCTTAATTTCAGTCCATCCTGACGGACCTAAAAGAGCTCCCGTAGCACTTGAGCTCTCCACATTGATGCACGCGTACATTACGTCGCCCGGCTCGACGCCGTCCGG
>Ga0335069_10014755_pt1 | contig 10932 bp, 8 predicted proteins | sample Lox_Sample_11_FD_206714 | JGI IMG/M metagenome (GOLD analysis project Ga0335069, IMG submission 206714) | Soil microbial communities from Loxahatchee National Wildlife Refuge, Florida, United States - Lox_Sample_1.1 | ecosystem: Environmental > Terrestrial > Soil > Wetlands | place: USA: Florida... | reverse complement strand
GCGGCTCTGACGTGGCAGCTTCATCGTGCCAGGCTGGAGAAGGTCCCGTCGTGGTGCGCGGAAGATCCTGTCCTGGCGGGGCTCGGCGGGCTTCGGGAGCTTGCGGCGGCGAACGGGACTGCGCATGGCCAGGTGTTCCTGGTCCGCGGCGACGGCCATGTGGCTGCTGAGGTTAATGCGTTCTTCACGTCGCGGCGGATGCGGAACTGCTCGGCGCTGACGCAGGTGAAGTACGGCCGCGGGCTGTGCGTGTGGCTGGGCTACCTGGATGCGGCTGGGCAGGGCTGGGCCGAGGCGGGCGAGGATGACGTCGACGGGTTCAAGTTCTGGCGGATGACCGACGCGGCGAATCCGTCGCGGGTGGCGGGTTCGACGCTGCTGGGTGATCTCGGCGCGGTCAGCGCGTTCTACTCGTGGGCCGGGCAGCGGTACGGGGTTGCCAGCCCGGTGGCCAGGCGTCAGTTGTCCCGGCCGCGCCGCGAGGGAATGAGCGAGGGTTTCGCCGCTGCCCCGCATGTGGTGCGGGATCGGGATGTGAAATGGCTGGATCCGGGCGGGTACGCGTGCTGGCGGGATACCGGGCTGCGCGGCCTGGACCGGGACGGGCGTGAGGCTCGGGTGTGGCGGGGTCGTAACAGCCAGCGGGATTGCGCGTTTACCGACGGCTTGTACGGGACCGGGCTGCGGCTGTCGGAGTGGGCTAGCGTGCTGCTGTGCGAGCTGCCGCCTGATGATCCCTCGCGCGGCTACTACACGTGCACGCTGGCTGAGGGGTGCGCCAAGGGCAGGCGCGGGCGCCGGTACTGGATGCCGCGCACGGTGCTGGCCGACGTGCTGGCATACCGCGACGGGGAACGGGCGGCAGCGGTGCGCCGGGCACAGCGCGCTGGCCGGTATGAGCAGCTGGCCGGGACGCGGGAGCTGGCTAGGGTGCTGGGCGGTCGCCGGGTCGAGGTGACCGGCCCTGACGGCGCGGTGTCCCGGCTGCCGCTCGATGCCCTGGGCGAGGAGCAGCGGCTGCTGCTGTTCACCCGCAGCGAGGCTGGGCTGGTCCCGGCGGCCCTGTGGCTGAACGAGGACGGGATGCCGCGCCATGCGCACGGCTGGCAGCACACGTTCGGCACAGCGAACCAGCGAGTGGCCAGGGCAGGGCTGGACGGGGTAGCGGCCTCGGCGCATATGCTGCGGCCATAGTTTCGCGCTGCGCTGGTTCTCGGTCGGGCGGCTGTTGTATGAGCGGCGGTTCGCGCACCTGGACGGCGAGGAGCTGCGGGATTTCCGTGCCCAGTTCGGCGACACGTGGTACCTGGTCAAGACTCTGCTAGGCCATGCGGATGTGGCCACCACGATGAACGTGTACCTGGAGCCGTTCCAGGACCTGGACGTGGCGCTGCTGATCGAGCATGCGCACGGCGTGCCGATGGCCGAGCTGATGGCGGCGATGTTCGCCGGCCACTCGCAGGTGATCACGGCGCCGGCTCCGGAGGTGCGGGCGTGAGCGCCGGGCGGCGTGCGGGACTGCCGCAGGCGGGGTACGCGATGCCGCGGAGGCTGTTCATCAGCGAGGATGAGTGCCGGGTCCGGCTGTTCCCGGAGGACGGCGGCAGGCCGGCCGATATCGACCTGTCGGTGCTGCCGGTGCCGCCGCAGCTTCAGGCCTGGTTTGCCGGGGCGGTAGCCGGGGTGACCGGCCCGGGCGGGACGCGCCGGTCGCTGCGCTCGGGGCTGGACACGCTCAGCATCCTCAAGCGGTTTACGAGGTTCCTCGCCGGCCTTGACCAGCCGCCGCAGTCACCAGATCAGCTCACCGCGGCGCATGTCAGCGGGTTCATCCTGGCAGGCGGGGCGGCGCTGCGCCGGGATATCCCGGCGCTGCGGTCGATCCTGCGGTTCGCCCAGGACCCGCCGTCCGGATTCGCGGCCAGGCTGGCGCAGGCCAGCGTCCCGAATGCCGACGTGCCGGCGGTCAGCTACAGTCCTGATGAGTACCAGCGGATCATCGCTGCTGCCAGGTCCCAGCTGCGGGCGGCAGCCACCCGGATCGCGTCCGGCCGCACGGAGCTGGCCGCATGGCGTGCTGGCCTGATCGGCCAGGCAGCCGAGCCGGCCCGGTGGGAGGCAGCGAGGCTGCTCGATCACGCTGACCGGCACGGGGACGTGCCGCGCCGCGGCAGCAGCCAGACGCGGACGTACTCCGCGCAGTGCGCCGGAGGCGCGCCGGCGATCATGAGCCGGCTGCACCTGACCTACCACGAAGCGGTGGCCGGGTTCGTTCTGCTGCTCACGCTGACCGGGCACAACCATTCCACCGTCGCCGCGCTGACCACCGCGCACTCCCGTCCCGACGGGTACGCCGGAGGCGTCCCGTCGGCTCTGGTGGAGATGGTCAAGCCGCGCCGGGGATCACGGCGGGCCTCGATGAGCCAGGCGCTGCAATCCGGCGGTGAGGCCAGCGCGCCTGACGCCGGCCGGATCGAGGTCACCACGGCGTTCGGGGTGTATACGGCGCTGCTGGATCTGGCCGGCCCAGCCCGCGCCCGCTGCGGCTCGGACAGCCTGTTCGCCTTCTACCACTATGCCGGAGGCCCGGCCGGGCGCGGGTTCCGCGCCGGGATCCCCAAGGCCGCGCTGGCCTGCTGGGCGCAGCACACCTGGCAGGCTTCCGGCCAGGACAATCCGGACGGCGGCGAGCCGGCCGGGCTGCGTGTCTCATCACGGCGGCTGCGGCTGACCTGGCTGGAGATGAACCAGAAACCGGTCGCGCACACCGAGACGACGCTGGCGAACCAGTACCTGGCCCGGAACCGCGGGAACCTTGCCGAGTACCAGCAGGTCGTCGCCGCCGCGCTGGCCGGCCAGGTCACCGCTGCCCGGTCCCGGCCACCCATCCCGGCCCTCACCCCGCACGATGCCGAACTCGCCGCCACTGACCCGGGGGCGGTAGCGGACCGCTACGGGCTGGACGAGCAGCGGCTCGCGCAGCTGCTCGCCGGCCGGCTGGACACGGTGCTGGCCGGCTGCACCGGCAACCTGAACAGCCCGCACAGCCGCGTCGGCGAGCCGTGCACCGCCAGTTTCCTGCTGTGCCTGTCCTGCCCGAATGCCCGCGCGACCCCGGCCCACCTGCCGGTCCAGGTCCTGGCCGCCGACATGCTGAGGGCACGCCGCGAGCAGATGACCCCGCTGGACTGGGCACAGCGGTTCGCCGATCCGGCCACCCGGCTCGGTGACCTGCTGGCCAGATACACCAGCGCCGCCATCGGCGACGCCCGCCAGGCCGCCACTGCCGCCGACCGGGACCTCGTGGAGCGTTTCCTGCGCCGGGAACTGGACCACTGATGACGGACGCCGCCGCCCTGGCCGCCGGTGACCAGGCGGTGCTGCCCGGCCCGGGCGCGCTGGTGCTGGCCACCAGGCCGCTACGCCCAGGCACGGGCCCTGCTGTGCTGTCCCGGTTCGCCGACGACCGCTGGAACCTGACCCCGGCGGTGTTCGCCCAGCACGCCGAGGCGATCTCGCTGAACTTCACTGCCGTCGTCCCTGGCTACCGGCATCTGGTCAAGACCATGACATGGCTGGTGATCAACCACGAGCCGGAGCAGGACATGAGATTCAACGTCTGCGCCGCACGCCCGTCGCCGCGCACCGTCGTGACGATATGGCGTGGCCTGCGTGACTTCACCAGCTGGCTGGACATCTGCGGCATCCAGCGGTTCAGCGACGTTACTGCTGCTGACCTGGACGCCTACGCCGAGCATGTCAAAGCCGCACCGGTCAACCACGCCATGCGTGAAGACCAGCTGACCGCGGTGCTGCGCGCCTGGATGCTACGGCACCTGCTGCCTGAGGACGGCCGGCTGCCCGCCGCGCCCCCATGGGACGGGGACCGCATCAAGGACATCCTCGGTACCGGACGCGACCGCGGCGAGAACAAGACCCGGCGGATCGCCCCCGCGACCATGACCGCGCTGCTGGACTGGTGCCTGCGGTTCACCGAGATCTTCGCCAGCGACATCATCGCCGCGTTCGACGAGTACAAGCACCTGTCGGTCCGCAACTACTACACCCGCAAGCGGGAATCCCGCCTGGTCACCGCGTCCGCCCGCCGCCCGCGGGGCTCGGTGACCGCGATGCTGGACGGGCTGCTCGGCGAGTACCGGGCCGCGGGCCTGGCCCTGCCTGGCCTCCGCGCTGCCGACGGGACCGTTGCCGTCAACGCCTATCACCTCGGGCGGGAGCTGGACGCCCAGATACTGCCCGCCCGGGCCGCCGCAATGGCTGCCGCGGCCGGACTGCCAGTCGATGACGACACCTACGTCCGCGCCCCGGTCACCGCGCTGCTCGATGGCGAGCCCTGGCTGCCGCACCGGATCCGGTACGACCAGGCCCCGGTACTGGCCCGTCACCTGAGCACTGCCTGCTTCGTGATCATCGCCTACCTCACCGGCCAGCGCCCCGGAGAAACAGCCAACCTGGAACGAGGCTGCCACACCCGTGACACCGAGACCGGCCTGGTCCTGCTGCATGGCAGGCACTTCAAGGGAGCCACCGGCGACGACGGCAGCCACCTGCCCGAGGGAAAAATCCGCGACGACCCCTGGGTCACCGTCGAGCCGGTCGCCACAGCGGTCACGGTCGCCGGGCGGCTGCACGACGCCCGGCTGCTGTTCCCGAACACGCTGCTGGTCAACGGCAGTGCCTGTGCCGGCTCCCTCGGGGACCGCGTCGGGCGGGCCAGAGGACAGTCACATATCGGCGGCGACATCACCAGCCTGGTCACCTGGATCAACCATTACTGCCGTGAGCAGGGCAGGCTGGACCCCGTCCCGCCCGATCCCGCCGACCCCGGCCTGGCCCCGGGCCGGCTGCGCCGGACGCTGGCCTGGTTCATCGTCCGCAAACCCCGCGGCCTGGTCGCCGCCGCGATCCAGTACGGGCACGTCAAGGTCAAGATGACACTCGGCTACGCCGGCAGCTACGCATCCGGGTACCCCGACGAGCTCGCGTTCGAGCAGTGGCTGGACCGCATCGACACCCTCACCGACGCTCACCAGCGTCTCGCCGCGGGCGAGCACGTCAGCGGGCCGGCCGCCGCCGAATACACAGCCCGGGTCACCGCCTCAGCACGGTTCGCCGGCCGAGTCGCCCGCACCAGCAGGGAAGCAGCGGCCATGCTGGCCGATCCCGGCCTGCAGATCTTCCCCGGCACTGGCATGACCTGCGTCCTGGACCCGGCCAAGGCCGCGTGCCGCCTCACCGGCGACGACAGCGGAACCCGCCGCACACCTGACATCGGCAACTGCCAGCCCAGCTGCGCGAACATCGCCCGCACCGACCGTGACATCGCATCGGTCCGGCAGCGTGCCGGCGATCTCGCCGGCCTGGTCGCTGACCCGCTCGCCCCGCCGATCCGCCACCAGCGCGAGCAGCGCGAACTGCACCGGCTGCACCAGATCATCGAGCACCATCAGGAGACCGCCCCGTGACCGCCAGCCGTGACGCCGAACGCGACGCCATCAAAGCAGCCATGGACAGGCTCCTCAACGGCGCCCCGGCCGCCTCCACCGGAGCACTCTCGGTCCTCCAGCTAGCCGCGGAAGCAGGAGTGAAACGCTGGGTCCTCACCCATAAGCATCCCGACCTGAAAGCCGAGTTCGAACGCCGCCGCACCGCCAGCAACGGAATCCCCTCAGCGTTCCAGAACATCCAGGCCCATGTCACCGACCTTGAGGACACCTGCCGACGGCTCCGCGCGGACAAGACCGAGCTCACCGAACGCGTTCAGGTCTACGCTCAGGTGATCCACGAACTGACCGCCGAGCTGTCGCGTCTACGTGAAGAACGCGCGAGCCCACGCAACGTCATTCGGCTTCCGGCTGTCAGCAGCGCGCCTTTACCTGGCGTGACCGTTGGCCAGGTAGAGACGCTGGAGCACGTCGGCACAGTGCTGGCGAGAAACCAGCGACTGGCGTCCCGGTGTCGTTCACCGCCCGGAAGGAAGCGCGTTCTGGACTGAGCCTGCCCCGGACCGGCGATGCCCTTTCACGACGCCGGGACGGCCGACGACGGTGGCGTTCGCGTGGGTGGCCTTGGCGAGCTGACCGGCGCGTCCGGGGGGTGGAAGGTCCCGGCCTGCCCGAAGCCCGGCCTTAACACCGCTGGCGTGAGTTGAGCGTCCCGGAGCGTCGCTGGGCGCGCAGCGTTCCCGCCGTTGCAGAACCCCCGTCCGCTACCGGGAGATGGCTGGCGGCCGGCCGCCTTGACTCTCACCTTGGGTGAGCCCGCACACTCATCTTGCCCGGGCTGAACCGGCCCGGCGGCGAGGGAGTCAGCGTGGAAGAAATCAGCATCGGAGAGTTCGCACGACGGTCCCGCCTTTCACTGCGGGCACTGCGCCTGTACGACGAACGCGGGGTGCTGGTGCCATCGCGCGTCGATCGGGGGTCTGGCTATCGCTACTACGACACAGCCCAGCTCGACCAGGCCCGCCTGGTCGTGATGATGCGCGAGTTGCAGTTGCCGCTCGCGGCAGTCAGGGAGCTGCTCGCGTGCGATCCGGCCGATGCGGCAGAGCGTATCGCTGAGCACTGGCGCGACGCCGAGACGGCCCACGACGCGCGCCGCGAGCTGGCCGACTACCTCGTCAGCCGATTGCGCGGAAAGAGGTCCGTCATGTACGAAGCCGCCACGCGGGAGATGCCCGAGCGGAGCCTGCTCTGCCTCAAGCGCAACGTCGAATTGCAGGGGATGTGGGCGTTCGGCAAGGAGTTCATCGCGATTTTGCGCGAGCGCCGCGAGCGCCCGCGCCCGACGATCGAAGGACGAGAAGGCGCCGCCTTCTGCATCTACTGGAGTTTCCCGAGCGCTGACGGCGACGGCCTGATCGAATGGTGCGCGCCGGTTCCCGCGGGGCAAGCGCAAACGCTCGCGGAGCGTTATCCCGAGCTGACGTTGCGAACCGAGCCGGCGCACCTGGAGATGTTCGTCGCGCTGCCGGCAGGGTACGGGGCGGCGCAGTGGAACCTCGCTTGCGAGTCACTGGATACCTGGATGCAGGAGCAGGCGCAGGAGCATCAGGGTGATCGTCTTGCCCTCACGCCCGAGGACCTCGGCCTGCGCACCACCTATCTCGCGGCCGGACCGAACGACGTGGACATCGACCTCGCCATCCCGTTCGTGGTAGAGCGATGATCGAAGCCCACGGCCTGGTCAAGCGCTACGGCTCCACCACGGCCGTCAACGACCTGTCGTTCTCCATCCGGCCCGGGATGGTCACCGGCTTCCTCGGCCCGAACGGCGCCGGGAAGACCACCACCATGCGGATGATCCTGGGCCTCGACGTGCCGACGCAGGGTTCGGTCACCGTGGCCGGCCGCAGCTACCGCGACCTGCCGGCGCCCTTGCGCGAGGTGGGCGCCCTCCTCGACGCCAGGGCGCTGCACGGCGGCCGCCGGGCCTTCGACCACCTGCTCTGCCTGGCCCGCAGTAACGGCATCCCCCGCCGCCGGGTGGACGAGGTGCTCCACATCGCCGGCCTGCAGGGCGTGGCCAGGCGCCGCGCCAAGGGCTTGTCGCTGGGCATGAGCCAGCGGCTGGGTATCGCCGCGGCGCTGCTGGGGGACCCGGCCGTGCTCATCTTCGACGAGCCGGTGAACGGTCTGGACCCCGACGGCATCCACTGGGTCCGGACCCTCATGCGGGCGCAGGCCGCGCAGGGCCGCACCGTGCTGGTCTCCAGCCACCTGATGAGCGAGATGGCCCTGACCGCCGACCACCTGCTGGTGATCGGCAAGGGCCAGCTGATCGCCGATACCAGCGTGGAGGAGTTCGTGCGGTCCAGTTCCCGGCAGTCGGTGCACGTCCGCAGCCCCCGGGCGGCCGAGCTGGCCGCCCGCTGCCGCCAGGCCGGCGCCACCGTCCGGGCCGGGACCGGCCCCGACGTCATCGAGATCACCGGGATGGACAGCGCCGAGGCGGGCAGGCTGGCCGCCGCCCATGGCATCGCCCTGTCCGAGCTCATCCCCGTCCGGGCCTCGCTGGAGGAGGCATTCATGGAACTGACCCGAGACAGCGTGGAGTACCAGGCGGCCGGGGTGACCCGGTGACCGGCACCGCGATCGCCCCCGCCGGCCCGGACCACCGGGCGGCCTTCCGCCCAGCCACTTTCGGCGACGTGCTGCGCTCGGAGTGGACCAAGCTCCGTTCGGTCCGGTCGACCTTCTGGGCGCTGACCGTGACCGTCGTGCTCGGCGTCGGCCTGGGGGCCGTCATCAGCGCGGCCACCGCCCACGGCTACGCCAGGAGCAGCGTCTCCGGCAAGCTGAGCTGGGACCCGACCGCGGTCAGCCTGGACGGGATAGGCATCGCCACCCTAGCCATCGCCGTGCTCGGGGTGCTCTGCATCAGCTCCGAGTACTCCTCCGGGATGATCCGCACCAGCCTGATCGCGGTCCCGAAGCGAGGCCGGGTACTGGCCGCCAAGTCGCTGGTCTTCGCCGTGGTGACCTTCGTCGTGGGCGAGGTCACCAGCTTCGCGGCGTTCTTCGCGGGCCAGGCCCTGATCAGCGGCCATGCCCCCCACGCGGCGCTCGGCGATCCCGGGGTAGCCCGGGCGGTGGCGGGAGCAGGGCTGGCCCTGACCGCCCTGGCGGTGCTCAGCGTCGCCGCGGGCACCTTGCTCCGGCACCCGGCAGCCGCCATCGCCGCCATGATCGCCGTCCTGTTCATCCTGCCCGGGATCGCCCAGGCGCTGCCGGACTCGTGGCGGAACCCGGTCACCGAGTTCTGGCCGACCCTGGCCGTGGGCCAGCTCACCACCGTCCACCAGTCCGCCCACACCCTCCAGCCCTGGCCCGGCTTCGGCGTGATGTGCCTGTTCACCGCCATCGTGTACGCCATCGCCTGGACGCTGCTGGACCGCCGGGACGCATGACGGCGGTCAGGGCGCCTCGCCATACCCAGGACCCCGGCCCCGCTGCAGGCAGCTGAAGAGCCTGCTCGATGACGCGCCGCGCGCATCATCGAGGGGGCGAGAGGTTATCTCCCGAGGAGAGCGAGGACGGGGGGCGTACCTGGGCGGCGTCGGGGCCATCATCACGAAGCGGTGTCCTAATTTCGAAGCCCGGAACTACGGCTACGCCAAGCTCAGCGAGCTGACGGCGCCGCTACGCTGTTCGAACTCGACCCCCGCAGGACGCCAAGGCCGCTGTGATCTACGTACGGGACAAGAGGTACCCCAAACGCCCGCAGCAGAGCTGACGACCCGGTCAGCAGGAATTGAACATCCACTCGTGCGACAACATGCAACAGCCTCCAGTTGGCGAGAGAACCATGGGGACCACGCTGGCCCACATGCTGCGCGCGGACGCTCACACTACGGCTGACGGACCGGACGATAAAGGGACCGCGGGACCAGTCGCGTCCCGGCCCCCAGCCGGGTCCGCCGAGGACCAACCGGGACCGGTCCGGGACCAGGCCGCAGGCCAGCCGACGCCCGGGTCCGGTCCCCCAGCCAAGACCAGAACGGTCTCCAAGGGGATCCACGGCACCGCCGACAGAACCCGGACACCGGCTGCGGCGGAGATCAGCCAGGCGCGCCTGATCGCCAGCAGGCTCACCGCAGCGGGAAAGCCGGTATCCCGGCGCGCCCTGCGCAGTGAGGGGATCAAGGGCTCCAACCAGGCTCTGAACGCCCTAGTCCGCAGGATCAATGCCGAGCTGGCAGACGCGGCAGCCACTCCCGGCCGCGCTTGAGACGCTGGCTGCGATCCGGAGCCTTCCGGAGAGTGCTTTACCACCCGAGGATGGCCCCGGCCGGTGGCGTCGTTCATCGCGATGCAATCGGCCAGGGCATGCGGCGGCTGTGAAAATGTATCGTGGTCTTATCACTTCAGTGCTGTTGTAATTGCAGATCGGTGAGCACTCTGACTGCCGACGGCTCCAGTGACAACACCAGTCCCAGCACCGTCGTCCACCGCCCGGCAGCACACGCCGCTGAAGCCAAGCGACGTGCCTGTCTCGCGTCCCCCCTCGCTACCAGGGCCTCGGTCGCCGTCGCCAGCGTCCGCGCAAGACCATCCGGGTCGGTGATGGAGCGGGCCACGGTGGCGGCCTGCTCGTGCTGGCCGGCCCGTGCCAGCGCACCAGCCACCGCCACCAGCGCTCGCGCCCGCGCTCGCGCCCACGAGTATTGGTCGATGACGGAGCGGGCCGCGGTCTCGGCCCCGGCCGCCGCTACTACTGCGGCGTGTTCGTAGTGGCCCGCCCGTGCCAACGTTTCGGCTACAAGCGCCAGCGCCAGCGCCTGCCGGTCCGGGTCGGTGATGGAGCGGGCCACGGTGGCGGCCTGCTCGTGCTGGCCGGCCCGTGCCAGCGCACCAGCCACCGCCGCCAGCGCCCGCGCCCGCCGGTTCGGGTTGCTGATGGAGCGGGCCACCGTTTCGGCCCGGGTCGCCACCACTACGGCCTGCTCGTGCTGGCCGGCTCGTGCCACCGCCTCGGCCACCGCCGCCAGCGCCTCCGCTTGCGCGTTCGGGTGGGTGATGGAGCGGGCGACGGTGATAGCGTGCTTGTGCTGGCCGGCCCGTGCCAGCGCACCGGCCACCGCCGCCCCCACCCGTGCCTGCCGGTCCGGGTCGGTGATGGAGCGGGCCACGGTGGCGGCCTGCTCGTGCCGGCCCGCCCGTGCCAGCGCACCGGCCACCGCCTCCAGCGCCTGCGCTCGCCGGTATGGGTCGGTGATGGAGCGGGCGACGGTGATGGCGTGCTTGTGCTGGCCCGCCCGTGCCAGCGCACCGGCCACCGCCACCAGCGCCCGCGCCCGCCGGTCCGGGTCGGTGATGGAGCGGGCCACGGTGGCGGCCTGCTCGTGCCGGCCCGCCCGTGCCAGCGCACCGGCCACCGCCTCCAGCGCCCGCGCCCGCCGGTCCGGGT
>Ga0335069_10014753_pt1 | contig 10932 bp, 9 predicted proteins | sample Lox_Sample_11_FD_206714 | JGI IMG/M metagenome (GOLD analysis project Ga0335069, IMG submission 206714) | Soil microbial communities from Loxahatchee National Wildlife Refuge, Florida, United States - Lox_Sample_1.1 | ecosystem: Environmental > Terrestrial > Soil > Wetlands | place: USA: Florida... | reverse complement strand
AAATTCGCAGGTCAGCTTCCGCCGGTTCCGCAGACGAAGGTCTGGTTCGCCCAGATCTATTGCCGCACGCTGGAGGAACTGCGTGAGAAGATGGCGCGAAACAGCTCAGCCGCCCGTGGATTTACCTACTGACGCATCTTGCATTTCCCCTCCTGCTGCTTCAAAATCTTCTGAAAGCTTGTGAAAGCAGTACACCGTCCTCCGTGCAGGATCTCGCCATGACCGATTCCAGCGTCTCTGCCATCACGATCGCACGCCGCGAGTTCGTCGATCTCTGGGGTCAAATGGCCAATCACTGGGGCATCAACCGCACGATGTCCCAGATTCATGCCCTGCTGATGATTTCGCCAGAGCCGCTGACGGCGGAGCAGATCATGGAGGAACTGCAGATTTCCCGCGGCAATGTGTCGATGAATTTGCGTGACCTGATCAACTGGGGCATCGTGCGGCGCACGAGCCTGCCGGGCGACCGCCGCGATTTTTTCGTGACGGAGCAGGATGTCTGGTCGATGTTCCAGATCATCCTGCGGGAGCGGAAGAAGCGTGAGCTCGATCCGCTTCTGTCGCGGCTCGACGAATGCATGGCTCGTGCGGGGAGGAAGCCGGAGACGCCGGAAGACAAGGCGGCACATGAGTCGTACGTGAAGCGCGTCACCGAGCTCCGCGATTTTTTCACGACGTTCGACCGCCTCTCCTCCGCGCTGCTGGATAATCAGCCCGGCAGTCTTGCCAAGGCGGTCAAGCTGATCGATAAGCTGGTATGAGCATGAAACGAATTGCCGTGTATTGCGGGTCGAGCTCCGGCTCGGATCCCGCCTATCTGAATGCTGCGGACGCGCTGGGCCGGACGCTGGCGCGCGAGAAGATCGAACTCGTCTATGGCGGCGGGGGCGTGGGGCTGATGGGCCGCGTGGCGAGTGCGGCGCTTGATGCCGGCGGTCACGTGATCGGCGTCATTCCCAAATTCCTGCTCGAAAAGGAAAAGGGCGATCTTCAGTTGCCCGACCAGCGCGTCGTGACTTCCATGCACGAACGCAAAGCGCTGATGGCGGATCTGGCGGATGGGTTCATCGCCATGCCCGGCGGGTTCGGCACGCTGGAAGAGCTCTGTGAGACGGTCACCTGGGGGCAGCTGGGATTGCACGTGAAACCGTTCGGCTTGCTCAATGTGGCCGGCTTTTACGATCATTTCCTGACGTTCCTGGATCTGGCGACGGAGCGCCAGTTCATCAAGCAGAAGTATCGGGATCTGGTGCTGACGGACGGCGATTGCACACGCTTGCTGGACAAGATGCGCAACTGGCATCACGCCGCCATCCCCCAGCGGATCACCGCGGAAGGGACGTGAAAGTGAGGGCTGGGGCTCAGGGCGGGAAGACGACGTAGCGCAATGCGCCGTGTGTCGCCAGCCCGGCGATCAGCCATCCACCCGCCGCCAGCATTTCCCCGACAATCAGGCCGATGAAGAACGGGCGCGCCCGGCGGAACCCTCCCGCACCACCGTATCGCAGCAGCAGTTTCTTGATTCCCCATCCCAGGAAAATGGAAAACCAGAACGCCTGCAGCGGCCCGGAATTCATCAGCAGGAGTCCGATCGGGTGGAACGGCCAGCTCACCCACATCACGCGGCCGACCATCAGCAACCCGACCATCACCGCGCCGAATCCAAAGCTGAGCCAGGAGCCGGAGACCGTTGTCTGCGGTGCGGTGTTGGTGAACGTGTAGGTTTCCTGCATGGCGTCGAAGGGCATCTGATTGCTGGCGTATCCGTCGAGCGAATTGCGGCCATAGGCGTAGCTGATGAAGTGGTGCGAAAACCCGGAGACCAGCACGCTGACGAAGAGCGCCACAAAGAGCCAGCGGAACCACTGCGGCCGGCGGCGCGAATCGATTTCCTGTCCCATCCGCAGCGCATTCACGGCAAACGGCATGAGGTTCTCACGCAAATCCGCGTAGAAGATCCGCGAGATTACCTGCGACCAGTAATAATTCAGCGCGTTCACCAGCTTCGGGCCAAGCAGTGAGCCGATCAGATTGCCCGGCCACCACGTCGGGCCTACGAAAAACAATCCGGTCTCCGCGACGATGCGGGCCATCAGCGTCATCAGCACCGTCCCGACGCCCAGGAGCAGAATCGCCAGCAGCGGATTCATCCCCACCGTCACGAGCCATCCGAAGCTCACCACCCCGCATACGGCAAGACCGACAACCATCGCCCGGTAGGTCAGCGGTTCCGCTTCGTCGCGTGGCTCGCCGCGCCAGGCAGCGTTCAGCACCATTCGCAGATGCCCGCGCGCCAGCCAGAGCAGCCCCGCAAAATAGCCGAGGTAAATTCCCATTCCGCGCGCCTGCTCATTCTGCGCCGGATCAAAGCTCGTCTGCGAACAAATCACCCGCACGAGCCCATTGAGCACGATGAACAGCCAGAGCGAGAACGCAATTTCCGACGGCACGAAGAAGCAGATGCCGATGACCGAGAGATAAATCCTCGCCGCGCTCAGATACGGCGGCAGCGCATCCCACGGCCGATCGGTGAACGCGCTGTGAATATCAAACCGCAAATCCACAAACGGCACCGCGGAATACCGCTGATGCAGCCCGGCGAGCAGATACACCACCAGCGGAATCCCCGCGCCCGCCCACAGCACCGGGTTTCGCCACAACCGGTTGAGCCACCGCCCGCGCTCCGGCGTCGCCATCAGCTCCAGTGGAATCGTCGCCAGCGGGAACGTCAGCCGCTCGTGATGCACCCATTGCTTCCGGAAGATCGCCGCGACAAACATGGCCGTCCCGAGGATCGAGGCGATCAGCACGCCCCAGAGCAGTGAGGGGAGCAGGAACGCCACGATCGGCACGTGCGACCCCTGCACCGGATCGATCCCCAGCCAGTAATTGGTCACGATCGGCGAAGAGAGGTCCTTCGTCGGCACCAGCCAACCGGGCATCAGCTTCGCGATCGGTTCCAGCCAGGGAAAATCCTTCACCAGCCAGAACGGCGAAACCAGCATCGGCTCCAGGTACCGCATCAGCCCGCTCGACGGCGCCGCCGCCCCGACCATCATCATCGTCATGATGACCACCAGCTCACCCGTCGACAGCGGCCGGCGTGTGAAGAGCATGATCGCGGGATTCACGACCAGGATGAGAATCACCATCAGCGAAATGATGCCGATGGGGAAATGATTCCCGATGAACGAGGTGTTCTGAACGACATAGTCGTTGTATGGGGTAAGCGCCGCGACGAAGGCCACCATCCCCAGTCCAATCCAGATGGCCCGCCGGGTCAGCGCGAACCGCTCCCCCAGCCGCCGCATCACGCGACGGTCCATGCCCTCCCCTGAGGGTGGGGGCGTAGGCACAGGCTGCGAGGGAAAATTGACCGAATCAGTGGTCAAATCCCACGGCTCCTCCGGCCACTTCATTTCGCGCAATGAAGCGGACCGTTCGCTGCGACTTATGACGGAACTTTCCGCCATCGGGGGGCCTCCTGGACCGTTTCCAGCAGAGTGCCCGTGAGTTTTATCGACACGCCGGCAGTTGTGCTGAGAGGGAAAAAGCCTCCCAACCTGGCTGCTCCGCGGACATTCTAGGCGCAGGCCGCATCGCTTTTAACGACTCACGGGTGATTCATCCAAGGAAACGCGTCCGGGAATACCAAAGTTGCCGGCCATTGTTGGATGTCCCAGATGCCGTCCGAGACTCACTATCGTGCCCTGCAAAAACAAAAAACCGAGAGATCGGAAATCTCTCGGTTCTCATTGCTCATGTCAGGGGCGTGTCAGGCGCTTTCCTTGATCGGAATCGGCTTCCGGTCGAACAGCGCAACTTCGCCTTTGACCACTTCTTCCGTGATCACATACTTGCCGCGCTGCTGCAGGTCCGGAAGCTGGTACATCAGGTCGAGCATGATTTCTTCCATCACGCTCCGCAACGCACGGGCACCCGTATCCCGTTTGAGCGCCCGTTGCGCCACCAGCTTCAGCGCCCCCTCGGTGTACTCGAGTTCGCATCCTTCCATCTGGAAGAACTTCTGATACTGCTTCACGAGCGCATTCTTCGGCTCGGTCAGAATCTGGATCATCGCCTCGACCGTCAGCGGCATCAGCGGCGCCACCACCGGCAGACGCCCGATGAATTCCGGGATCATCCCGTACTCGATCAGATCGTCCGGCGTCACCTTCGCCAGCAGCTTGCCCTTGTCGTTCTCGGTTTCCTGGCGGCCGACAGCTTCAGAACCGTACCCGATCATCTTCCGGCCCAGCCGTTTGCCGATGATCTGGTCCAGCCCGACGAACGTCCCGCCGCAGATGAACAGGATGTGCGACGTGTCCACCTGAATGTACTGCTGTTCCGGATGCTTGCGGCCACCCTGCGGCGGCACGTTGGCAACCGTGCCCTCAAGCATCTTGAGCAATGCCTGCTGCACGCCCTCGCCCGAGACGTCCCGCGTGATCGAGACGTTCATGTTGGTCTTGCCGATCTTGTCGATTTCATCGATGTAGATGATGCCGCGCTGGGCGGATTCCAAGTCATAATCCGCGCTCTGCAGCAGCTTCAGCAACAGGTTCTCGACGTCTTCGCCGACGTACCCCGCTTCGGTGAGGGTCGTCGCGTCGCCGATGGCGAACGGCACATTCAGGCACCGCGCCAACGTCCGCGCCAAAAGCGTCTTGCCCGAACCGGTCGGCCCGATCAGGAGGACGTTGCTCTTATCCAGCTCGATCTCTTCCGTGGCCGTGGCCGTCGCCCCGCCGCCGGCATCCGCATGGGCCAGGCGCTTGTAGTGATTGTGCACCGCCACCGCCATTGCGCGCTTCGCCGCTTCCTGGCCGATGACGTATTGATCCATGAATTCCTTCAACTGCCGCGGCGTCGGGATCTGCCCGAACATCGGCCGGCTGCCGGAAACCTTGCGCTTCTCCTGCCGGAAAATGTTCTGGCACAAATCGGTGCAGTTGGAGCAGATGTAGATATCGTTCGGCCCCTCCACCATCGGGCCCACTTCACGCGACGACTTGCCGCAGAAGGAGCAGTTCGTCACCTTGCGTCCGCGGAATCCCCCGCCGCCGCCCGATCCGCCGGTGCTCCCCGCGCTGGGTCCTGTCGGCGGCGTTGTGCCCCCGTTACCGCCACTACTGCCTGCTTGATTCGCCATGAACCTGTTTCCAGTGAAGGGTTTTCGAAGATCGATCGGCCTGACCGCAGGACGCGTCCTCTTATCGCACAAGCAAAAAACACAAAGCGGTCAGCTTGATGCGTATCATAGTAATTGTCGGCACTCAGGTCCAACGGCGTTCAACCTTTTCGGGCCTTTCCAGGTGGATTAGGAAGGCTCTTCCTTTTCAGGAGGAATCGCCGGAAAGCCCCCGCTCCCCTTCGCCTTTTTCTCTCGTGACGCCAAATTCGACTTCACCTTGTCGATCACGCGCCGCTTGGTGATCTCATACTCCTCCGAGGTGATTTCGCCCCGATCCCGCATCTCCCTCAATTCGGCCAGCGAAAACCCCGCCGATGCTTCCGGCTCATCGTTGGCATTCAGCCGCCGGCGAATCATCATGATCCCAAATCCGCCCACCACCACCAGCACCAGCAGGATCGCCAGAGCCTCCAGCAACGTCGTGCGGTTTTCCGGGGTTAAATCGGCAAGCATCCACAATCCGCTCATGCCACTACTCTACCGCTTACACTCATCCCGCTCCACTTTGCTCGGTTTACCGCCGATTGGCGGTTTTCAGTCATGAGCCAAACCTCTGCCGCCTTAAGGAGGAACTCCGAACAACCGCCTCATCGTCTCTTTCATCTCGCCCGCACAATCCGCAGCGCCATATACGGCCGCCCCGGCAACGTGATCTTTCCATCTCCCTCGACCGGAAACCCACTCCCTGCGATCTTGGCGGTGACAAATTCCCGCTCCACCGGCGTGATCGTCATGTTCCATGTGTCCAGAACATCCACGTGGAACCGCATCCCCTCCGTCAGCGCTTTCTTCGCCGGCGGATTCCGCGGCAACCGAAACTGCCATTCCGTCGGCCGCTCCTCCCCAAAATAGACCAGGTAATACTCCCCCGCCTTCCCTCCCATATGCGTTTCGTAATACTCATCAATCGGCTCAATTCCGTCCGCTGGCCCCGATTCCAGAATCTTCTTCAAAAACGCCAGCCGCGCCGGGCTCGTCCCTCGCAGGATGCCGCCCTCGCTCGTCCAGGAAATCTTCTCCGGATTCGAATAGGTCTCCCCGTGCCCCACGTACGTCCCGGCGATCGTCCCCAGCCAGAACCGCTTCACCATCTCCTCGCCGGTGAGCTGCCCCCAGCGCGCATCAATATTCCCCTCGTAACAGATCTCATCGTACATCACCGGCTTGGGCCACAATTCCCGATATAGCACCGCCCGCCCGAAATCCGCCACCGCCGACCCGTTCTGAATGCTCGCGTGCGTCACCCATGGCTTGTTCGAATCGTAAAACTTCGCCGCGTTGTGAATCGACCGCTGGTGCCCGTACGGATCCTCCGCCTGCACCAGTTGGAAGAAATGGTCCCAGTCCGCTTCGGTTTTCCCCTTCACTTGCCCGTACTCGTTCGCCAGCGACCACCACACGTTGTGATACGCCGCCAACCGTCTCACCACGTAGCGCAGGTATCGATCGTCGCCTGCGTTGTCCAGGCTGTCGAACCACGCCATGGCCCCTTTCTTGTACGGGTTGAACAGGATCGGCTCCGCTTCGATTCCTATCGCCTGCAGGTCCTGCACCCGCTTCTCGAAGTGCTGAAAGAACGCCGGATTGAACCGCATCTCGTCAAATCTTCCGTTGGCATCCTGGTCGTACGGATATGTCAGCGGATTCGAATTCCCCTCCAGCACGTTCATTCGCACCTTGTTGAACGGCGACTGCCGCAATGTCGCGAGCGTCATCTCCTCCACGTTCTCCGGCTGATTCGCCCACGCATAGCAGGTCGTCCCGATGGCCACAAACGGCGTCCCATCGGCATACGCAAAGTGATGCACGTTCGCCACCCGCACCGGACCGTGATTGCCTGCGCCAGGCGCCCCGCACGAAAGCTCCCCGCCCTTCCCGTTCAGCTCGGGCCGGTTGCTCGTCGTCTCATACCGCCACGTTCCCTGTTCCTCCGGCATGAACCGAATGCGATAGGTGCCGTCCCCGTCGTAAAAGCCCCGCACGATCACTTTCTTCCCGCTTCCGTCCACCCGCTCGAAGCTTGCCGACAATTCCACATCGACAAACGGATTCCCCTCGCGCGGCCCCGCAAAGCTTTTCTCGAACATGCCCCATTGTTCCACCACCTGCGGGGCCGACTGCGTTTCCTGAGCAAACGTGCCGATGGGTGCCAGCGCCAACCCCAGAACCACGATCGTTCGAGCCACCGTCCGCATGCACCGTCTCCATATTCAGCGAGTTCCTGACGCTCACAACAACGGCAATCGCTCGTTCCGGCAATGGCAAAATCGGTTCGAAAAATGCTAAAAACTGCGCCGGCCTAATAACTCGAGCTCGTCGTCTCCGGCAATCCGCGGAAGCCGTAGGCCTTCACCATCGATACTTCACGCAATAAGATTCCGTGATACCACGCCGGCATGCGCTCCACCGGCCCCACGCGCTCAAACGCACTCCGCAGCACCGCCATCACCTTGGCCTGGTCGGACACGATCACAACGACCATCGGCCGCCCCGCAAACCTCAGGTGTCCCGCGTCGTCCGCCTGGTTCAATCCCGGCCACAAATCGTACTGGCTCTGCCGCTCGCCCACGTTCGACATGATGCAATACACAAACGGCTGCCCCGGCAGATAAAACGCCAGCGAACTGCTCGTGTCGTAACGCGTGGTGACGACCAGCGGCTGCTGTCCCGTTTCCTTCCGTAATTCTTCCACCTGCTTCTGCACCACCGCCGCGCGCTCCGCAAATCCCCGCAGCTTCTTTGCCGCCAGATCCCACCTTCCCGGAAACCAGAGGCTCTTGGTGTACTGCGGCGTTCCCTTCAGGCCATCGAGATGCCGCGCCGCCAGCGGATAAAACCGCTGCAGATTCATGGCCAGCATCGTCAGCGCAAAGCCCCACGCGATCACGTTGGTGCCCCACACGCGCCATCGCTTCCGCATCAAGGCATCGGCGGCATTCCATCCCTGCACAAACACGCCGGCGAGCAGCACCAGCCCCGCAAAATAACTCGCCGCCGGCCAGTTCGGCTCCGTCCCCTTCCAGAAGTTCATGAGGAAATAGAAGACCCACAGCGGCAGCGCGAAGCTCAGCAGAAAGACCCAGCGGGTGCGATCCTGCGCCAACTCCGTCGCAGCGCTCGCTCCCAGCGGCATGATCGCGCTTTTTCGCCCCAGCTCCCGCGCCCATCGCCATGCCACGACCACCCCGATCACCAGCAGCACAAACATCGCCCCGCCCATCCCCCCGGCCTGACCCCCAAGAAAATTTCCGAATCGTTTCAGGGTCTCCAGTGCGTACGATTGCTTCGCCTCCGCCGCCCCCACGAATCCGCCCTGCGTGCCGATGTGCTTGAACATCACCCACCCATGCTGCCCGTTCCAGATCACCATCGGCACAAAAGAGAGCAGCACCAGCCACAGCGCCCCCAGCGAATGCCACCGCTTCACGCCGCGCCGAATCCCCTCGTCGAACATTGCCCCGAGCGCCGCACAAATCGGCACCGCGATCAGCACCGGCTTGAACAGCATCCCCGCCGCGCAAGCCGCTCCCGCCAGATACAACCATCCGGCCCAGGGTTTTGTGTTTTGTGTTTTGCGTTTTGCGTTTTCTTCCACCGCCCGCCACAGACAGTACACGCTCGCGGCCCAGCACAAATACATCGGCGAATCAATCGTGATCAGCAGGCTGCCGACGGCGAACATCGGCACCGCCGCCGAGAGCACGATCACCGCCAGCGCTGCGCGATCATCGCGGAAAACCCGCCGTGCAAGGAACAAACTGAGCAAACCGGACAATAAACCGAAGAGCACCGCAGGCATGCGGACAACGGGCATGATCGACCCGCCCAGCTTCACCGCCGCCCAGATCACCCATGCAATCCCCGGCGGTTTCGAGTAATAGCCGTAGTCGAGGTGGCGCGACCATTCCCAGTAATGGCTCTCATCTTCCGACAGATCGAGCGGGCAGTTGTGCCAGAGGTAGAACGCGTTGGAGGCGGCCCCCAGCACCACCAGCGCGATCGCCAGCCACAAACACCACCGCCGCCGCGTCCATGCCTCCCGCCCGCCCCCGGCTGTTTCTGCCTTCGTTTCCATCATTCCGTGATTGTAATTGGTAATGGGCGTCGTCGCCGCCGTTTCACTTTACGATTCCGGCCGATCGTAGACGCGCTCCTCGACGTGCTCCCGCTTCCCCTTCAGGTGCGACACGACGCGTTCGACGTGCACGTGGCAGTTCTCGAGGAAAACCTTGTAGCTGCGCTCCCCCCCTTGCGTTCCGGCGATCGCGGTGCCGACGACGTAGAGGCCGGGCACATTGGTTTCCATGGTTTCGGGGTCGAGCGTCGGAACTTCGCTAGGGTCGTTGAGGGTGACACCGGCCATTCTGGCGAGGGACATGTCGGCGAGGTAGCCCGTCATGAGCAGGACGAAATCAACTTCTGCCGCTTCGGGGCCGGCGGGGCCGGACATGAGGACGTGGTCGGGTTTGATTTCGACGAGGTTGCGGCTGAAGAAGGGCAGGATGGCGCCGGATTTGATGAGGGAGGAGAACTCGGGGTAGAGCCAGTACTTGATGCGGTCCTTGTCGACTTCGGCGCCGCGGTAGCAGAAGAGGACTTTGGCGCCGGCGCGGTGGCAGCGGAGGGCGGCTTCGACGGCGGAGTTTTTGCCGCCGACGATCATGACGCGCTGGCCGAAGTAGGTGTGGGGGTCGCGGAAGTAGTGCGAGACGTGGGGGAGATTTTCGCCGGGGATGTGGAGGAGGTTGGGGCGTTCGGTTCCGCCGGTGGCGAGGATTACTTTTTGGGCGTGGTGTTTTTGCGGCTCGCCGAGCAGTTGGCCGGCGATGTTGCGCTGGGAATGGACGACGAAACCCTCTCGATCCCGTTCGATCCCCGTCACGCGCGTGTAGGTGTGGATCTGGAGGTTGAATTGTTCGACGACGGCGCGGAGGTAGGCGAGATATTCTTCGCGCGTGGCTTTTTCCTGGAAGGGGGTGACGAGGGGGACGCCGGCGATGCTGATGCGTTCGTTGGAGCTGAACCAGCGAGTGCCGGGCGGCCACCATTGCATCGTGGCGCCGATCTGGTGGGCTTCGAGGTGGCGGTAGCGGAGGCCGGCGCGCTGGAGGCCGACGGCCATTTCGATGCCGAGGGGGCCGGCGCCGATGAGGAGGATGTCGGTGGGGGTGGGCATGTGGACATGATAGGGGAGGTGGAGGTAATTTGTAATTCGTCGCTGAGGGGTCACAATTGTTTAGTGAGACATTCAGTGGGTGAGGACCAGTGATTCATGGGCAAGAGAGATGATCCATTCGAGCGGATTGAGGCGATCGTGGGGGAGGTGGAGGACTTCATGGAGGCTCGCGATGCGTTCTTTGCGCACTTAAAGTCGCTTCTGAAGTTGCCGTGCGAGGTGACGGGGGGAGAGGATTTCAATTGGGAGGAGGGGTACGTGTTTGGCTGGGGGAGCAAGCGGGAGTATGAGGAACTCAAGAAAACGCAGCCGTCGTATCGGGATCGGTTTCAACTTCTGAGCATTGATGGGAAGCGATATTCGGAGTGGGCGATATGTCCGAGGGAGGATATCGCGGCGATTGTGAGGCGGATCAAAGATGGGAAGCAATTTGTGCTGGGGTTGTCAGAGCTTGAGGGAACGGACAAGAATTCGGTGAATTTTCAGCTTCTCAAGGATTTCGCGGTGTTTTTTGCAAACTACCGGTGAGTCGTGCACGGACGATGGGGCGCGGGGGGGG
>Ga0335069_10014751_pt1 | contig 10933 bp, 9 predicted proteins | sample Lox_Sample_11_FD_206714 | JGI IMG/M metagenome (GOLD analysis project Ga0335069, IMG submission 206714) | Soil microbial communities from Loxahatchee National Wildlife Refuge, Florida, United States - Lox_Sample_1.1 | ecosystem: Environmental > Terrestrial > Soil > Wetlands | place: USA: Florida... | reverse complement strand
CAATGAGACGAACTCGCCGCTCTCAGCTGTGAGGATAGTGTGCGTGGAGACGAGCGATCGCATCAGCGCGTCGTCGCGAGTCGAGCCATCGAAGGCGGTGATGTTGGAAGTGGTGACGGCGAGTTTACAGAGATTGTCGCTAAGGAGTTCCGCTTTTATTTCCACGACGACTGCGAGCTGGTGCTGCTGGCTTTCCATCGGTTCAAATACGACGTGCCGCCGAACCGGATTCGAAATCAGTGCTGCAAGGGATCGCGCCTGTACTTCGATCTCGCGCGGTATCGCCCCTTGCCAATCCTGCCCTTCCGCTGTTCGTGCGATGAGATGCAGGAAACGCACTCGAATGACCGCCTGTGCTTCCGGATAGCCACGCAGCAAGCATTCCGTATGCATTCTTGACGCATCTGAACCGAATTGCTGCTCGACATAAACTGGTGGATAAAGCACGCCGAAATTCCAGCGCTGTCTGTTTTTGATTGCAGAGGCGCGGTAGGGATACAGAAGATAGCCCTCGTAAAGAACGGCGGCGGCAATATCCTCCACTGCCTTGATATTCATCGCCCGACGGGCTCCTCTTCTGCCGCTTCCAGCAAACGCTCAAAGGCCGCTTCCCATGTCGGAATCCCGTATCGTACTTTGTATTCGTAAACACGCAGGAACACATCGCGGCGCAGGGACAGCCACGCGCTATTTGGGTAAAACTCATCCATCATCGTCCGCCACACCTGGACCGGCAGGCGGAATCGTGCTTCCCGATCCCATGGAATCGGCGCGACCAGCAAGGTGGATTCCTCCGAGTTGTAAAAGACCGTGCCGCTGAACAGCAGATCAAGAGGAATCTCGCCGTCTGATACGCCATGAAAGTATTTCGTCGCTGCGACGTTGAAATCGAACGTACACGGTACTTGAACGTCCGCCACCGTGATGCCGGTGAACGAGGGAATGACCACGTTGGCGTGAGTCCATAAGAGCGAACGGAGCGTGCGGTTCCAACGGTCCGGTTCGCCGAATAGGTCCAGCAATCGTTCCTTCTCCGATTCGTCGTAGCGTCGGCGAGTCGCTTCGATCTGGATCTGCACCCGCAGAGTGATCGTGTGGATCAACTCGTTGGGCGTTGCGTTTTCGACGCGAAGCTTTAACGAGATCGTCGGAGCGGCGGCTAAGGGAACCGATTCGGCGCTCTCCACGCTGAAAGTCAGATCAGGCACTCGCAGTCTCCTTCAATTCTTCGAAGAATTGCCGGATCTTCTCCCACATCTCTGCACCGCCGGATAAGCCATGCCAATTCTTACGAATCAAACCCACGAGTTCGTAACATTTGTCCATCGGCGCGAGATAGTACTGGGCAGGCGTTTGAAGGCGGTTCACCAAGAGCGCTTCGACGTCCGATTCCATGACACTCAACTGAGGATTTCCGGCGACGATGTCCGCCCACGCATCGAGCGAAAGCATGGACTCAGTGGGTCCGGCGGGGCTCGGATATAACGCCAGCACCCGACCCTCCGTGCTGCTCTCGTAAAAAAAAGCCAAGCCAATGGGAATCATGAGGCTGTCCCACTGCCCGTCGGAGAGGTGAAAGTCTTCAAGATAAGTTGCGCTCCGGGGAACCCCCTTGTACTTGGTTTCGCCGTTTCGCAGAAACAGCAGAGCGCAGGCATCGCACGTACAGATCAGGCGCCGCGGGATTGGATCGATCAAATGCCGATGGCCATGTTCCACGGCGACGCCGCAAAGTTCGCACCGCTCGCGTCCAGCCTCTGATTTGGGAACGAGGCTGCGAAGAGTGGCAAATGAGGTCATGATCGATCGCCGATCGCGACAGACGATCCGTTCAGAAGACTTGACAGCGGAACGAACCCCGGCGATGGCTTGGTTGCGATTCCACCTTGGATCTCAATATTCAGCGCATCCGGAGCGGTTTCCAACAAAGCGGCGCGCACCGCTGGTTCGAAGTTGTTCGTTCCCGCAGCGATGATTTTTACCCTTATCGCTCCGTCCGAGACAGCCACCAGTTCGACGCGAGCTCCTTCTAACCGCAGTTCCTTGCGAGCGTTGTCCAGTCCGCGGCGGACCCGCGTTTCGAAGTTGTCGGGATGCAATCCGTAGAGAACCAAGAGACTGCTGAGAAGCGGATCGCCGGCGATCTCTTGAAGAATCACGGCGCCGGTTTCGCCGGTGTTTGTGGAGACGATCTCAAGGAGACGATCGAAACCGGCGCCGTGAAGTTCCATGACCGACTCGAGAAGATCTTTGGCTATGCGCCGCAGAGCCGGATCTGACGCTCCCTCCAGCTTGTGGACCAGTTTCTCGATCTTCCCGATTCGCTCTTGGAATAGCTGTGTATCGCGCATGAGGTCAGTGGTTGCCGAACATCGGTGAGTGTACCGTTTCGAGCACCTTGCCGTCACCAAGGTACATGTGCACGCCACAGGGCAGGCAAGGATCGAAACTTCGCACGGCGCGCATGATATCGATGCCCTTGAATTTTTCACGGCCGTTTTCCTCGAAGATCGGCGTGTTTTGCACCGCGTCTTCGTAGGGCCCGGGCGTGCCATACACGTCTCGGGGATTGGCGTTCCAAGGAGTCGGCGGATAAGGATGATAGTTAGCGATCTTCCCGCCTCGGATAACCACGTGATGCGAAAGCACGCCTCGAACCGCTTCATGGAATCCACACCCGATGGCTTCGTCGGGAACTTTGAAATCTGTCCAGGTGCGGGTTCGACCGGCATGCAACTCCTTCATGGCCTTTTCCATGAAGTGCAGCGCGCAGGCCGCCGCGTAGGCCTGGAAATAGGTCCGCGCGCGATCGCGTTCAATGGCGTTGCTCCACTTCGGGATCTTCCACTCGAACTCGGTTTCCGGAAGCATCGCGGTCTTGGGCAGATAGATCTTCACGCTATGGCCCGTGGCTTTGATGTAGCCGATATCCACCAGACCCGCCAGGGCCGTGGCCCAGAAACGCGCAATGGGGCCGCCGCCCGTATCGAGCGCGAGATAATCGCCTGTACGCTTGTCGAACCAGCGCGGCGACATGACCCAGGTGTACTTTCCTTGGAAATCGCGCTTCTGCGGCCTGGGCGTCGTCGTCTGGTTCCAGGGATGGCGTTGATCGACGGGGTTGCCCAGCGGGTCGGTCTTCACGAATGTCTCGCCATTCTGCCAGTCGTCGTAGTAGGAACTGCCCAGCAGGATACGGATGTTGAGGTTGATGTCCACCAGACTGTGCGTCACGAGCTTACCGTCTACCACCACTCCTGGCGTCACATACATGGCATCGCCCCACTCGGCCATGTTCTTATATGTGTAGTCGCAGACGTCGGGATTATTGAACGAGCCCCAGCAGCCCAGCAGGATTCTTCGCTGGCCGACCTTCTCATAGCCCGGAAGTGCGTCGTAGAAGAAGTCGAACAGGTCATCATGCAGTGGCACGACCTTTTTCATGAACTCGACGTACTTCATCAACCGCACCATGTAGTCGGTGAACAGCTGTACAGTGGGAACCGTTCCGACGCCGCCGGGATACAGCGTGGAAGGATGCACGTGACGTCCCTCCATTAGACAGAACATCTCGCGCGTCATGCGGCTCATCTGTAGTGTTTCGCGGTAGAACGAGCCGGTAAACGGATTGAGCGCCGTCATGATGTCGGCGATTGTGCGATAACCGTGCAGGTTTGCGCCATTGGCAGGAGTCTTCTGCGCTTTCGCCCAAACACCGGGGTTCGTTTCCTTCACCATCTGTTCGCAGAAGTCGACGCCCACCAGATTGTCCTGGAAGATATTGTGATCGAACATGTACTCCGCAGCTTCGCCAAGATTGACGATCCATTCGCCCATCGCCGGAGGACGAATGCCGAACGACATGTTCTGGGCGTATGTGGCGCAGGTGGCGTGATTGTCGCCGCAGATACCGCAGATCCGGCTGGTTATGAAATGCGCATCGCGCGGATCTTTACCTTTCATGAAAATGCTGTAGCCGCGAAAGATCGAAGAAGTGCTGTGGCACTCCGCGACCTCGCGGTTCTCAAAATCGATCTTCGTGAAGATGCCCAGGCTGCCGACAATTCTGGTGATCGGGTCCCAATTCATTTCCACGAGATTGCGCTTTTTGACCGGCGCTTCCGATGTCGGGGCAGTAATTGTGCTCATTCCATGGGCTCCTTCTTAGTAAGTTCTGGCGTGATAACCGGTAGTTAGTTCGGCGCGTGGATGCCGCCATTTCGGTTCTTCATTAACCGTGTGATTCGTGATCGAGCGGAGCGCCCGAATGGCGCGTCCGTAGACTCCCACCGCGCTGGTCGACACTCTCGATCCCGGCGGTTCGTCCATGAACGGCATGAACTTGTCGGGGAACCCGGGCATCGTGCATCCGATACAAATGCCGCCGACGTTGGGGCAGCCACCGATGCCGGCCATCCAGCCGCGCTTGGGCACGTTGCAATTCACTACCGGTCCCCAGCAACCCAGCTTCACGATGCATTTTGGCGAGCCGTACTCTTCGGCGAAATCTCCTTGCTCGTAGTAGCCGGCGCGGTCGCAGCCGTCATGCACAGTCTTGCCGAACAGCCAGGTCGGGCGCAGTTGATCGTCGAGCGGGATCATCGGCGCAAGGCCGGCAACTTGATAGAGCAAGTACAGCAGCGTCTCCATAAAGTTGTCCGGTTGCACTGGACAGCCAGGTACGTTGACGATCGGCAACCCGGCCTTGGAGCGCCAATCCCAGCCCAAATAGTCGGCCAGGCCCATGCAGCCAGTCGGGTTCCCGGCCATCGCGTGGATTCCGCCGTAGGTTGCGCAAGTCCCCGCTCCGACTACTGCCAGCGCTTTGGGCGCTAAGCGATCAATCCATTCATTCGTGGTGATCGGCTGACCAGTTTTCTCGTCCGTGCCGAGTGCGGCCCAGTATCCCTCCTTCTTGATTTTTTCGTTCGGTATTGAACCTTCAACCACCAGCACGAAGGGTTCCAGGTTACCTTGCGCCGCCATGTGCCAGTACTTCAGAAAATCCGCGCCGACCTCGTATGCAATCACTGGGTTGTGTACATGGACTTTCGGCAGGCCTGGGATCGCGCCCATCACTACGTCTTCGATGCTAGGCTGCATTGCAGCCGTGATAGAAACCGAGTCTCCATCGCAACCGAGACCGGAGGTCATCCAAACGATGTGAACTTCGGAAACAGGCGAAGGTCGTTGAGTAACTCGGCCGTAAGGAACGGCTTGTGGCATGTGATGCTCCTTTCCGGGACAGACGAGGCAGGAAGAGCCTGCTGAACGCCGTAGTGCAACACTTCAATAAAGACAGAATGAAAAGGAGTTTCCTAGCGGGAGCCGCCCGTTTTATCTATCGGGCTTTCCCTGATAGTAGAAATCCGGGTTCTCGGTTAATCGCGAGCGTATCTCTCGCCTCGAAATTGGATCGCGTACTGAAACAGTTCGCGTGAGTTTTTGAGTCCGAGTTTTTCCTTCAGATGGCTTTGATAGGACTCCACAGTTTTGACGCTCAAATGAAGTTGCTCCGCGATCTGCCGTGTGGTTTGGCCTTCACCAATCAGGCGCAGTACCTCAAGTTCGCGATCCGATAAGCCATCCAGAGGCGAGCGATCGCCGGCGGCACCTACATATTGCCGAAGCATCTTGCTAGCTACCCGGTCGCTCACGTAGATTTCCCGGTTCAGAATTCTCCGCAATGCGATCAGCACACGATCCGTGGCTTCCTGCTTCATGATGTAGCCATTGGCGCCTGCGCGCAACGCCCGCTCCGCATAAATCGATTCGTCATGCATCGACAGAATCAAGACTGGGAGGCCAGGATCCTTGGAACGGATTGTTTTCAGCAGCTCGAGCCCGTCGGGTCCCGTAAGAGAGATATCGACGATTAGAATATCGGGTTTCAGCGAATCGATCGTGTGCAGCGCCGCATGCATCTCCTCGGCATCGCCACAAACTTCGAGATCCGGCTCGCGGTTGATTAACTGCGCGAGACCTGCTCGCACAATGGGGTGATCGTCGACGACGAAAACTCTGCGCTTAAATGTTTCAGCGACGTGCATTCGCCTTCTCTCACTTCGGAAACATGCAAGTGACCAACGTACCGCGTTCACCGCAACGTACAATCTCCAACACGCCTCCGATCATGCCAGCGCGGTATCGCATGATATTCAATCCCATTCCTACATGATTTCCGCCAGGGTCCATTATGCCCGAACCATCGTCGCGAATGGTAAGAATCCCGCGCCCGGTCACGCCTGTCAGCTCAATCCCGATGTTCTTTGCATGGCCGTGTTTAATTGCATTATGGACGGCCTCTTGCGCGATCCGATAGAGATGATTGCCAGTCGCTTCATTGTGAATCAATACCGGTTCGTCGTATTCAAAACGGCAGGCGACGCCAAACAGATCTTGAACTTCATTGGCCCAATGCTGCAAAGCGGTCATCAGCCCTAGCGAGTCAGACATTACTGGCAAGAGTCCCCGCGCAAGCTCACGCGTCTTGTGGATACTCTCATTGACCAGTTTGACGATTTTCGCGGCGTCTGTAGCCTCCGGCAAGTTCTGCTCGGCCATTTTCTGTTCGAGAGCCTTGCTCATGAAAGCGATCCCGGTGAGATGCTGGCCGAGCCCGTCGTGCAGATCCTGCCCGATCCGGCGCTGCTCGTTGTTGCTGACTTCAAGAACTGCCCGTTCCAGGCGCTTGCGTTCGGTGACATCGATGCCGGTTGCGATTACATATCGAACCGTTTGTTCTGTGCCAGGCAAAACCGTAGTCGACCAGTGGATGAGCCTCTGATTGCGATCCCTTGTCACAAGCTGGCTCTCGAAATCGCTGATGTCCGCCCCCGCGATGAGTTGACGAAAGACCGCTTGAAAGCGATCCGATCCCTCGGCCGCCAGGAACATGTCCCAAAAGCGAAGACCTTCAACTTCGGGAAATTGATATCCGGTGGTCTGCTCGCATGCGCGATTAAATTGCACGATTCGCCCATCCGGATCGAGCACGGCAATTAGCGCGCCTACGGTGTCGAGGATGGCCGATTGCACGTCGCGTTCATCGGCTAGTGCCGCTTCTGTGCGTTTGAGTTCGGTAATGTCGAAGGCCACGCCGTGAATAAACCAAGGAGTTCCATCGTTCCGGCGGATCATCTTCGCTTCGCAGTGAAACCAGATGACTCGTCCGTCGCGCGAGATTACGCGAAACGCTGAGCGCAGCGCCTTGCCGGAGAGAAACATCTCGGCGGCCTCCACACTCCAGCGATCTTTATCATCCGGATGGATATGCTGATACCAGCGAACCGGGTCCTCCAGCCATTCGCGTTGCGAGAACCCCAGCGCGGCTTCGATCTGCGGACTCACGTAGGCCTCACCAATTCCTTCGTCTAGATAGGCCATGAACACCACGGCCGGAATCTGTTCAACAAGTGCGCGGTATCGCGCCTCAACATTTGGAGGCGGGCCTTCGCGTGCCGGCGCGGGACCGTTTTGAAAAAAGACGCTCGCCAACTCCGTGAGAACGGCTTCGGCCTGATGCGGATTCCCTGCCCCAGTCATTTCGATTCCTGACGTCGATCGCGTTTGCCCCGCCAGCTCGGCTCCTGATTGAGCGACGCTTGAGTGAAGCGCCGCAGGGCATGGATCGCGCGCCCATAGGTCATTACCGCGCTCGAAGACAGCAGCGATCCCGGAGGTTGATCCATAAAGGGCATGAATTTATCGGGAAAACCGGGCATCGTGCAGCCGATGCAGATTCCACCGACATTCGGACAACCGCCGACGCCGCCCATCCACCCGCGCTGCCCGACATTGCACTGTACGACCGGCCCCCAACAGCCGAGCTTCACAATGCATTCGCGCGAGCCGTACTGATCCGCAAATTGGGCTTGTTCGTAGTAACCGCCGCGATCGCAGCCTTCATGCACGGTCTGCCCGAACAGCGACTTCGGCCGCAGTGAATCGTCGAGTTCGATCATCGGCCCGCGACCCGCTGCCAGGTACAGCAGCTGCAGCAGCGTTTGCGTCATATTGTCAGGCTGCACCGGACATCCGGGAATGCAGACGATGGGAATCCCGGCGGTCGACTTCCAGTCCCAGCCAAGATAATCGGGCAGCCCCATGCAGCCTGTGGGATTTCCCTCCATCGCATGAATTCCGCCGTACGCGGAGCATGTGCCAGCGGCTACAACGGCCCAGGCTCGTGGCGCAAGCCGGTCGATCCACTCGACTGTAGTTATTGGCTGACCGGTTGCCGAATCAGTGCCGAACGTCGCCCAGTATCCCTCCGCCTTATTCCCTTCGTCGGGAATCGAGCCCTCCACCACCAGGATGAAGGGATCCAGCTTTCCCTCTGCCGCATCGGCAAACAGGCGTACAAACTCGTCGCCATTTTCGAATGACAGCACAGGATTATGGAGACGCACCTTGGGAATCCAGGGGATCGCGCCAAGAACTAATTCCTCGATGCTCGGCTGCTCAGCTGCGGTGAGAGCAATCGTATCCCCATCGCAACTCAGGCCGGCAGTCAGCCAGAGAATGTCGATATGCTCGGCGGCCTTACGGGCCGAACTGGACTCCGGTAGGCGGAGATCTCGTGCCATGGCAAAATTCCGACCACATTGTATCAGCGATCCTCGTTGTGAAGATGCTCATTGTGAAGAAACGTTACGAAACAGTTGGTACATGATGCAGCGTCTTACCCTCGGGTGACAAGTAAACCTCGGATGCGACATGCGCTCTTCCCAGAGACCTTCGTCCAGAGCCTTCTGCTATCGGTCGATAGCTCTTTTTCGGCATAGTCCAAGAAGACGCGTAACTTTAGAATTGAATCTGCGGCTGCCAAAATAATGGACTCGAAAATCCCCGAGCCGCAACTGCAATGGGAATCGCGGACGGCTCAGCCCGTGATTCCTCCGGCGCAAACAGAGCCGCCTCAAACTCCATCGAGTACCCCGCCCCGGCGGCATCGAATCTGGCCGTGGATCCTTTTGCTGTTGATCGTAATCGGCGCGGGTTACTACATCTGGCCCAAGAAATCGGCGACGGCGGGCGCGAACCAGCCGGGCGGAAAGGGCGGCGGACGTGGGGGCCGCGGTGGAGGTGTGCCGCCCATCGTCGCCACGAAAATCCGCAAAGGCGACATCGGAGTGTATTACACCGGACTCGGTGTCGTTACCCCGATCAACACCGTCACGATAAAGAGCCGCGTTGACGGTGAACTGATGAGCGTGTCTTTTAAGGAAGGCGACATCGTTCACCAAGGCGATACCCTCGCGGAAATTGACCCCCGGCCTTATCAGGCCCAATTGACGCAGTTTGAAGGGCAGCTCACTAAGGATCAGGCGTCCCTCGAGAACGCGAAGCTCGATCTCACGCGATATCAGAACCTGATTGCTCACAATGCTGTCACCGGACAGCAACTCGATACGCAGAAGTCAACGGTCAAGCAATTTGAAGGCTCCATCAAGACCGATGAAGGTCAGATTCAGTCAGCCAAACTCAATGTCGAATATAGCCACATCATTTCACCGCTGACCGGACGCGTTGGCCTTCGCCTGGTCGACCCGGGAAATATTGTTCACGCCAGCGATCCGAATGGCCTACTGGTAATCACCCAACTGGACCCGATCAGCGTGATCTTCACCATCGCGGAAGACCAATTGCAAATCGTGCTGAAAAAATGGAGCGCTGGCCAAAAACTTCCGGTAGAAGCCTGGGATCGCGAGATGCAGCGCAAAATCAGCCAGGGATCGCTCAGTACGATCGACAACCAAATCGACGATACCACCGGAACACTAAAACTTCGAGCCAGGTTCGCGAACGCAAATAACGTTCTGTTCCCAAATCAGTTCGTCAATGCGCGTCTCTTAGTCCAGGAGAAGCACGGAGTGCTGCTCCTGAACACCGCCGCCGTTCAGCGCAATTCCCAGATGACTTACGTCTATCTGGTGCAGCCGGACTCTACAGTGACCGTCCGGCAAATTGGCATCGGAGTCACCGAAGGCGACAGCACGGAGATCACTTCGGGGCTCGTCGAAGGCGACGTTGTGGCGATGACTGGAGTCGACAAGTTGGAAGAAGGCCAGAAAGTTGTTGTTCACCTGGAGGGCGAACAGCCGGGAAAATCGGGAGGCGGAAAAAAAGGGGGCGCACATCCGCCCGGCGGCAGGAGATAGCTGCAGTGAACCCATCCCGCACGTTCATTCTTCGGCCAATAGCAACCACTTTGCTGATGCTGGGGATTCTGTTAGCTGGCTGGGTCGGATATAAACAACTACCTGTTTCCGCGCTGCCGGAAGTCGACTATCCAACGATTCAGGTCGTGACGTTCTATCCCGGCGCGAGCCCCGATGTGATTGCTTCATCCGTCACTGCCCCCCTGGAACGGCAGTTCGGCCAGGTGCCAGGACTGAAGCAGATGACCTCGATCAGCTCCGAAGGTAGCTCGGTAATCACGCTCGAGTTCAACCTCAGCCTGAATATCGATGTGGCCGAACAGGAAGTGCAGCAGTCCATCAACGCTTCCGGCACATTCCTCCCAGGCGATCTGCCGACACCTCCGCTGTATAGCAAAACAAACCCAGCCGACACGCCAATCCTCACGTTGGCACTCAGTTCAAAAACCATCACCTTGTCGAAGGTTGAGGACCTCGCCGACACCCGTCTCGCGCCTAAAATCTCGCAGCTAGCTGGAGTTGGACTGGTCAGCATCAGTGGCGGCCAAAAACCGGCGGTGCGCATCCAAGCCAACCCGACCGCACTTGCTTCCTACGGCCTGAATTTAGAAGACCTCCGCAACGCGATTATTGCCGCGAACGTGAATCAAGCCAAGGGCAATTTCGACGGTCCGCGGCAGTCCTATCAAATCGGTGCCAACGATCAGCTCAGTTCCAGCGCCGATTACCAGCCCCTGATCGTCGCCTATAAAAACGGCTCGCCAATTAAG